>Ga0209403_10005226_pt1 | contig 13642 bp, 14 predicted proteins | sample ArcticOcean_MG_C_8_FD_187440 | JGI IMG/M metagenome (GOLD analysis project Ga0209403, IMG submission 187440) | Marine microbial communities from western Arctic Ocean - ArcticOcean_MG_CB11_86 (SPAdes) (version 2) | ecosystem: Environmental > Aquatic > Marine > Oceanic | place: Arctic Ocean... | reverse complement strand
ATAGCTTCTTCGCAGGCGTTCATTAAACCTGCGGATGTTGGGTGGGCCATTGAAACATGGGCCACAATATCTTCATCAAAAAAAGTTTTATTTCTTGCAAAAGTCCTGTCTATAAATTGATCAACTATTACAAATTTTCCTGGTGGCAAACTTTCTCTCAAAGAACCAACTGCAGACACTGAAATAATATCTGTTACACCTAGTTGTTTTAAAGCATCTATATTAGCTCGAAAATTTATATTTGATGGTGAGATTTTGTGTCCACGGGCATGACGAGGTAAAAAACAAACTTCTTTTCCTTTATATTTAAAATTTAAGATTTCATCAGAAGGTTTTCCCCACGGAGTTGTTATTGATTTCCATTTTGGACTTTCTAGACCTTCAATTTCATAAAGCCCGCTACCACCAATTATTGCAAGTTTGTTTTTTGTCATAAATTATTATAATTAATATGATCTTTTTAAATAACTTTGAAGTAAAAAATGGATTTAAAAAAATATATACGTTCAATTCAAGATTACCCTAAAAAGGGAATTTTATTTAGAGATATTACTACTTTAATTAAAGATGAAGTGGGATTTAAAGAAACAATAGACCAGATGTCGGAAATATTAAAAAAATTAAATTTTGACAGAATTGCAGCCATTGAATCTAGAGGTTTTATTTTTGCATCAGCTTTATCATACAACTTATCAAAATCTTTTATATTAATGAGAAAAAAAAATAAACTTCCTGCTGAAAAACATTCTGTAGATTTTGTGCTAGAATATGGAAAATCTACAATAGAAATACATAAAGACTCCATTAAACAAAAAGAAAAAATTGTAATAATAGACGATTTAATAGCAACCGGAGGAACAGCTGAAGCTGGGGCGAAACTAGTCGAAAAATCCGGTGGTGAAGTTTCAGCATTTGTTTTTGTTATTAATCTTTTTGATTTAGGTGGAAAAAAATTACTCGAAAACAAAGGTTACAAAACTTTTAATTTAATGGATTTTCCTGGTCATTAAATTTCTTGTTTTAGCCAACTTTCAGGCGTCAACTCATTTTTAATTTCTAGATCAATATGATATTTAAATGGCTTATGGCCTCTTGTTTTAATGTATTCAAAAGTTTTAATAATTCCAGTTTTTAAATCAGTTGTAGTTTTGTAATTTAAAAGTTTTCTTGCTTTATCGGCTGAACATGTTGCATGTTTTACTTCTCTAGGACGATCTTTTTTATAAATAGGTTTTAAATTACTCCCTGTTACATTAGAACATATTTCCGAAACTTCATTAATCGTCACAAACTCTTCATCTGGCCCAATATTAATAATTTGCTTATTTAAATTTTTTTGATCTAACATCGGTATTAAGCAAGCAATACAGTCATCAATATATGAGAAGCATCTTTTTTGGTTTCCATCTCCATAAATTATGGGTGCTTTTTTTTGGAGCATTCTATTAATCATTATTGATACAACATTTCTAAAAGGATCGTCATATTTTTGCTTAGGTCCTATAATGTTATGAGGTACAGCTATAACCCATTCAATATTATTAAGTTCACAAAGATTTATTAAAACATTTTCTGCTGCTACTTTTGAAATTGCATAAGGGTCAACAGGTTGAGGTTTCATATTTTCTGTAAAAGGAGTTTGTTGAGATCCATATCTAGCCATAGATGAGCAATATATAATTCTTTTAACTTTATGAGAAATCGCCGCTGTAAAAACTGATACAGAAGCTAAATAGTTATTTTTTGTTATCGTGTAGGGTGAGAACACTGATAAACCTTCATGAGCAGTAGCAGCACAATGATATACAACGTCAACATTGTTCATTGCTTTATTCATTTTTTTTAAATCACAACAATCAAAGTTAAAAAACTCTACATCTTTTGGTATATTATCTTCATATCCTCCAGACATATTATCTACTCCAATTACTTTATGATTCATTTTTATTAAGTGCTCAGCTAGATGGGAGCCTAAGAATCCCGCAACTCCTGTTACTAAAATCTTTTGTTCTTTTTTATTCATTAAGGTTACTTATATTTATAATTATAATAAATCAATATTTAACTTTTTAATAGTTTATACTTTTGGACGATACGAAGAATGATTGCCTATAATGCTATTTATTAATCCTGAACTTCTCTGATAATAAATATCCTTCTTTTTTTTATTAAGCGTCAAAATATAAAAAAAAGTTTTAAAAATTGAAGATACTAATTTTGGTAAAATTATTAAAAATGAAATAAAAAAACCTTTATACTTTTTGTGGTAATAAAAAGTTGACCACATCCAATGCCAATTCCTAGATAATTCCATTTCCGTGTTTATGTCAGTATTATGTGACTGTCCGCCACTATGGTTAATTTTAATTCCAGGAACTAAATAAATTTTTTTTTTATTATTTATTAATCTTTTGCATAAATCAATTTCTTCAAAATAAATAAAAAAGTTTTCATCAAAAAAACCAACTTCTTTAAATTCTTTTAAGTTTAAAAACATGCCAAAACCTTTTACATTCATAACTTCTTTTGGCTTATTATTATTTAAATTATTTTCATGCACTTTATTATTTTCTTCTTGAATGTAAGGTCCCATAATCGCAAAATCAGGAATTTCATTAATTGTTTTAAAAAAGTTATCTATGGTCGTTTCTTGCAATGAGGCGTCTGGATTCAATATTAATGCATACTTGGATTTTACATTTTTTAAACCAATATTATTTGCTTTTCCATAACCAAGGTTACTGCCGGTCAATATACATCGAATATTAGAGTATTCTTCTTCTATTTTCTTTTTAAAGTCTTCTCGATGAGAGTTTTCAACCAATATAACATTATACTTTCTATCAATTGAACTTAAGCAATTTTGAATAATTTGATCGCTATTGAAAGAAGTTACTACTATTGTAATATCTGCTGATGACATCATTTAAACATAATTGATTTTATAATCTAACTTTTAATATTTTAATTTGTTGAATCATACCTTTTTTTTAAAACAAATATGAAAAAATTTGTTGTAACTGGCGGATCTGGCTTTATAGGAAGCAATTTAGTAAAGCACTTACTTAGTAAAAACTTTTTTGTTATTAATATTGATAAACTAAACTATTCAGCTAATCCTTATAATTTAAAAAAAATATCTAAAAGTAAAAATTATAAGTTTTTTAAGCAAGATATTAACAATAGAAGAAATATTCTAAAAATATTAAACAAGTATAAGCCTGATGGTATTTTTAATTTAGCAGCCGAAACACATGTAGATAGATCTATAGATGATCCTTACAACTTTATTAAAAGTAATATTATGGGAGTTTACAATTTGCTAGAAGTCTTAAGAATTTATTTAAGAAAAAATAATACAAGACTAATTCATGTCTCGACTGATGAGGTTTATGGAGATATCATAAATGGAAAAAAGTCTAACGAAAAATCTACATACGCTCCAAGCTCTCCATATTCTGCATCAAAAGCTAGCGCTGATCATTTAATTAAATCTTTTGTAAGAACTTATAAAATACCAGCTATAATATCTAATTGTTGTAATAATTATGGACCCAATCAATTTCCTGAAAAATTAATTCCAAAAATTATTTATAATATTATTAATAATAAACCTCTGCCAATTTATGCTAAAGGTAAAAATTCTAGAGAATGGATTCATGTTCAGGATCATTGCGAGGCTTTACTAAAAATATTTTTTAAAGGAAAAATTGGCGAAAGCTACAATGTTGGAACGAATCAAAATATTAATAATATAAATATAGTTAAAAAATTAATAAAAATTTCTAAAAAATACTTATTGGATTCTAAAAATAAAGCTAAGATTAAATTTGTTAAAGATCGACCTGGTCATGACTTTAGATACGCTTTAGATTCAAGAAAAATACACAAAAAACTTAATTGGAAACCTAAAATTAAACTTCAAAATGGTTTAAAAGAAACGTTTAAGTGGTATTTAAATAATTTAAAATTTTTTACAAGTATTTCAAAAAAATTTTATGATAAAAGGCTTGGAATATAAAATGGTAAAAAAAGGTATTATACTTGCTGGCGGTCATGGAACTAGAATGAGTCCATTAACAAAGGCTGTTAATAAACAATTGCTGCCCATATATGATAAACCGCTAATTTTTTATCCATTGTCGATTTTAATGTTAGCTGGAATAAAAGATGTTTTAATAATTGTAAATAAAAATCAACTTTCACAATTTCAAAAAATTATCCCTGAAGGAAAAAAACTAGGTATGAAAATTACTTATGCTCAACAAAATTCACCGAGAGGTCTTCCTGAGGCTTTTATAATTGGTGAAAAGTTTATTGGGGATGATAGTGTTGCCCTAATTCTAGGTGATAATTTCTTTTATGGACAAAGTTTAACTGAGAAACTTAAAGATTGTACAAAACTTAAAACAGGTGCAAAAATATTTCTACATCCTGTAAATAACCCTTCTCAATACGGAGTAGTTAAAATTAATAAAAAAAATGAAATTTTAAAAATTATTGAAAAACCAAAAAAAAATATCTCAAACCTGGCTATTACAGGTCTTTATTTTTTTGATAATAAAGTTATTCAATATAGTAAAAAACTTAAGCCTTCAAAAAGAAATGAAACTGAAATAGTTGATTTAATAAAAAAGTATAATAGTTTAAAGAAACTATCTGTCGAGTTTATTGGTCGTGGAGGAACTTGGCTTGACACAGGCTCTATAAATGATTTTTATGATGCCTCATCTTTTGTTTCTACAATTGAAAATAGGCAGGGATTAAAAATTGCTTGTCTTGAAGAAATAGCACTTTTAAATAAATGGATAAGTAAAAAAGAAATAAACGAAGCGATAAAGTTTTATGGTAAATGTGATTACGCAAATTACCTTAAAAAATTAATTAAATGAAAATATACAAAACTAATTTTCATGGCTTAATTAAAATAATTGGCCAAAATCACTATGATAAAAGAGGTTATTTTAGAGAATTATATAAAAATAAAATTTTTAAAAATAAAGTTTTTAAGTTTTGGTGTATCTCAAAATCTATAAAAAATGTGGTAAGAGGCTTGCATATACAAAGAAAGGTAGAGCAAGATATTTTAGTATCCGTAATTAAGGGAAAGATTTTTGATGTAGCTTTAGATTTAAGAAAAAAATCTAATAGTTATGGTAGACATTCATGTAATATTTTATCAGATAAAAACTCTACATCATTGTTTATTCCAGCAGGATTTGCACATGGATTTTGTTCACTAGAAAAAGAAAATTTAATTTTATATGGTCTCACAAATTTACGATCAGAAACAGATGAGGATGGAATTATTTGGAATGATAAAAATTTAAATATCAAATGGCCTATTAAGAATCCGATACTTTCAAAAAAAGATAAAAAGAATGTATCATTTAATAACTTTGTTAAAAAATAAATAAGCTTAAAAATGAAAAATTTATACACAGTATTTGGTGCAGGTTTTTTAGGAACAAATATTGTTCGACATTTAAAAAAAAGAAAAATTAGAATATTTATTCCTAAAAGAGGAAAAAATACTTTTAAAAAAAACTTAGGAAATATTATTTGCTGCATTGGAAATGATGACTCTATTAATAATCCCAAAGCATCATATGAAGCCAATTTAAACGTTGTTTCTAAAATAATTTTTAATAATAAATTTAAAACATTTACATTAATTTCGAGTACTAGAGTCTACTTAGGTAACAAGCAAAAAAAAGTTAATGAAGAAACATTAATTTCAATAAATTCTATAGATAAAAAATTTTTGTTTAACACTTTAAAAACTGCAGCAGAAAACTTATGTTTGTCTCAAAAAAATAAAAACATAAAAATAGTTAGAATGTCAAATTTATTTGGTAATAATTTTACAAAACAAACATATTTGCTTCCTACTTTAATTCGGAATTCTTTGCTAAAGAAAAAAATTAATATTTTAGTAAATAATAAATCTAGCAAGGACTTCCTGCACGTTGACGAAGCTATTGATGTTTTATTAAGAATTATTAAAAAAAGTAAGCATAGAATATACAACATTGCCTCAGGAAAAAATCTTGAACTATATAAGATAGCAAATGAAATTAAAAATATAACTAATTGTAAAATTGTTTATAAAAATAAAAAAAACTTTGTTAAAGAGCCAATTATAGATATAAAAAGAATTAGAAATGAATTTAATTTTCGCCCAAAAAAAAATTTATTGAAATCTTTAAATAAAATAATTTTGAATTATAAAAATAATGCGTAATATTAAAATGTATTGTTTGTGTTTGCACGAAAAAACACTTTCAACAGTAAAAAGTCTAGGATATATACCTGTTGGTCTGGGTGACGATATCTACTCTCAAGATTGGCTAAGAGATAATACTCTTGAAAATATATCCAATAAAAATAAATATTATAGCGAGTACACTTTTCATTATTGGTTTTGGAAAAATATTTTACCTAGAGTAGATGATAACAGTTGGGTTGGCTTCTGTGCATACAGAGAATACTGGGGTAATAAAATGATACCAAAAAATAATTCAAAAATTAACGATTTAGTTATTAAAGAGATTCCCCCTGAATGGGAAAACTATAACACAATTATAGGTGAGCATATATTTATAAATAATTTAAAATTTTCAAAATTAATTAAGCATGGCGTTTGGTCTCTTTTTAGAAATCCCTCTGCTATTTTTAAATCAAAAAGAAATATAAGATTCCATTTTGATATGTGGCATGGAAATGGAAATTTAGATAAAGCAATAAATTTATTAGATGATGAAAATAAGGAAGATTTCAGAAAATACACAAGGGAAAATGTTTCTTTTAGTCGTGGCTGCATGTTTGTTTGTAGATCTAAAAAAATTATAAATGATTATTATAATTCATTGTTTCCATGGTTAAAAAGATGCGAAAAGGTTTTTGGTTTTAATTTAAAAGGCTATGGCAATTTAAGAATATATGCATTTTTAGCAGAAAGGTATCAGTCATACTGGTTTAATAAATATACAAAACCCTTATTATGGCCAGTAATATTTTATGATATTACAAAATGAATAAAATTAAAAAATATAAAATAAAAAATCATATTGATAAAAGTGGCAAACTAGTACCGCTTACTTTTAATAAACAATTTCCAATAAAAATAAGAAGAATATTTTTTATATATGGTAAAAAAAATAAATTAAGAGGTGATCATGCTCACAAAAAATGCTCACAACTGTTTATTCCAATAGCTGGCAAAGTTTTGTTAGAAATAAAAACAATAAAAATTAAAAAAAAAATAATATTAAATAATTCCTCAAAATTTGGCATTTTGGTTCCCCCTGGATATTGGTGTAAAGTGAAGTTTTTTAATAATAATTCTATATTAATGGTAGGCTGTGATAAATATTATGATCCTAAAGATTACATTAATAATTTTAAAACTTATAAAAAACTTTTTAAACAAAAATGAAAATTTTAATTACTGGTGGTTTAGGTCACATAGGGTCATATTTTTTGGAAAATATTTATAAAATAAAGAATATTAAAAAAATATATATAATTGATAATCTTTCAACAAATAGATACTGCAGTTTATTCAATCTTAAAAATTCAAAAAATAAAATTTACTTTTATCAAAAAGATTTATCTAAAAAGAATTCATTAAAAGATTTTAAAAAAGTTGATGTAGTCATTAACTTAGCGTCTTTAACAAATGCTGAGCAAAGTATCAAAATTAAAGATTTTATATATAAAAATAACCTTGGCATTTTTAATAATGTAATAAATTATTGTATTAAAAATTCTGCAAAATTAATCCATTTTTCAAGTACAAGCGTCTATGGGGAGCAAAAAGGATTAGTAAATGAAAATTGTGATAATCTTTTACCTAAATCGCCTTACGCAGAAATTAAAGTTAAAGAAGAAAATATTCTTAAAAAAAATAAAAGTAAAATTAAATTTGTAATTTATAGATTTGGTACAATAAGTGGTTTTTCACAAGGAATGAGATTTCACACCGCAATAAACAAATTTTGCCTTTACGCAGTACTAGGAAAACCTCTTCCAATATGGGAAAGCATGATGAATAAACACAGACCTTATTTATCATTAAAGGATGCGTTTAAAACAATTAAATTTACTATAGAAAATAATTTTTTCAATAAAAATATATACAATATAGTTTCACAAAATCTAACTTTAAAAGAAATACTTTCATATTTTGGAAGAAAAAAAATAAAAATGAAATTTGTTAAATCAAAACTTATAAATCAATTTTCTTACAAAGTTTCAAATGAAAAATTTACAAAAGATGCAATGCAATTAAACTCAAAGATTAAAGATGATATTAAAATAACATTAAGTAAATTTAAGAGTATAAAAAATGAAATGTAAATTAACTAATAAAACACTAAAACCTTTTATGTCTTTTGGTCAAATGCCTTTAGCTAATGGATTTTTACACAAAAATGATTTTAATTCTGAATATTTTTATGAGATGGAAGTAGGGTTTTCTGAAGACTTGTCACTATTTCAGTTAAATGATCATCCAACTCCAAATGAAATGTTTAATGAGAAGTATCCTTTTTTTACTGGAAGCTCTGAATTTATGAAGTTGCATTTTAAAGAATTTGCTGAATGGATTAAATCTAACTTTTTAAAAACAAACTCAAAGCTTATTGAAATTGGATCTAATGATGGAACGTTTCTGCAAAACTTTAAAAATTCTAATATAAATTATATTGGTTTTGAACCTTCACCAAATATTGCTTTAAAAGCAAATGCTAATAACATTAGGACTATTGATAAATTTTTTAACTTTGAAAGCATTTTGCAATTAAAAAATTTTGAAAAAGAAACGGACGTTATTTGTGCCTCTAATGTAATTTGCCATATACCAAATTTAAAAAATTTAATACTTACAATCGAAAAATTGCTTTCAAAAAAAGGTCTATTTATCTTTGAAGAACCTTATTTGGGTTCAATGTTTAAAAAAGTCTCGTATGATCAGATTTATGACGAACATATATTTATGTTTTCAATAAACTCTGTTAAAAAAGTTTTTTCCTTATTTGACCTTGAGCTAATTGATGTTTTTCCTCAAGAAACTCATGGTGGTTCTATGAGATATATAGTGGGTAGAAAAAATGAACATACAATTTCTAACAATGTAATAAATGGATTAAGTGATGAAAAAAAAAATAATCTAGATACATTAGAATCTTGCTTAGATTTTAAGAAAAAATGTGAAATTTCTAAAAAAAACCTTGTAAATAAATTGTTAGAGCTAAAAAAAAATAATAAAAAAATTTGCGGTTATGCAGCCACATCTAAAAGCACAACAATTTTAAATTACTGCAATATCAATAGCAAAATTATTGATTTTATTTGTGATTCCACAAAAGAAAAGATTGGTAAATTTTCTCCCGGAACGCATATACCAATAGTTTCTACATCGCATTTTCATAAAAATATCCCTGATATAGCGTATTTATTTGCGTGGAATCATAAAAAAGAAATTTTAGAGAAAGAAAAAGAATTTTTATCAAATGGTGGTCAGTGGATTTCACATGTTTCGTTATAAATTAAACTTATGTCTCTAAAATGATAAAACCTTGGTCCTATATAGAAGAGTACAACGAATTAAGAAATCAAATTCTTAAATCTATAGATAAATCATTAAAATCTGGCCAAATTTTTTTTGGCAATGAAATTAATAAATTTGAGAAAGAATTTACAAAAAAAAATAAGTCTAGATATGGGTTAACAGTAGGTAGTGGAACACATGCTTTATATATCTCTATAAAAGCTTTAGAAATAGGATCTGGTGATGAGGTTATTACAGTTTCAAATACTGCTATACCAACAGTTTCTGCAATAAAAAGTAGTGGAGCAAAAGTTGTATTTGCAGATATAGGAAATGATTACTTAATTAATGAAGAAGAAATTGAAAAAAAAATAAGTAAAAAAACAAAAGCAATTATACCAGTTCATCTATATGGGCAGTCTTGCAATATGGAGAAAATTATTAAAATTGCAAAAAAACATAATCTAAAAATAATTGAAGATTGTGCGCAAGCGCAGGGTTCTAAATATAAGAATAAATATGTCGGGACTTTTGGTGATATCGGTTGTTTCTCTTTTTATCCAACAAAAATATTAGGAGCATATGGCGACGGAGGTTTTATAACTACAAATTCATTTAAATTATATGAAAAAATGAAAAGAATTAGGTTTTATGGAATTGAAACAAACAATAAAAAAAATAAATTTAATAATAAATACTACGCAAATGAACATGGAATAAATTCTAGAATGGATGAAATTCAAGCTACTATATTGAATTTAAAATTACCCAAGGTTGATTCATATATTAAAAAAAGAAAAAATTTAGCAAAAACATATTTCGAAGAACTAAAATATACAAATTTAATACTTCCTACTGTTCAAAGAAGTAATAATCATGTTTATCATCTTTTTGTTGTTTATCATAAAGATAGAGATAAAATAGTTAAAGAATTAAGAAAAAATAATATACTTGTTAATATAAATTATCCTTATCCTATTCATAAAATGGAAGCTTATAAAAACACTGTGTGCAATGATTGTGATTGTCTACCAATAACTGAAAAAATGGCAAGAGGGATTTTTTCATTACCGTTATATCCAAATTTGAAAATAAGTAGCGTTAAAAAAATTTCTGCAACTTTAAAAACAATATTAAAAAATTTAATTTAATTTAGTTTTTATTATTTCTTAATAGCAAGTCTATATATTCAATTTTTCCTAATTTTTTATCAAAGTTATTATAATTCACATTATCAGTAAGATTTAATGTTTTAAAAATAGGTAAAAAACCTTTTACTTTAAAAATATTTATAAAAGTCTCATATTCAAAAAAAAAGCAGAAATTAACATGAGGAAGTATATTAACCTGTTTAACAATAATATTTTCTTTATTATTATATTTTTTTTCATAAAAGGTCTGCGCTGAAAAGAATACATATTTTGGATTTGTGTTAATTAAACTATTTAAAACTTCCTTATAATTGTTAATGTACTGAATTACACTGCCTATATTTATAAAATCAAAATTAATTTCTTTAATCTCGTCAATTGAATTTAAAACATTAAAACTTTCAAAATTATTTTGCTTATTTAATTTTTTCATTATTTCTATATTTTCTTTTTGATTGAAATAAAAATATTTAATATTTTTTATATGTTTTTTTAAATATAAATAATGATCAATGTTTTCTCCACCAAAATCTAAAAATTTTAAAGTTTCTGAATTATTTATAAATAATGATTTTAATAATTGAATAAGATACGGGCATGATGTTGATGGTGTGTAATTTATATTATCAAAATTTTTTATTAAAATTTCCTGGTTTTCTAATTTTGCTGTAGTTGGGTGATTTTTGCTTGGAAGAGAATCTTTGTTTATTTCAACAAAATAATAATTAAAAGCTTTTTTTAACTTTCTTAAAAAAAATTTCGGTAATAAGTTAACAAAATTTGATTTGTATAAACGGTCTATAATACTCATTTTTTTATTTTAAAGGCTACAACTGCATCTCCTTGTTCCACTAGATCAGAATAGTACGTTTTTAATGTTAGGCCGCCGGAGGCAGGTATAACTATATATTGCTCACCGTTTATTTCATAAGATGTTGGTGGCGCTGATCCTATAAATGGTAGTTTATATGACCATAATTGTTCTCCTGTGTTGTCATCAAACGCTCTTATTAATTTATCTAAAGTTCCTCCTACAAAAACTAAGCCTCCTTTTGTTGCTGTAGCTCCTCCAAAATTCTCAGTTCCTGTAATAAGGCCTTTTTGTTTTAATTCTTCATAATATCCAAGTGGGACTTGCCATTTAATTTTTCCATTGTTTAAATTTAAAGCAGTAAGAGTTCCCCATGGTGGTTTTACTCCTGGATAACCTTCTAAATCTCTTAGAGGCTCTTCTCTTTTGTCAAAATATTTAATTTGGTTTTTTTTATTATTTATTGTTTGGACTCCAACTACCCAAGGTATATTGCTAGCTGTCACGTACATTATATTTTTATAAGGGTCGATGCTTGCTCCCGTCCATTGTGCCCCGCCCTGCTGGTTATATTCAATTGTATCTTTATCAACTTCGTGTGTTGCAAAAAAACCATAATTAGATTTATTTACAATTGAAGAAATATATTTTCTACTAGAAACACTTAAATTAGTAATATCATTTTTTGAAAATATATTTCTCGCGAAAGGCTCAGGTAATTTAAGTGATGGTTGATATGGACAAGTCTTTTCTCCAGGTATTTTAGATACAGGAGCTCTTTTCATCTCATAGTCATAAATCGGTTCTCCTGTATATCTATCTAAAATTAAAGTATTGCCTAATTTAGTAACAACAACAACAACGTCAATTCTCATTTCATTTTTGTAAATTGTTGTTAAGATTGGTGTTGATGGTATATCTAAGTTCCATAAATCATGACATGTTTCTTGAAAGTACCATAGCATTTTTTTGTTACGAATATCAAAAGCTACTACACTATTTGCATAAAGGTTTTTTCCAGGTCTAGAAACACCAACGAAATTTGGTTTGGGGTTTCCGGTTGTTAAATATAAAAATCCATTTTTAGTATCAGCGGAAATTCCACCCCATGGGCTACCACCTCTAAAATCTTTTTCACCAAAAATATTTTTATTAAACTTTCTTAAATAAAACTTCCAAAATAATTTTCCTGTTTGAACATCGTAAACTTCGATAGAGGGTCTGAATGTCACTACAACTAACTTATTATCAATGACAACTGGAGGAATGGGACTTGACCCAATTTTAATTATTCCATTTTTTCCAAAACTATTAATAGTTTTTCCATTTTTAACATTTAAAGCAATTAACTGGTCATCATTTGTAAAAAAAAGTTTGCTATTATTATTTTTTTTATCTTTCCAAATAAGCATTCCACGTTTAGCAGCATGGTAGCCTTTTTTAACTTTATATTTCCAAACTACTTTACCAGTTGCTCCATCTAAAGAGACTATATTATTACCTGGGGTTGGGAGATAAACCAATCCATCTAGGACTACAGGATTAGCTTGTATTCCTTTTTTTCCATCTTTTGAATTATAAATCCAAGCTAAATCTAATTTTTTTATATTATTTTTGTTTATAAGATTTAAATTTGAAAACCTTTTTGCTGTATATCCACCATGACTTCTGAGCCAATTAGATAAATTAATTTCCACATCCTCTATTGATGTGCCTATCATAAAGTTTTCTTTTTTTGCTAAAATAACTTTATTTTTGGGAAGCTGCTTTCTTAAATTTTCATCTTCGAGGCTCCAGTGTTTTTGGTAGCTAGTAATAAATTTAGAACCAATTGTATGTTTTAAATCGTTATAAAAGATAAAGAACTTTTTTGCTTTGTTGCTGTTTATATTATTTAAATTAAATGTAAGTGCATTTCGATTGATATAAGACGAATCATACTTGCTTAAGTCAAATATAAATAGTGAAGCTGAAAAAAATACAATTAAGAATAAAGAAATTAGGAATATATTAATTAATTTTTTCTTCATAAAATAATCTTATATAAATGGTAGCGGGAAGTGGAATCGAACCACTGACCTCAGGCTTATGAGTCCTGCGCTCTAACCGACTGAGCTACCCCGCCAT
>Ga0209403_10005221_pt1 | contig 13650 bp, 11 predicted proteins | sample ArcticOcean_MG_C_8_FD_187440 | JGI IMG/M metagenome (GOLD analysis project Ga0209403, IMG submission 187440) | Marine microbial communities from western Arctic Ocean - ArcticOcean_MG_CB11_86 (SPAdes) (version 2) | ecosystem: Environmental > Aquatic > Marine > Oceanic | place: Arctic Ocean... | reverse complement strand
CCTGGAAGAGCATTTATCAGAGCTTATTACTCATTGAGTCCTCCGGTCGCAGACAATATCAGTGAATCTGAAGGTAAGAGAAAGATTGTGAGAACGGCTCTTGGTCCAATTGTAAAGATTTTGAGAGATAATTATTCGAATTAGTTAACCTGTGTAAATTTCAATCAAGTTTTAGAGGTAAAGCCTTAGCCTATCGTGTTTTAATAGACGCTACTTTGTAAGCTAATATGATGCCGAACGAGATGTCTAGTCCCCAGCCTGCGAATTATGCCGGATTCTGGATAAGACTTGTAGCTTACTTAATAGATTTCGTTGTCGTTATGATACCCGGCACGCTTATTATTTATGCGGGCCTACCGTCTCTACTTAATCTCGTTCTAGGTATAGCATACTGGATTTACTTCCCTAGCTCCGAGTATATGGCTACTCCTGGTAAGATGGCACTGGGCTTAATAATAACGGATGAGCATGGGAATCGGATTGGAGCTGGAGCTGCGGCCGTGCGATACATTGGTTACATAATTTCAATGCTTATTATTGGTATTGGCTTTATCATGATCGGATTCACTGAGAAGAAGCGTGGCCTTCACGATATGATAGCCAGTACGCAGGTAGTATACAAGTAGAGTTATTCGTAGTTTGGTGAATTGAGATTGCAGGTTCTATAGTTCAGGCATAGAGAATCCGTCAATAGTTTTTTCCAATGTTGCAATTTCCTGGATGGATGTCTTTGATAACTTGAGCAGTGCAAGAGAATTACGTAGAATACCAAAAACCGTCAACGTTCCTAACCACAGGATTATCTGTCTGCCCCAGCCACCTCCCCAGTAAGAGGTAATATGATAAGTTCCCGATGATGAGCCTGAGCTGTCGTAGGAAGACCCTGTAAAACTATCGACAAGGGAGCATTGAGTGCATGTTCCATCGTCACCACCATTCTCACTGTGCATTGCATCTGCCCACGTTCCTCCAAATTGAATGCACGTAAAAACTGCTATTCCCATAGAAATCACGCAAACGCCTGAAAGAGCGTATGCAAACACAGAAATAGATTTTGATACGGATGCCTTGAATTCTAGACTATTCCTGGATTTTTCGATTTTCTCTACCGCCTGCCCTAAGGAGGTGATGTCAATACCTATGTGCTTAAGTCTCTCTAGCTTCACTGATAAGAGCGAGATTTCTTCCTGAATGCGCTTAATCTTCGTCAACTTTTCAATTCTGGGATTGGTATTAGATAATCTATTACTTATAAAATATAGAAAAACAAGGGCTGAAAAAATCCATAAACCCATTGCTGAGATAATAAGGTTTGACGTTTTGGAAGCCACCTCTTGACGATTCTGAAAACCATTGTTATCATTATAACTATAGGTTTCACTAGTGGTAGTATATTCACCCCAGTCCGAATAATCATAAACGATGTTTTTTACACTCCAAAGACCATATCTCGCATCGTAATTGTTGCCATACTCATCATCATAATATGCATTAGCTGCATATGCATTAGCTGCATTAAATGAATGCCTCCAATCTACCTCGAATACAAACCAAGGGCCAAGCAAGGAGAAAGTCAAAACAAGAATCCCTGAAACAGCATAGGTTTTCAAAAGGGTGAAGGCCTCTTCAGGATCCTTGGGACTCAGAAAATCAAGGAACGAGTCCATCGACTTTGCCAAAGCCGGGAATGAACGCCACAATGACCCAACATAATGCACGATGCACAAGGTGACTATAATTAGAACTATGAGAAGTCCAAAGAAAAACCAATCACCATCAAAGAAAAAGAGGAATTTGAAAAGGATATAGGTAATAATTATTCCCACGATGGAAATATTTGCCTTATCTCTTTTCCCATATCTAGAAGAAACGACATATTGCACGCTCTACTATGGGCAATGATTTATTAATGATTATTGGGGTTGAATAAGCAGGCTAGCTTATTTCAATATTTAGGATTATGTTCTAACCAATTCAACCTTTCATAGTTTTTCCAAGGACGCTAATTGTTCTTCTAACTGTACTGTATCTATTCCTTTGCTTTTCAATTCCTGAATCCTTTGTTCGAGAATGATTACTGCACCTTCGGCCTTTATTCTGGTTACACGTTCAGCCTCTCCTTCCTCTCCGAGGTCAGTCCAGATTCTAGCGGCATCATCAAATTGATTATTTTGTTCACATTTCAGTGCTGTTTCCCAGTCGTTCTTTCGCTTGTCTGAGCTCTCCAATTCGCGTCTAATTTCTAGTCGTTCCGATAAATCTGAACCTCTAGACCAAGAAACAATAGCCGGGATTAAAATAAGGTATACAGAAATAAAGAAATGAAACCAGAATTGGTCATTTTGATGATCCAGACCCAATCTGCCAACAACAGCGAACACAAGCCATCCGAGTCCAACAACTGTAATATATGTTCCTCTGGGTACTTCATTTTCATTAAAAATGATTTGGTTTGAGATTCCTATTTTTTTGGACTGTCTTCGAGCCTTGGTTAATAGATATATGCCTGGAAGAAGAATCGCAAGATTAACATACTGATGGATTATTCTATCAAAAGCATACTCATCAGCTACGATAAGACTTTGCTGGGGTGGAGGGTCTGGAAAAAGCAGAAAATAAGATGCGAAAAAAATAATCCCCCAGACACCGAGAGTTGTGATAGTAAAATGAAACTCAAAATGGCTATAAGGCTTATATTCAGGGGCCTTGTATTTCTTCTTTATTTGTTCCAGTTTTGTATTAGACACGTTCTTACTTAATTACTTCAATATTTAGAGTTATGTTCAAATTCGTTTATTGCACTTAACATCCCACTTAATATTTCAATATCAGTGGTTTGTTTTTCTGATAAATAATGTGTTAGTAATCTTCCCATCTTGATAAATCAGAGATGCAACATCAAGTAACTAGTTTATTCGTTCTTCTTTGAGGACTCTTTGGATGTTTTATTTCTTCCAGATACTGCATCTATAACATCCTTGCTTCGTTTGTCGGCTTTGTCAGCCCCTTTTTCGTAAGTTTCCAGATCATATTTACTTTTGTCAGCGTCTGCTTTGATTTCAGCTAACTTTTGTTCACTTTCCTGATCTAGTTTCTTTTCTTCCATTTTTTTATCATGCATTCGGTCTTTAAGGTCCATTAAATCAGAGAGTTCTTCCTTGTCTTGTTCCCATTCTTGTTTGTCAAGGTCTAATTTCTGTGTTTCATCTTTTTTGTCCCGATCCCTTTTTCGGTCACTTTTCACATCATCTACATCCTCGGAGTGGACTGTTTCTTCTATTTCATCGCCTCTATCTTCCTTTCTATCTTCTCTATCCCATTCTCTTTTACGTTTTTCTCTTTTTCGTTTTCTAGCTTCTAATTCAAAATCATAATCCTCATCATCCATGTCCTCTTCAAAGTTTGCTCGCTTACCACGTTTCCTTCTTTCCCGTTCTCTTTCCGAATCTTCGTCTTTCCATTTTTCTTCTTGAAGAGAGTCTTCACGTTTTGCAATCTTTCCCCATTGAGTAGGTGCCCTTGTAGCCATCCATTCTTGGTATTTGTTTGAACCCCATGAAACATAAACATTCTCAAGAGACATTCCCCAAAGGTCCAATGTATTTCTCAATTCAATTTGCGCAGCGCTTTCTACTCGTGAACTTACATCTGAGCTTCCAAATTCTGCTGCACTAAATCGTCTAATTGTCGGTCCGAAAACTTTAGCATTTGCTTCCTCAGCAAACATTTGTTCGATATCACTTCTCAATAATTTAGTTTCATATCCCTCGATAACTTCCCTTTTTCTGAAGAATCCACGAGTGACTTTCACAGCTTTCTCTTTGAGAACACCCGCAATTCGGTTTGCTTGTTCATGGTTTAGGCGTAGTGTTAGTGTTGCAGTTCCAACTTGTTTCACGTTGTCCGAGGTGTTTCCCTCAGCTCCTATTTGTATCTTGAATGGTTTATTGTCAACTATAAGCATTCTGACGTCTTGTCCGCTTATAACTTTAGTGGATAACCAATTTCTAAATCCTCCGCCAACATTATTGAGCCTGGCCTGGGTAACTATATCCTCTATTTTTCCGTCTTTTATCCAAACCAGAGTTTCCCCAGGTCCAATAACTAAATCTATATTACTATTCCAGAAAGTAGATAACTCACCTCTTTCAATTATACAGGCTAGTTCCTCTTCTGGATTATCACGCCAGTGTTGCATCTTAGACATTCTTTACTCCACCTATGAATTTAGTCCTCTCTCTAAAATAGTTTCTGCACTTAGTTAGGTTCTTTTTCATTTCAGATAAATTTCTAGGCCTTGAACCTATATTTGAGCTATTATCAGCAATTTCTGAACTCATTTCAGAAACGTCATTTAATTGTTTTATAATTTTTAAATCAAATTCAACCAGACTAGCTAGGTCTGCAGATGTTTTTTTTGATAGTCTGGGTTGAATGTTACCAGTTACAGCCATATTTACTTCGTTCTTAAAATTGTCAATAGTAGTAATAATGTCTTTTGCCTCTTGTTCAAGATTCGAGTCATTACCACGGTAGGCATTTGTCATTATATTGGTAGTATTTTCACGAATTCCATTCAAGGTTTCCATTATCCATGTTCGGACAGCCCGATCATCTTCTTTGTGACTTTCAGCTCTATGTCCTCTATAACTTGCAATAAAGACAACAACACGTGCCGCTAAAGTTACGCCAGTGACTAGTTCGACCATTAATTCCTAATAGTATATGTGGTAATAATATTTTGTTTTAATAATAATCTATTAAAAAAAGCTATTTTCCAGTCGATTTAATCCTGTGTATTCCTAATAACAATACTCTGAGCCATGAAGATTAAAAGGTAAATCGAACCTAACCACAAAGCAAACTTTAGGAGATAGGGTGTTCCTTCTCCTCCGAATATTTCTTCTAAACTCTTTTCAAAGATAGTTCCCCAGACCATAGCTCCAAATATTAGGAATGTGCAAAAATCTAATAACCATCTTAGTCCAGTCATGACTTCTTTGCTGGAGGCTTCCATTTCCTTTATTTCTGATTTGGTAAGTATGGTAGTTAAAGATCCCATCCCACCTTTTAGTTTTGAGAATATACCTTCTCCATCGAAAGTCATTTCTAATCTTCCCAGTTTAAGACGATATAGGGCTTCAAGTGCTATGAATATAGTAGTCCATACTACTGAGATTTCTAGCATCATAGATAGATTTTCACCTAGCGTATAATTCGAATAATAATATTCCCAGAAAAGTAGTGTCCAGAGCCATATGAATAGACCATATTGGCTAAATCTAGCGAATTTAGAAATTTTTCTTTGAAGTTCAATATCATGTCCTAAGAATGTTTCTAGTCCAATTATTAGAAATACAGATAAGGTAACTACTAGTCCTAGTAAAGCCCATGTCCAGTTTAATTCACCATCTTTCCATTGTGTGCCTAATACTATCATTGACCATAGAAGAACGAAGGTTGCCATCGCATTTGTTATACCTTGCATAACATAGAGAGAATCCTTTCCATCTCTGATTACAGATAGACCTCCCATTAATCTGACTTCAAATGCATCATCTCCCTCAGCCCCTAAAGCAGCTGCAGCCATCCCACTACTTCTGGTATTCACTGAGGCACCGGCGGCAGTTGCTGCGGATGCATGTAAATCCGTTTTCTTTGAGCTTTTAGCACTATTGTCCTTAGCCCAATTTCTTAAAGCATTAGTCGTATTCTTTTCCACTTGGTCTTCACTAAATGGAGCCCCGTGTTCTGTATACAACCATCTACATTGTATGGGGATTGCTTTTCTTGATACGTCAGGAGATACCATTTGGAATTCTCCAGGTCCCAAATTTGGAAGTTCTTTAATCATATCCAGATTTCCACCATCTTCTTTCAATAAGTGTTTGACTTTATCGATGTCTTGAGGTTGTGAGAACCGTCCAATGAATTTCGTGTTGGCTTGCGCCATTATTTTGTAATCTACATCAGATGGATTTTGCGTGGCTAAAACGGAGGCAACTCCATATTTTCTAGCTTGTTTGAAGATTAATTTGATTAAATCTTTAGCAGGAGGGTTCCTTGGCGCAGGAGGTAAATAAGGGGCTACTTCATCCATAAAGAATAATAATTTTAATTTATTATCTACACTATGTTGTTCTAGCATCCAGCTGTATAGTGCTCTAGATATTTCCTGTACAAAATAGTGTTTTTGTGATTCATCTTGGATGGTGTTTAGATATATGATATTTATAGGTATTTTCCCATCTTTTGATGGTTTGATTAGGGTGTCAATATTAATTGGAACTCCGTTACTGAATAGTAGTTGGTTTATTCCGGAAGAATAAGCCGCTAATCTTCTTGACAGTTCATCATAAGTTGATTTGGGTAGCATACCAGTCAAATCAGGGATATCGTATTCAGCACAGATATCGTTCCAATCTGGTTTTTCAGTTTCGTCAGGAAATAAATGATCGGTTAAAATTTTATCAGGCGATTTTACAGCCCTTGAAAGAGATAGGAAATCGTTAACTTTGACACCAAGGCGAGTCATATGAATTAGAATTTCGTAAAGATAGGTTCTAACTTGTTTACCTGCCGGTTTTTCCATATCATAATCTGCCAAGGATGTGAACCCAGCTGAGACCATATCCCATGCCGTTATCGATTCTTCCTGATCTAAATTTGCAGATGGTACTTGGAAAGGATCAATACACATAGGTAGTCCTTTTTTCCTTAATGGTGTCCAGATTCTTACTTCTGCTTTTTTCCTGAACGTTTTTGCTCTTTCACTATCGCCACCATGTTCCTTAATGTCTTTATCGTTTGCATTTAAACAAAGACGTGCCAAATCTCCTTGTGGATCTATAATAAGACTTGGAATATCATCGATTGTACATTCTTCAATTAGAGCTTTTGCCATTACGGTTTTTCCAGAACCTGTGGAACCTAACATTGCGGCGTGCCTAGCTAAGACACTGGAATCAATATCTATTTTTTCATTATTATTTCGATTTGTTCCTAATTGCATTATTTCCTTCGACGTGTCATTTCCTAACTCTAACTCATTATTTATTGTTTATTAATGACATAAAACTATTTATTGTCAGTATTTATGGTCATTATCATGTCATACCGTGATGTTTTGAAATTACTTGAAAAAACACTTGAGGATGCAAATAGTTTAGAGAAAGAGTTTGATCAGAGTAAGAGTGCGATGGAGAACTTTGAGGCTACACGTAAAGATGCTCATAAGTCAGGTTTATCTTTTTCAGATGCTTTATACAATGAAGCGAAGGAAAAATTTGATTCAGGAGATTACGAGGGGGCTACTGTGATAGCAGTTAGTTCTAATCAAAAATTAGACTCTTGTAATTCGGGATTTGAAACTCTAAACAATTTATTTGAAATGTTAGGGACTTTTGAGATGAAGCATACTCTTGAATTTGATTCTTTAAAGAAACAGTTGGATGAGTATATGGATGCAGGAGATTTTGATAAAGCCAGGAAATTTTGTGAACGACATGAGTTAACTATTCGTTCTCAGCTATCAGATTATGAAAAGGCCAAGACTTTAGTTTCAACATTTACAAGTAAAATAAAGAAAGCTAAATCTCATATTCTGATAGAAGCATTTGTTCCCGATGAAGAATTAGCTGAACAACATCTGTCTAAGCGAGAATTAAAAGAGACAATTAGTATTTCAGAGAAAGGTATCCGTAAAATTAAGAATGCACTTGATAATTGGAGGCCTGAAATTAAAGTAACATTACCTGATGATTTGGTTTCTTCAGAATCTAATAGAGCTCCGATATTACTAGAGAATACAGGTAAGGCTTATGCTCAAAAGGTTGTTCTTTCATTGGATGGTATTGATGTAAGAGGTAATCTTTCGACAGGGGAAATAAGCCCCGGTAATTCTGAAGAAATTATTGTTGGTTTAACGCCTTCCACGCCTGGTAATATACCAATTAAAGTCAGTAAGGATATAACTAGAACATATGACAGTTCTCAAACCAGTATTGATGAGCAAATATGGGTTGAAATTAGTAGAGCCGGAGGTGCCCCTTCCAGTGCTCCAAAGAAAAAGACTGAAAAAGAGAACGTTGTTAAAGAAGAATCTATTGAGATTGAACCCGAGTGGTCTATTCCAGAAGGTTTAGCTGATGATGAATTAATAGTGGGTAAATTCTTCTCAAAGAGGTGGGAATCATATATGGCCTATCCAGACAATAAGACTATTCTTGATCATTTACATAATAACAGAGATAAATATGCAATTTCATCATATTTTGAGGTACCTACCGATCCAAAAAGTATTATGGAAGAATGGGCTTTACCTTATAATTTAAGAGGTAATATACACTTAGATTCCAAAAGAAAGGAAATTGTAAGAGACATATTTGAATCGCCCTATGATGATAATTACGTAATAATTGGTGAACCTGGAGTTGGTAAAACAGTTCTTCTCTTCGAGGTATTTGATAGGTTAATGAAAAGAGAACCTGCAGGTCTCTTGACTAATGAAAACATTGGTGATGCCCATGAAAATTTCAAAATAAGATTGTTTTATGATGATATATCAGAGAAGCCTGATTTGTATAATGCTATAGCCACTAAAGACAGGATAAGCGGTTTGATATTGTCTTCTCGAGAAGCTGAATGGTCAGAATTACCAGTTGATTTTCGTAAGAAATTCACTAGACTTACAGTTCCAAGATTTAGTGATGATGAGATGGAACAATTAGTACTCAAAACTTTAGAAATTAATGCAATTAATAAAGATGCTAATGCTGTTAAGACTTTAGTATCTTATGCTCAAGGAAGCCCAATCTACGTAGGCTCCCTAATCAAAGAGATGGTTTACAGTAATATCAGGCGTTTGAGCCATACTTATCTCAAAGAGAACGCTCAGAAGGGAATGGCAGGATATGTAACAATGATTCTTCAGAGACTGTTGAAAACAGGTAATGAGTATAGGGCTGGTGGTCTTCATGCTTTGAGTTGTTTGATGTTTTTAGCGAATCATGTTGAAGAAAGAAAATGCCACGAACAATTGTTGAGGGCCTTTGCAGATGAAATTGATCAACACATGGAGGCCAAGTTCGATGATGTTTATGACCGAAGAACTTTCAACCGTTCTATTGATTACCTATCAGGTCAAGGAAGCCTTGTCAGATTCCCCCATGATACTTGGGTAGATATTTTACAGGGGCAAGGTGCAACTAATCCATTTAGGCCTGATATTCAAGAAATCCGTAAGGAATTTGAGGATACAGGAATGTTTGAGAAATTAAAGAAGGATGCTATCGATGATGCTTGGGAAGCGATTAAGAAAAGGTACCTCCGTAATAATGTCCGTGAAAAGGATTCTTTCCTTGAGTTGTGTGATACCCTTACCACTAATTTCCGTCTTAGTGATCTGAAAGAGATGAAAGTAGATATTGATATGGTTCGAGAAGTTTCTTCAAAGCATAGAGACGAACCTGTTGCTGCCGCTATATTATCTAGATTAGAAGGAGCTGAGCCAACCCATAATGTGATCAATATTCAGGATTCAGTAATAAGTAAATCTAATATTGGTACTGATGGCAGTGCAGATATTAAAGAAAGCATAGTTCACAAGAGTAGAACTGGTAAATAAGTTTTAGAATACAGAGTTTGTATGGTTAAATGGACAAATCCTGATAATGTAGAAAATTTCACGCAATATTATCTTTATCTTCTTTTTTCTTATCACGGTCGAATAGGACGGTGGGATTTTATTAGTGGATTCTTTGCATATGTTGGTCTTATTTTAATCAGTTCTTTTTCATTATTTATATGTATACTTATCAATGAGCTTCTGGACGATGATATTTTTTGGCTATTTTTTATAATGTCTATATTTTTTGGAATAATTTGTTTTTTTCCAATGATTTATCTTCCTTTAAAAAGATTGAAAGATATTGGTTGGGGTGAAGATGCACGTGCAGTGATTCTTTTTGTTTCCTATGCATGTACTATATTTTTTGGAATGGGGCCTCTCTTGCTGCTTATCGGGTGTTTTTTTACATCAGAGCAGATATATGGCAATCCAAATGGAAAGCGTTGTACTATTTATGAAGATCTTTCGAACGAAAGAGAAAGACTCGTTAATGCAGCCAAATCATGTTTGCGTCAAAATAATTTTGAAGGCGCTATACTGAATTATGAGGAATTGGGAGCTAAGGCTTTAGTGATTAAGGTAAAGAAGAGACATATATCTCACAATTCGGATTTACTTCATTCACAAGTCACTAGAATGATTGGTAAAGGGGTTTTATGCGAGGATTTAATTAAGACACACAATGACTTGACTCACTCAGTCAATAATTATTTAGGATTGGCACCATCTGAATTCAAAAAGGGTCCTAAAAATGAACAATCCCCATAGCTCCAATCTTTTCAGTGATTTTTATAAAGATAATGAATTCGATTTATCTTTCTTATCTGATTGTTCTAAGAGACATTTCCGAATAGTTTCGGAGAATGGCAATTTCTTGAAGGTTAAAGATCGCATATATACATCAGAGCAAATGAAAAAGAAATTGATTAATCTAAGGCCACGCGATGTATATTATTCAACCTCAACATATCTAAATCCAACAACTGTAGGGCCTAGAGGTAAGGAGCGGTCCATATTGACAAAATCAGGTATTGTATTGAAAAATGATATTTCTTTTGATCTAGATCGAGAGCCTCTATCTATTAGAAATCTAGAAAAAACTCGTAAGGATTGTAAGAGATTAATCGATTTTATGGACGGCAATGGCCATTCGTTGAAGTATATAGCTTTCAGTGGTAGTAAGGGCTTTCATGTAATATATGAAGATGAGAAGGGAGTGGCAATTGCAGATCCATTTGAGAGAGAAATGGAAATAATTAAGGTTAGAAGAGAGTTGGTAGATAAAATAAAGGAACAAGGGATAACAATCGATTCATCTATAACTGTTGATACTAGAAGAATAATACGGTTACCAGGTACCATAAATTCAAAAACAGGTTATGCTTGCACCTTGTTAACTCGTTCTCAGATAAATCAACCTGTAATTAATTGGATATCAGATATACCTCGGTTACCCAATTCAGTAAATATTCCAAGGTTTACATGGCCTAAATTCTTAACATTTCTCTTCATATTTTCTAAAAAAACTAAGGTTAAACCAGTAAAACGAGTTATCTATACTACATATGTAACAAGTTCGGTCTTAGGGACTAAGGGCCGACATGCAATTTTACTATCTTTTAAGAATCAAAAATTTAGTAAGGTAGTTAGAAAACTTGAAAAAGCAATCGAAAAATATCGTCTTACAGACATCTATCTTTTTAGATCAGGAAATGAAATACAGGCAATAAGTTTGAAGACAGTGCAGAGGAACAGATATCAAAAAATTTTGGATTATACAGGAAGTACTTCAGCTACGCAATTAGGAAAGTTTGGCCGTGTTTCTCTTAGAATGGGTCCTTTAGTTAATAGTGAAATGAAAGAAATTCAGAAACCAGCAGACTTTGTCAAATTGATAAAATCACCTGATGAAAGAGTAAAAAATTATGTTAGCGCAGGACATATTTTATTTTTGATAAGGCACGGAGTACCTTTGGTTGAATATCCGCTGATTCATGGTTCTGCAGAATTCAAAGTAGTTGATGCTGAGATAAAAGTATGATAATCATTTTATAATGGGATGGTATGTGTAATATGCGCTCCAAATGATTCCTTCGGGAAAATGATGGTCTGGAATTTCCAGTAGTTAATAACAAAGGGTGTCTGAACGGGAGTGGTTCGGCACCCAACTTATGTATGGGCTGGTTCGGCAATAGTGGTCAGAAGCAAGAAGTCAATAACAAGACTGATGAGTTTGACTTAGGTCACCCTTTAATTTATAATCAATGGTCTAATAATTATTTTTCTAGATATGATTATATAAAAAAATATATTGAATCTAGGATTGGTCGCCTTTCCATTAAAGATGAGAACTTACAGAGTAAGATGAGCCATATGTTGGTTGAAAATTTTGACGAGAATTCTAAGTTGTGGTCATCTTATGCTAAAGATTTTGTAGATGTTAAAACAGATGGCAATAATACACTTATCCAATTACAAATCCCGAATACTCCTAAATACAAATATCAATCAGAGTGGGCACTGGGCTCAATTGCACGTAGTCTCAGAAGATCCGTGCGTTCTATTGGGTTTGAATGGAATAGAAGGCATAAGACTTATCTGAAGAGAAATTCTAAAATGACATTTGATGAGGTAGTTCAAGCCATTGGAATAGATAAGTTACAAGGAAAGACTAATGGTTTACAAGAGTATTGTACTCAGGTTGCATATCGGCAAACATTGCATGGGGTTCCCAATACATGGCCTACAGAGTGGGATATCAAAGTGGATATTTCTGGAGATGGAAAGCAATCTGATGCGAGTATTGATGATAAATGTACTGAATGTGGCGAAGAAATCCCTTTATTGCGTAGAAAGGCCCTTCCTGATGTAAAAACATGTGTTACTTGTTCATCTCCTGGAGATTCAAAAGATAAAATTGATGTTTCAACATCTGAATCCTCAAAAAACTCTTATTCTAAGATTGAACAATTGGAAAAATTGATAGAAATGCGTAATAAAGGGGAAATCGATGCTGAAGAATTCAAAAGTTTAAAAAGGGAGTTATTAACTTAGGAGTTCAATATGTCTAATAATAATGGTGATGGAATGATGTGGGGAGTTATAATTATCTTAGCATTAATCTATTGGATTGTAATGTTTATAATTGAATATTTCATTTTCTTTTTAATTCTTGGGTTAGTAATTTGGGCAATATATTACTATACCACAAATGCACCTAAATGGGAACATCAAGAAAAACTAAAGGCCACTTTCGCATCTAATAATACTAAAAGTCATACAAACTTCAAAGATTTGTATTCTACTGCCAAAGATAATATCAAAGTTTTGGGTAATTCATGTTTTGCTTTACCGGATAATTATGCAAAACTAGGTAATGGAAATGAAACTGAATTATACAATCTTAATTTTAGGAAAGACATATCTCAATTTTCTAATAAATTGGATTCAGTTTCCCGTTATCTGGCACCGCCATATAATTTGTATAAAGAAGGGGGGGCTGTGAATGATAATCCTTATATTTCAGCTACTAAGACAGTAAGCTCTTTGATCGATGAGACTATTAAGATTCCAAATATAATTATATCCTTAGAAAAGAGATGTATTAGTCTTCGTAAGAAGGAAATTGATTCACCTAGACTAGAGCGTTTCTATAATATTTTAGTTTCGATATCGTCTAGTTTTACGATTGATAATCACAGAAGGTTACATCTTATTAATGGTGCAGAACTTGTTGAAAAGGATAAAGAATCTAAATTAGTATCTTCTGTAAATACTACTGAAGCATAATTTTCTACTAGAGGTTATTTTTTTGTGTGTAGGTCTGCGACAGTATCAACTTTTTTCCACCAATCTTGGTTTCCTTCTTTCTCAGAAACATGTTTTACCCAGTTCCCATCTTTTACGGCATTCACTTTCTTAATATATTCTTTACTTCCTATATAGATCCAGGCTTTCTCTGATTCTCCATTTTTTAATTCAATGTCACGCATTTCTCTATTGTAGGCTGAATTACCGTGGTT
>Ga0209403_10005219_pt1 | contig 13651 bp, 7 predicted proteins | sample ArcticOcean_MG_C_8_FD_187440 | JGI IMG/M metagenome (GOLD analysis project Ga0209403, IMG submission 187440) | Marine microbial communities from western Arctic Ocean - ArcticOcean_MG_CB11_86 (SPAdes) (version 2) | ecosystem: Environmental > Aquatic > Marine > Oceanic | place: Arctic Ocean... | reverse complement strand
CCGAACTATTTACGGTATACCCTGCCGCAGAAGCGGCTCGGGTCAAGGACCGACTCGATCAATATGCGATTGCCCTCAAGTTATTTGAGTCAGGGCAGTTGGAAGAGGCCGAACGGCTACTGCAACAGCTCGTCCAACTGGGCCAGGCGACTCCGGCCCATTTCTTGGCCCATTACACTGCCGCCCAGTTAAATAAGCATCGAGGTCGCCGAGCGGTGGACAAGCATGCCACCCTGAAAGGGCCCGTTATCGAGATCGTTGCCAAGTAGTCACTGCCGTCGAGCACTCGGCAATGGCAGCTCGCTGGCCATTTGATGGGCCTCTTGGGTGTCGGGCAGCCAACCTGCGACTGGCAGGTAAAGCAGCCTGACCAATCGCGTCATCGGTAGTTTCGAAGGCGGCGGCTGCAATAGTTGTTCGTCCTGATACGCGAGTAAACAACCGGGCATACCCTGGCCAGTGATACTTAGCCCGGAGCCATCCAGGCGAAAAGCAAAATCCAACTGGTCGAATCTTACGATGTCGGCCGAATCCCGAGCGAGCTCTCTTAGGCAAGCAGGCGTCCGTGCGCATTCCAACAACTTGCTGGCGGCGTTGACTAGTGACGGGTTCGCAGACCCTCGAGTCGCGTGCAAGTGTCCTTCGGCAAGTTGAATGCGCCGGCCCTTCCAGACGAAATTTTGCAGCTCGAGCGCGGCGGTCCCCTGCAAGCGATGCGGCGTATGGGAACCTAGCCACTCAGACAGTTCCATCTCGACAAATCGGCCCTGTAACGTGCCTTGCAACTCGGCAGCGGTCCATTTCATCTGAGTCTTGCCGGTAAAAGTCGCGGCACGAGAACGATGGACTCCACCTGGGACGAAGTCTGCCAATAGCCAAGCAGGAAGAGTGGACTCGAGTGTGTCGAGGGTCACGTGGATCGATGGACCTGTTGGCCCTGATTGATGCTCCACAAGCAATTGCACCGGCAATTTCTCTGCTGTCGGCTCAACTTCTATTTTTAGGCTGATACTTTGTGAGCCATTCTTTTCACTCGAAACGCGCAGATTCTGCCAGGTAGCACTATCAAACGGTCCGCCCAGAAAAACGACCCGATCCACCTGCACATCAATGGGCACAAGGGCTTCGCTCGACAACCATGTGGCCAAGGCAGTCGCTGCCTGCGACAACTGAGCGACTTCGATCTCTAGTAAGTCTGCATGCAGTACCAACCGAGAATTTTGCCATTGGCAGCGAACGACGCCAAATCGCCCGAGCAAATCTTTGGACTTCAAATCGGCCAGCCGCAGGTTGTTGAGAGTCGTGACACCAGGCAAGGGACTGGCGACGCCATCCACTGTAGCATCAACATGCAACTGCGCTCGAAGCGTCCGCTGCAAATCGCCAAGTCGCCCAGGCCGATAAAAGTGCGCAATCCACCCCACAGTCGCCAACGTCGGCAAGACGCAGCAGACAACAAACAGCACACGGCAGACGCGGCGCTGGGTAGTTTCGTGGAGTGAAAACATCCGTGTTCAATGGCGAATGACGCCCCGTTTATAGGTAAACGGCCCGATGACGAACAACCGACGCCGAACAACGCATTCGTCATTCGTACTTCGACATTCATTCGTCATTCGCACTTCGTCATTTCTCCCTTATCTCTCTTGTGCCATTTCCAGAAAAAGTTTGTATCGTGCTTGCATCTCTACGAGGCTGTCGCCGCCGAATTTGTCGATGAAGGCGCGGGCTATCTCGAATGCGACGACATTTTCTACGATGACGCTGGCCGCTGAAATAGCGCAGACATCGCTCCGTTCGTAGCTAGCCTCTTCAGCTTCTTTGGTATCTAGATTGATGGAGGCGAGCGGCTTCGCGAGTGTACTGATTGGTTTTTTGGCGGCGCGAACGATGATCGGCTGGCCGTTGGTCATGCCCGCTTCAATCCCGCCGGCGTTGTTGGTGGGGCGCTCGTAGCCGAGGGTGGCGGTGTCTTGTTTGCTTCGGTCATAATTGATTGGATCGTGCACCTGCGAACCGGGGCGACGTGCCGCTTCGAAACCGAGGCCGATTTCCACACCTTTGATCGCCTGCACCGCCATTACCGCTTGGGCCAATCGACCGTCGAGTTTTTGATCCCACTGGGCGTGGGTGCCCAAGCCAAAGGGACAGCCGTCCACTCGCACTTCGACAATGCCGCCCAATGTATCACCATCTTTTCCGGCACGGTCGATAAGCTGCTTGATGGCCGGGTCGCGATCCAAGTTGAGGCCATAGACTTCGCTCTCGTCACGAATCGCGCGCAGCTCGTCGAGCGTACCATCCACCGGTTCGATGCGCTCGGGGCCAACTTCCAGGACGTAACCAAAAACGCTGATGTCGAACGCGGCGAGCAATTGTTTGGCCAATGCGCCCGCGGCGACGCGCACGGCGGTTTCGCGGGCCGAGGCACGTTCAAGAACGCCGCGAATACTGCCTAGATATTTCATGGCCCCGGTAAGATCGCCATGCCCGGGCCGCGGCCGCGGCAGATCTTCGAGCCGCTCAAGCTTGTAGTCGCGATTTAACACCTCGAGCGCGATGGGGCTACCCAGCGTCACGCCCTTCCAGATGCCGCTACGCACATCGACTTTGTCAGTCTCAATCCGCTGCCGACCCCCACGACCATAGCCACCCTGGCGACGTTTCAATTCGAAGTTAATGGGGTCGGTATCTACAGTCACCCCAGCTGGAAACCCATCGACAAGAGCCAGCAACGTCTTGCCATGCGATTCACCAGCAGTCCAATAACGCAGCATGTTTACAGCACAGTAAGGTGACAAAAGAATGTAGGAGCCCAGACCACGTGGTCCGGAGCCCACCGGCAGCTCAGCAGGGACCCAATCAGCCGAAGATTAGGACCCCACCGCCCGCACCGCAAGGCGAGCAAGCCCTTCACTCTACAATGGTGAAGTTTGGAAGGATAGGCAGCCCTGCGGGCTGCTATCACGGGTGCGGCGTATTATCAAGGTAAGTATTCGCCGATCTGTGCGGGGGGCCGCCGGCAACGGCGGTCCCTACCGCAATAGGTTTTGTTCTGACAACGCGAATCGGTCACGGCTTGAAATCCTCATCACTGGCGAACATGTGAAAGGCGTGGTTCGAATAGAATCCCGGTACGCCCTCGTTGATCTGGCGGTGGGTGTGATCGATCTTCTGCTGGATCAGATCGGCGTCGAAGTTCGTTCCGTAGGACGTGCCGTAGCCGATCCTGGGATCGCGTTGAACGATTTCCAGGCTGAGCTGGGCATTGACAAGCTCATCTTTCAGAATCGCGACTGCCTGCTGGCATGACTTGCGGAGGCGCGGCAGGGTCGAAGGGCAGCGCGTGACCTGATCGCGGAGAAGCTGAAATTCCACCAGGTTTCGGGCCGTGCGGAACATGCATCCGATGATCATCGCGATGTCCCGTTCCTCGTCGAGGGCTGTGCGCTGGACCCCTTGGGTTCGGCCGCGGGCCGACTCGATGCATTGAATCCCTTTCTGCCATTGGGCGTCCAGTTGTCTGAGCCTCCGTTTCATGGTGTCAGCGCCGAAGGGCTGGGTCCAGGTCAGATCCACGAAGAAATAGGGTTGAAATGTCGCGGCGTTCTGCTCGCTATCGACATGACCCTCTCCGGCCGACGGATCCGGACCGAAGAACCGGTGGGACAATCCGTGGTCCATGGTCAAATCGAATACGAAGGGATGGGCCGGACCCTGTTTGAACGGGCCTTTCCAGTAAGGAAAACCCGTGATACCGGCCCCGTAAGGAAAACGGGCCATGGTCCGGCTAAAATGGTCCCAGGCTTGGATCACGCGCGGCGCCGCTTTCAGGCCGAAATCCCTTCTTGCCATCCTCTGGAGAATCTCATCAACTTTCGGGCGCTCGGACCAGTTGAAATAATCGACGATCTCATCGTTTCGCTGGTTGCAGAACCCGTAAAACCGCCACGAAGCGTGGATGCCGTCCAGATTCGCACGGCTCAAAGCCCTGAAGCGCTGGGCCCATCTTTTCATGGCGGGATTTCGGGGCAGATTCCAGATTTCGATGGTCTGGGCGGTCTCGGTCTTGGCAAAAGTCTTCAGTCCACTTGTTCGAGCCACCGCCTGCAGTTTCTCGAAACGTTTTGACGGTCCGAGATTGGTTAGCGAATAATCAAAGAGATAACTACGCGTGCCGTCGATCGTGTGCCAGTCATCCTTTTCGAAAGTCACGAGACTTCCGATCCGTCGGTCCACCTGCTGCAGAAGTTTTTTCTGGGCCGCCTCGCTGGCCCAGGTGAATGCGCTATACGGCCACATGAGAACTCTGGCTTCCGGACTTGATTCCCACGCGCCCCGTCCGATCGCATTGACGGCATCGGCGACGACCTGGACCGCTTCATGCCGCCGACAGCGCGGGCAGTTCGTGCCGCCGGCGCTTCGGGGAAAGGGGCGGGTGTAACAATGAAGGAGGCATTCACCACCCGTGATCAGGACTATGCCGCCCAACTTTGGTGCGCGCGTGAAAAGCTCGGCCGCAGCCCGGTGAAAGAGAGTCAGAACTTCAGGAGAGCTGCTGCAAAGACAGTGCATGCCTTTCTGCCAGGTCTGGGCACCGCGCATCTTCGGGTTCGATCGAAAGAGCTGGTGGTTGGATTTCAGGGCCATGGTGTTGATATGGAACAGGATCCGGATTCCGAAGCCGCCCAGGTAGTCCGTCGCTTTTCGAAGCTCGTCGAATCGCTTCTCCCATCCGGGTCGGGCGAGCGGACCGGCGACCTCGGGGCTCATGTAATCAAACCAGTCGATGTACAAATAAGTTGCGTTGTATCCATAACGCGCCATATTGGTCAGATAGGAAGCCGGCAATCGAAGGTGATCCGCCGGCTCGTCCTTTGACTGTTGGACCAGGGGACAGGTGATCCTCAATGACCATCGGGGCCGGCGTGTCCAATGACCTTTCTCCAGAAATGGCCCGCGCTGATCCAGCATCTGCCGCCCCAAATGAAACAGGCCGCGCATGGCCGCTTCATCATCAGACGCCTCGATTCGAACGAGCCCGGGCTCGACAGACAGTCGATAGTGCTCACGAACGCCCGCCTTGAAGTCACCCACACTCACTTCGATGATTCCCGCCGTTCCCTTACCAGAATGAACCCGAAGCCCGAACGTTGTTTTCATGAGACCCATGAAATCTTGAGCTCCGAGCCGAGCGAGGGACCCGCAGGATCGGGCCAAACCAAGTCCCCAACCGTCTCCAATCCGGATCTGCCGGCCCCCGGCTCTCCCCGCATCTCGAAATCGATGGGGATGGGCGGTCGTCACCTGTTGATAGAGCGCTTCGGGAAAAGCCTTGCGAAAACTCATGGGATCTCCTGCTGGTATACCACGAAATTGGAGGACGCAATATGCTCGACCGAATCACAGACCATTCAAGACGTCGAGGTTCAAAGGCCATGCTGGATAGGCATGTCATTGTGTGGTAGAAACCCTTGCCATGGAATATCGTACGCTGGGTAACTGATAGGAATTTGAATCCCACTGGGAGGCAGCACACCCCTATACACGTTACGAATTTTAACCCGATTGTATCCGGCGCCCGGTCGGGAAACCGGATTTTTTTTGGATCTCGATGGACCTATTCAGATTTCCCTTCGGATTTCCTCACTACTACAGAGGGCTTTGGCAATGGGAACGCGAACATAGGGCACCACTCAGAAACGCTGGGCATCGTCACGGGATTGCTGGTAAAGCCCGTGCTGCGTTGAGCGGCTTTCTGGTCGAAGGCGTTTCCACACGAGCACCCTATATTGCGCCATTCAGCGAAACCGTTACACAAAAAGGAGAAACCGGATGAAAAAGCTATTTATATCGCTGTCTCTTGTGACTCTGTTGGCGGGACCGGTCCTTTGCGCTGAAAAGGACGTACCCTGGTGGAAAGAACAGAAGATTCGGTTCATGTGGGGGACTTGGGGCCATTCGAGCCCCGACAAGAGCATCGGTTGGGACAACCGCGAAGTGCCGCGGGAGGTCGTCCGCAACGTGGCTCGGTCCGGTGCCACGGTGTTTGCCGATAGAAATAGATATATCCCGGCTCATGCCCGCTACGCAAAAGAGTTTGGCATGAGATACTTCGCCGGAACGCGGTCACGTCACCCGCTCTGGTATACATCTGGCAGGGCGTGGGTCAACGAAAACGGCGAAAAGGAGATGCGAGACGTAAAGTTTGCCTTCAAATGTCCCCTGGATGCGGGCGTCTACCAGCGGTGGTTGATCGATCCGCACTTGGAGGGAGTGCGTCAGGGATTAATCGATGGCATCTGTATCGATTGGGAGGCGGGTGGTCTGCCGTTGACTGCTTGTTACTGCGACGATTGCTTCTCAAAGTTCCCCGTCTTCAAAAAAACCGGTGACGATGTGCCCGGAACGGCCAAGCGATTCGCATGGCTCCAGAACCGCTCACTGGTAGATACCTATAAGCAGTATTCTTCGCAGCAGCAGATCGCGATGCTCACGCGCATCCGCGAGACGCTGCACGAGGCCAATCCAGACTTGCTGTTTGCCTCTTACCCCATGGAGGTCACGAATTTCAGCCGCGCAATGAATACGCCCAAAACACCCTTCATCTTTCTTGACGCCAGACACTACACCAACGGCGACCGCCAACCGTGGTGGGAATCCTATGGCGAAAGGCTGAGGCAGGATGGTTATCTGTACATCCCCGGCAGTTGGACCAATACGCTCTTCGGCAGCATGCCGTCTCAGGTGAGCGCTGAACGCTGGCTCTATGAGGCATCGATCAATGAGGACGGCAGCTGGATGTGGTTCGAGCACGAACTGACTGAAGACATGCTGCGTGCCTATTCCGCCGCCGATCGTGCCATCCGAGCCGTTGAGGACAGGGTCGGGGCGTTTCTGTTCCACGGAGAGCGCGACCTCACCTTCGTCACGGCTGTGGAGTGGACGGGCCGTCCGGAACTGGAGCAGGCGATTGTCCATCAGGCCTACCACCTGGGCCGTGAGCACCTGGTGCATATCAACAACGTCCACTCGGACTGGCCGCTGCGGGTGCGAGTGCGCTTTCCAAGACTCGTGGAAGGTAAACGGTGGACGGTGCGTGATCCTATGGGAGAGCAATACTACACGCGTGACGGCAAGTCAGCGATATGGACAACGGCGGAACTACTGGCGGGCGTGGTGGTGGCGATGGAAACACGGAGCGACCTGTTTCTGCTGGTTGCGCCGGAGGAGGAAAATTTCGAGACGGCCCCCTCGCGACTGATGCACTCCAGAGAATTCGACACGCTACCCGGACACGCGGCGGCATCAGCCCAGTCAGGTCCGATTCCTGGGAAGACGACCCATCCGCCCAAGGCCGGCCGTCTGGTCTATACGGCTACAGAAACTATGGGCATTGAGGGACTGGCCGGTGTTCACTCGATCATCAGTAACGCCATCCGCACCGTGGATAGTGACGGCACCAACGGGTTGCGGGTTCGGCAATTGCACGGCCACCTGTGGTCGCCGCAATACGCACCCAATGGCCGACAGATTGCCTTTGTCCACAACGCGAGTGGCCGCGGACAAATCTTCGTGATGAACGCTGACGGAACGAACGCCGTGAACATCAGCAACAACGACTTTTGCGACCGCTCACCCGTCTGGTCGCCGCACGGCAAGTTCATTGCATTCGTCTCCGACCGCGGCGGGGACTGGAATATCTTCACCATGAACGCTGACGGAAGCGACCAGCGCCTGCTGGCGGGAAACCCCGGACTCGATCGCGCGCCGAGGTGGTCACCGGACGGCCAGCGCATCCTCTGGGAAAGCCACACGAGCGGCACGCCCAACGCCTGGGTCTGCCATGCCAATGGCGAAAACAGTCACCCAGTCATCCGGAAGGATGGGCAAATAACACATCAGATGGCAAAAGAATGGGAGCGGACACCCGTGATCGAGGACGTGGAACCGGTTTTCCCGGACAACACGCCTTACCTCTGGGACCCCGTCTGGTCGCCTGATGGTAAACGCATCGCAGCAGGCGCTTTGAATAGTGTGGCCGGGGAGACACCCGTGGTCATAGCGGCGGATGGCTCGAGCGTGCTGCAGTTGCTCTACGCGTTTACCGGGATTGACAACGTGACTTGGTCGCCCGATGGCACATGGCTGGCCGGAACGTTGCGCTGCGCGCCGCAGGAATCCGAACGGTCAGGCATTTTCGTCATCAAGGCCGACGGCACGGACGGGCGGACACGGGGGTATTGGATCGTCGATGTATCACCCCAGGGTCCGCGTCTGGGCGGTACAGCTCGCGGCGGACCAGTGACCTGGTATTCACACGGCAGCGCCCAGCCCCGGCGTGTCGTAAAAACCTTCTCGTCGCTCGCCTGGTCGCCCGACGGACAGACGCTCGCTTTTTCGTCGGATATGGACCCCAGCGGCGCATTCTATGTCTATACTATCAGTCCCAAGGACGGCGAACCCAAGCGGCTAGACGCGACGATGAGCGCGTGGCCCAATGAGATCATGTGGCAGCCGATGCGATCGCCATGATACGTTTTTCGTAAGGCCACGAAGCAATTTCTCTCACGGCGTCCTGATGGCCATCTCGTCACCTCAGAGGCCGTCCGAGATCGCCGGGCCAGTGACAATTCCAGGTTGACCCAATGGGAAATAGCGAATCAATGTCTTTGGCCGGCAACTTCTGTGTAGCCCAGGCAGCAGCCGCGGCGGATGGCGCGATGGGAACTTCTGCCCTGGCAGAGGTGGGGGGCCTGGCCGTCATCGATTGGGTCATTATTGCGATCTACGCTTCGTCCACGATCGCACTGGGATGGTATTTCGGACGCCAGCAACGAAGCACGAAAGAGTACTTCGTAGGTGGCGGCAATATGAACCCGATTCTTATCGGAGTTTCCCTATTTGCGACACTTCTGAGCACGATCACTTATCTTGCTATGCCCGGTGAAGTCCTGGGCAAAGGTCCGGTCATTCTGATCTCTCTGGCGGCATTGCCGCTGGTCTATTTCATAGTCTCCTATTGGCTGTTGCCGGTCTATATGAAGCAAAAGGTCACCAGCGCTTACGAGCTTCTGGAAGTTCGCCTGGGACTTGGTGTTCGCCTGTTTGGTGCCTCAATGTTCTTGGTCATGCGTCTGGTCTGGATGTCGCTTTTGGTCTATCTGGCGGCCAAAGCGATGTCGCTGATGATGGTTGGCGACGAGTCGCGAATACGCGAAATCGTTTGGGTAACTGGTTTCGTCTCGGTGCTGTATGCCTCAATCGGGGGGCTGCGAGCGGTGGTGGTTACCGACTTGATGCAAACGATCCTGCTATTCGGCGGTGCATGGCTGGTCGTGGCCATGGTCACTTACGATTTCGGAGGATTCGGCTGGTTTCCGACCGACTGGCATGATCACTGGGACACCCAACCCATGTTCAGCTTTGACCCCAAAGTGCGTATTACTGTTGTCGGCACTATTCTCAACGTACTGGTTTGGAATATCTGCACGGCAGGGGGCGACCAGGTTTCGGTTCAGCGATTCATGTCCACGACCGATGTGAAAGCGGCCAGGCGAGCTATGGCGACTCAAATGTCGGTTGCGGCAATCGTGGGAATCACTCTAGGAATCGTCGGCTTTGCACTACTGGGCTTCTATTCCACTCACCAGGCAGCGATTCCTGAGGGCATGAGCCTCAAGGAAAGCGCGGACAAGATGTTTCCACAGTTTATTGCTCAAGAATTACCGGTCGGTATTTCCGGAATCGTCGTGGCAGCCATGTTTGCAGCTGCGATGTCGAGCATCGACTCCGGGGTCAATTCGATTACGGCGGTAGTGATGACCGACTTCTTCGATCGCTTCGGCCGCCGGCCTTCGACTGAGGCCCGCCATGTGCTGGCTGCGCGGGTGTTGGCGTTTAGTATTGGCGCTGTGGTCATCTATGGCAGTTCGTACATCGGACGCATCGAAGGAAATATCACAGAGGTCGCCAACAAGACGGTCAACGTCTTGGCACCGCCGCTGTTTGCGTTGTTTGTCTTTGCCCTTTTTATTCCCTTTGCCCGACCTGCAGGAGTGTGGATCGGAACTATTTGCGCAATTGTGGTTGCGTTGGCCATGGCATTCTCGGGAGCGCTGGTCGTATTTCTTTCCGATCATTTCCAGATCGATCCCGCGACCTTCGGTACCGAAATTGTTACGAGTATCGATCCTGAAACCAACCTCGAGGTGCGTTCGGCGGTTGACTCGATCAGCTTCCAATGGATTGGACCGGTCACACTAGCGGTCAATCTTGGAGTCGGCACCGCCATTTGTTGGGTCCTTTCACGTGGTAAGGCCTCGAGGACTGATTAAGCAACTACCCCAGAACCGGTCATAGTAACCCGACGCGTTAGCGAAGAATCGGTTCTGCCTTCCAGGGTGATCTCATACATGCTGGGAATCCCAGAAGCGGACCAGGACCGCCTGCACGCGACATTGGAGCGACTCTTTCCCTTTTCTAGTGGCGCCGGCCCGGGACTCAACGAAGCCGTCGTACTTCACCTGGAGGAGAAACGCTATTCGTTGCCTGATATTTTCTCTGTTGTGGTACGCAGCCACTTGATGTGCAGGACACTTATGTCAACATAGTCCATCTGACCTTACATAAAACGATAAACGCCTATCTTGAGACAAGTGTTGCTCTGGCCACGTGACGCTTTCCCAATCCACGGAGTTCACCTTTGCATCCCACAGCCGCACAATTGCGAAACAAGTTTGCCCAACGGCAATCAGTACTCGGTACGTTTCTACTTGAGTTCACCGGCCCTGCGGTTGTCCACTGCCTGGCCGATGCAGGCATGGATTTTGCTTTGATCGACCTGGAGCACGGTAATCAGAGTACCCACGACGTGGAAACGATGATCGAAGCCGGGCTGCATGCGGAACTTGCGATATTCGTTCGAGTACCGAGCGTCGACCGAGGCCTCATCACGCGATCGCTCGACGCCGGCGCCGCAGGTATTCTCGTGCCCGCAATCCGGTCCATGGACCAGGTGCATCAGGTGGTAGAGGCCACGAAGTACAAGCCGATCGGACGTCGCGGGGTGCATCTTTTTCGTGGCCATACGCGCCATCGTCCGGTCGAAACGGAGAAATTTCTGGAAGAAGCCAATCGCGATCTGTTCACGATGATTCAAATCGAATTGGTCGATGCGTTAGCCATCGTGGACGAGATTGCTGCCACCGAGGGAGTGGACGGGCTGTACGTTGGACCTGGTGACTTGGGTGTTGATCTTGGCGTACCGGGCCAATGGGGCGCACCGCCAATCTGGGAGGCAATCGAGCGTACTGCTAACGCCTGTCAAGTGCACGGCAAGATCATGGGCTGTCACTACGACTTTCCAGAGCATGTCCCGAAGCTCGCCAAGTCAGGCGTCCAGATGTTCGGCCATTATTGTGATATCGCGCTGTTCAAAACCGCGGCGGCGCATGCTTCGGATACATTCCACGAAATGCTTGCCCTTTGACATCTCATGCGTCGGCACCACTTTAGGTGATTCATTCCGGTACCACGAACGGCTCACGGTACTTGCGCGTAAGCAAACGATTGGCCTCTTCCGAATCGACAAACTGCTCGCTCTCTGCGTCGAACTCGAGTGTTCGACCAAGTTGGTAGGTCGTTTCCTCGAGTGGCACCCCAGCAGTCGTCAGATTCTCTTGTAGATTCATAAACGTTTCGTATAACAATCTGTCATCACCGAAGGTCTTGGCCTTTCGATCGAACGGCACTTGTTCGCCCAGCCGGTAGGAAATGTTTGCCAGATGACAAAGGGTGGATGAATAATGGCCTTCAAGTACATCAGCGTTTAATTTCTGCTGCTCGCGACTGCGGACAACATTAATGAAATTCGCAAATGGGCCCCCTGACCCGATTGCGATCTTCGGGCCAGAAATGGCTTCTGGTGAGCCGCCGCCGAGTGGATGAAATGTGCCCTCTTTGATCATGCCTTCGGTCGTGTAGTACTCGTTGCCAATCACATCAGGTAATTCGGTCTGCTTACCCACCAAGCCGCGGACCTCAAAGACAACTTGGGTGTCACCGTAATCGAACACGGCCATCTGGGTGTTGGGCGTCTGGGCTTGATCGTCATACGCAAAGCGGCCGCCCAGACTCCAGACCCTCTTGGGCAGAGTGGCACCCTGGACAGCCCAGCGGGCGATGTCCATTTCATGAACGCCCTGGTTGCCGATGTCGCCGTTGCCCGTTGGCCAAAACCAGTGCCAGTTGTAGTGGACCAGGTTTTCGTGATAAGCCTGCTCGGCAGCCGGCCCGAGCCAGACGTCGAAATCGAGCTCGGCGGGCGGCTTCGTATTCGGTTTCTGGCCGATACTCCAACGAGGCTTGCAGCAATACCCCTTGGAGACGAGCAACTTGCCGTACTTGCCCGAATGAACTGCCGCAATCTCGTCAGCCCTGGTCTGACTCGATCGTTGTTGGGTACCATGCTGAACGACTCGCTGGTTCTTACGGGCTGCCTCCACCGCGCTGCGACCTTCGCTGATGTTGTGGCTAAGTGGCTTTTCGACGTAGACGTCCTTACCCGCCTGACAAGCCCAGATGGTCAGCAGCGAGTGCCAATGATTAGGCGTGGCGATGGAGATCACATCGAGGTTTTTATCGTCGAGCGCCTCGCGCGGATCTTGGACGCAGGTCGGCGCCTTGCCTCCTTTGGACGTGATCATCTCACTCCGTGATTTGAACAGACGGCTATCGGGGTCAATCAGATAGGCGACGTCCACCTTATCGATGTCCGTATAGGCATCGAGATGTGCTCGCCCCCTGTTATTTATACCAGCCACCCCGACACGAATCGTATCATTCGCTCCGATTACCCGGCCCGAGGCCTTGGTGCCAGAAATCGTAAATGTGGAAAACAACGCACTGGAGGCGACCGACTTTTTGATAAATTTTCGACGAGTCATGTTGGACATGGAAGTGTCCCCTTGATGTTGGTTGGAGCAACTCGGTCGCAAAGATCCCGGTGCCCGTAAACAGTACTTCTAACAACTTTCACCCAACATGCTAGTACACTAATTCGCTTGATTTCGACCGGCTCTCTTGTCAAACCATTCCCATCCGAGACTGATGATCGACAGCATCAGTCCAAACAAGGGAATCAGCCACAACGCGCGATCAAGTCCGACCTGCGAAGCGAGCGAGCCCAAGATCCAGGGTGCGGCGATGGCTCCGAGTGATCCGACCCCATCGGCGACCGGAATTCCCACTGCAGCGCGGTCGCCAAATTTTTCGGCGCCGATCGCGTAGGTCGTGGCGGATTGCACCGATACAAAAAAGGACATGAGAAAATAAAGGACGTACAGCACCGCCATCGAGGGAGCGGCCAGCATGAGCATGAAAACGAGCATGGCGACAGCATACGAGTAACCGAGCAGTTTGCGATCCGAAATCCGCCCACTGAGAAACGATGCCATACAAATCCGCCCGACCAGGACACCCACCGCCATGACCGACGAAAGATAACCTACATCCGACGGGGTGGCACCAAAACGATCGGTCGCCATCACGCCGAGCCAGGTCAAGATATTGATCGTGGCCAGATTGTCGAACAGGACGATCAATCCTATCAGATAGAGCGCTGGGCGATTGAACACTCCACCGAGCAGGA
>Ga0209403_10005218_pt1 | contig 13654 bp, 11 predicted proteins | sample ArcticOcean_MG_C_8_FD_187440 | JGI IMG/M metagenome (GOLD analysis project Ga0209403, IMG submission 187440) | Marine microbial communities from western Arctic Ocean - ArcticOcean_MG_CB11_86 (SPAdes) (version 2) | ecosystem: Environmental > Aquatic > Marine > Oceanic | place: Arctic Ocean... | reverse complement strand
TCGAAAAGGTCCACCCGGATGTTTTCAACGTGCTGCTGCAGGTGCTCGATGACGGCCGTCTGACCGACGGTCAGGGCCGCACGTTGGATTTTCGCAACACGCTGATCTTCCTGACGTCGAATCTGGGCAGCGACGTGTTGGCCAATCAGCCCGAAGGGGGAGAGTGTGGATGCGGTGCGCGAACAGGTGATGGACGTCGTGCGTGGCGCATTCCGGCCCGAATTCCTGAACCGGCTGGATGAGGTGTTGTTGTTCCACAGGCTGACCCGTGATCACATGACAAATATTGTCGATATCCAGCTTGACCGGCTGCGGGCCATGCTCGCGGACCGCAAAATCACGATAGATCTGGACGAAGCTGCGCTGACATGGCTCGGCGGCAAGGGGTATGATCCGGTCTATGGCGCGCGGCCGTTAAAACGAGTGATCCAGCGCAGCCTTCAGAACACGTTGGCAACCATGCTGCTGGAAGGCCGTATCGAAGATGGCGAAACTGTGAAAGTCGATGTCGTCGATGGCGGGCTTGTCATTAACGACGCTGTGGCCCGGCAGATCGCTGCGGAATAGGCGCCGCCATCTGACGCGATCAGCGCTGCGTGATGAGGGTCTCTTTCCGAAGACCGGCGACAAGTGCGTCGATACTGACACGTCGCGCCTGGTATTGGGCAAAGCTCTTTTTGCCCAGCTTGATTCCCGACGGCATTTTGACCGACAACGGGTTGACCTGCCTGCCAGCCGACAGAATTTCATAGTGCAAATGCGGGCCAGTCGACCGGCCGGTCGACCCTACATATCCGATCACCTGTCCCTGGCGGACGCGGCTACCCTTTGAAACGTTCTTTTTGAACCCGCTCATATGGGCGTAGGCGGTGTTGAAATGGCCGGCATGGCGGATACGGATATAATTGCCGTAGCCGCCTTTTCGTCCGCGATAAGAAATAACCCCGTCGCCCGCGGCATAGATCGGCGTGCCCCGCGGGGCGGCGAAATCGACGCCGCGATGAATTTTGGTATAGCCGAGAATCGGATGCCGACGCCTGCCGAAGCGCGATGACAGACGGGCGCCGTCTATGGGGGTGCGCAACAGCGGCCGTTTAGCGCTGCGGCCTTTCTCATCGAAATAGTCGACGATGCCCGGACGGGATACGAAGCGGTACAACGCCTTCGTGTCGCCTGACAAATTCAGCCTGGCGTAAATAATTTCGCCGTGCCGGACCACGAGGCCCGCATCGTCGACAAAGCGTTCGTAAGCGACTTCAAACCGGTCGCCGGACTGGATTTCGCGCTGGAAATCGACATCCCAGCTGTAAATCCGGATCAGTTCGCCAAGCACCGAAAGCGGCACATCCTGTTTGACCGCTGCCTTGTACAGGCTGGATTTGATCACGCCGTCGGCAAAATTAACGCGGCGGCTGAGGGTTCGCTTGGTTTCGAACGCGCGGAACGACGTCGCAGCGTCGCGGCGCACGGCGATGCGCCGCACCACACTCGGATCGAGCTGAATTTCCTTGAGGATGTCATCCTGCGATAGCGTCAGGCCGACGCGCTGGCCGACCCGAAGGTCCCTCGGATCGTACACCGCGCGGAGCGCGCTGACGGCGTTGTGCGCGTCGTCGCGGGCAATGCCGGCGGACAGCATGATAGACATCAGGGTATCGCCGTTGCGAACTTTCAGGTTGCGCTTTTTCTCCGGATTGGGTTGCGCTTTTTCCGGTTCCGGCAGCACGATCGAAGCAAGGATAAGCTCCGGCGGCGCTACCGGCGCCGGCGCCGTCTGGAGATGGATATCGTCAACGATCGCCACCGGTGCGGTCGTCGTTGCGTAGCTATTGCCGGACGGCCCCGAAATCAGGCCGATAGACAGCCCCAGGACCAGGACACTGAGGGCGATATGCAACGTTCCATACCCTTCGCGGCCAATATAGGAAAACGATTCAGATCGCATATTTTCGGACGTGGGGACGGACACTCTGGCCTTTCGGAAAGACTGTTCAACGGGCGTTAACCACTAGTGTATTAACCTTAACGAATTATTACCTGCATGTCCATAAATATGCATATTTTCAACGCCTTTGGGGATGTTTCTTAGACATGGCATGCGGATGGTTAACGCCTTGGTTGCGTCCGTTCACGCCGCCTCGGCCCGTCTCTCGGTCAGGCAGTCGGGTTGACCGGTCACGATCCGCCCGAAATACTCCCGTTGCCGTTTCGGCCATGCCACAATCTGTCGGGGAGAAGAATGTTGTTCCGTCCGGTCGAAACCTTTTTTAGACCGCAGACGATCGCCATTGTCGGCGCCTCGGAGACCGGCGGGGCCGGCTGGCCCAAGGGTATTTACGATAATTTTGCCCATGAGGGGTTTCCGGCCAGGGTCTATCTCGTCAATCCGCGGCGGGACGAGCTATGGGGCCGAAAAGTTTATCCCGATTTCGCATCGCTGCCCGAACCGATCGACCTTGCGATTGTCATTATTCCTGCCGAGGCCATTCCCGATGTTCTGGCCGAAGCGTCCGCGGCTGGGCTGCGCAATGCGCTGGTCTTTGCGTCACGCTTCGGCGAGGGCGGCGATGAGATTGGGGCCGGGCGCGCGGCGGTTTTGCGGGAAATCTGCGACCGGACTGGGCTGCGCATCTCCGGGCCGAATTGCATGGGCTCAATTTCCCTGCCCGAACGCCTACTGTTTTATCCGACGCCGCGAGTGCGCGGGCTGCCGAAAGGACCGGTCGGGGTTGTCTTCCAGTCGGGCGGCACGTTCCAGTTCTGGCTTGAACAGGGTGCCGCCCGCGGGCTTGGCTATACTTACGCGGTGTCGAGCGGCAATGAGCTCGACCTCGACATGGCCGATTACATCAACTTTCTCGTCGATGACGATCATACAAAGCTGATTGCCTGCATGGCTGAAGGCGTTCGCCGGCCCGACGCCTTGATGGCCGCAGCCGAGCGGGCGTTCGATGCCGGCAAGCCTATCCTGATGCTGAAGGTCGGACGCACCGCCGGCGGGCAGGCAGCGGCGCAGAGCCATACCGGTGCGCTCGCCACCGCAGATCACATTTTTACCGCCATGTGCCGCAAATACGGAATCGTTCTGGTCGATACGTTGGACGGGCTGATCGAGGCGTCGCTGGCATTTTCCGCCGGCCGGCTGCCGGCCGGGAACCGCGTCGCCATGGTCGGCTATTCCGGCGGCGCCAAGGGTTTGTTTATAGATATCGCCGAACGGAGCGCCATCGATGTGCCGGATTTCACCGACGTGACAAGGGCGGCGCTCGTCCCGCTGATTGATTCCGGGGTGAAGCCGGACAATCCTCTCGACACCGGGGCCGGGTTGGCGCGCCGCTTTACCGAATTTGCAGACGTCTGCAAGATCGTGGCAGCCGACGACAATATCGACATGATATCGGTTCAGGGACAGCTGCCGATGTCCGATGGCGCGGCCGGCGATCCGGATCTGTTTCGCCAGATTCGCGATTCCACGAACAAGCCCGTCGTCGCCCATAATCGTATGTCGCAGAACATCAACGATGTCGGGCGGGCTTTTCAGGACACCGCCGGCATCCCGTTTCTGCAGCGCCTTCCCGAACTCGGCCACACCCTGACCGCCCTCGGTGACTATGCCGAGCGCCGCCGGCGCGGCATTCCGCAATTCGCACCGCGAGGCGAGGTTGCGCGAATAGGCCCGGTAGAGGCCGGCCTGACGGCCTACGGCATCGCCGGACCGGCATCTGGCTTTGCGGTCGATGCGATTTTGGCGGGAGACGCGGCGACGCAAACCGGCTTTCCCGTGGCGGTTAAAATCATCTCGCCGCGGGCGGTCCACAAAACCGAGATCGGGGGTGTCGAGCTGAATATCGCCTCGGCCGAAGAAGCCGTCGCCGCGGCATCGCGTATGGCAGACCGGTTGCGCGCCGCCGATCCCGATGCCGCGATCGACGGGTTCCTGATCCAGAAGATGGTCTCGGGGCTAGAAGCTATCGTCGGCGTGCGGGACGATCCGCAATTCGGTCCGGTACTGGCGCTCGGGTTCGGTGGGGTTTTGGTTGAGGCTCTTGGCGATGTCGCGTTCCGGCTTTTGCCGGTCACCGCCTTGGACGTCGTGGACATGATCGATGATTTGCGGGCGAAGGCGCTACTCGGCGAATTTCGGGGCGCGCCGCCGCGTGATGTCGATGGTCTGATTGACTGCGCCGTTCGCTTGTCCGATGCCTATCTGGATTTGCGCGCCGAAGTGTCCGATATAGAAATCAATCCGCTGATGGTCGGTGCGGTGGGCGACGGCGTTTGCGCCGTCGATATCCGGATGATCCGGCGCGACGGATAAGAAGAAACGTACAGGGAGAAATTCATGGATTACCAGCTGCCCGAAGAACTGCGCATGCTGCAGGAAACCGTCCGGCGTTTTGTCGACCGGGAACTGATTCCGATCGAAAACGACAGCCTCGACGGCCCCAAACTCAAAGCCGATCTGCAGGTCGACCTCGAAGAAAAAGCGAAGGCGATCGACTTGTGGCTCTACGACGTGCCGGAACAATATGGCGGGCAGGGGCTGGGTCTGCTGGCCCGCGCGGTTGTCTGGTCGGAACTCGCCCGTACCGTGGCGCTGCCGACGCGCAATGTGAACATCTTCGGTCCGATCGTCAGCCCCATTCTGTATTACCTCAACGACGAGCAGAAACAGCGCTACTTGTATCCGGTGCTGGAAGGCAAGCTGCGCCATTGTTTTGCGCAGACTGAACCCGACGCGGGCGGCGACCCGGGCGGCATGCGGACCACCGCCGTGCGCGACGGCGACCATTACGTCATCAACGGCATGAAGCGGTTCATCACCGCGGCGGGAGATGCGGATTTCGCCCAGGTCATCGCTGCGACCGACCGAGAAAAAGGCTCGCGCGGCGGTATCTCGGCGTTTCTCGTTGATATGGATACGCCCGGCGTCAAACTGCTGCGGGCGCAGGAAACCATGATGCATGACCGGCCGTGGGAAATCGCGTTCGAGGATGTGCGCGTGCCGGTCGAGAACATGATTGGCGCAGAAGGCGACGGTTTCAAGTTCGCCCAGAACTGGATCAGCGCCGGGCGGATACGCCATGGTGCGCGCGGTATCGGTGTGATCGAACGCTGTCTCGAGCTCGGCGCGTCTTACGCGCAACAGCGTTCGACCTTCGGGCAGAAGCTGGCGGAGCGTCAGTCGGTGCAGTGGATGCTGGTTGATTCCTACGCCGATCTGCACATGCTGAAACTGATGGTCCACAGCGCTGCGGCAAAGCACGATGCCGGGGAAGACATCCGCTACGAGTCCTATATGGTGAAATATCTCGGCGACACAAAATCGTTCGAAGCGGCCGATAATTGCATGCAGATTCACGGCGGCATGGGGTTGACCACCGATCTTCCGATCGAGCGCATGTGGCGCGACCAGCGCAGTTTTATCATCACCGAGGGGCCGACGGAGATTCTCAAAATGGCCCTCGCCCGTCACGTGCTGCGCCAGTACGGCGGCTGATGGCCGTTAACGGATTGCTTACCTGTATCCGCGATATTCATCTGCGACTGCAAAATGCGGCTTGCCCAAAAAGGGCAGATCCGCGGCGACATAAGCGGTGGCCTCCGGGCCGCCGCTTTTCGTTGCCGGCTTTGACTCCCTCCGGGGATTCCGTCAAATTTCGTTAGATAACGAACAATAACCAACAGAAAATGACCGAGAGGGAGATGTGATGTTCGACCATTTCGAATGCGTCAAAGTGGAGCTTCGCGACGGAATTGCCTGGGTTCAGATGAACCGCCCGGAAAAGCGGAACGCAATGAACCCGCAGCTCCATGATGAGATGGAAGAGGCGCTGACGCATCTGGAAGTCGATCCGGACGCCAAGGTCGTCGTGATTTGCGGCGCTGGCGGCAATTTCTCGGCCGGGCAGGATCTCAAGATGTTCTTTCGCGAAAACGAAAACAATCCGCTGGGACGCAAAACCGCTCAGCGGGCGGCCAATCGCTGGCGCTGGGAATTGCTGTCCAACTACGACAAGCCGACGATCTCCATGGTTGAAGGCTACTGCGTCGGTGGCGCCTTCATGCAGCTGCTGGCGACCGATTTTGCGATCGCCGCCGAGGACGCGACGTTTTCCCTGTCGGAGGTAAACTGGGGCATCCTGCCGGGCGCGCTGGTCGCCAAAGTGGTCTCCGATGCCGTCCTGCCGCGTCACGCGCTTTACTATTGCTGCCTCGGCGAGCCGTTCGACGGCAACGAAGCCCAGCGCATCGGGATGATCAATTTTGCGGTGCCGGCAGCGACGCTTGAGGCCAGGGTTGAAGAACTCGCGCAGAAACTGATGGCGAAAAGCCCCCGGGTGCTACGCGCCACCAAACAGGCGGTGCGCAACGTGCGGACCATGGATTACGGTCAGTCCTACGATTATCTGGCGGAAAAGGGCGCGGCCATCAGGATCGGCGATCAGGAAGATTCCTACCATACCGGCATGCGCCAGTTCCTCGACGAGAAGAGTTACAAGCCGACCTTCGAGCCCTTTAAAACCGGTACGCTGATCGAGAAAAAATAGCCCGGCCGGGCTCTATACCGCGCGCAGGTTTGTTCCCTGCGCATCGCCGGCTTCCTCGGCGATCAGCCGCGTCATCAGGCGGCGGACGTCGAGGACGCCGGCATCGGCGCTCACATCAATGGAGGATTGCGCCGGATTCCAGCGGTCCTGCTGTCCCTCGATAATCACAATGTCCTCGTTGAAGGCCTGCATCGACGCTGCGTAGATCTGGTCTTCCTGCTTTGTGGTCAGCGCGTCGGCGCCGTTGGCCATCGCCCAGAAATACAGGGTCGAATTCTCGGTCTCCGGCATCATCACGTGCAATGTGTGGCGGTCGAGCAGGATATCATCGGCCGCGGCGTCGCGCCCGCCCGTGCCCGCCTTGGCCGAGCCGACCTGAAGCCAGACGAAGCCGGGCGGCGTGAATTCGATGATCTGCCAGCGGTCGACATTGTCGGTGTATCCCGTCACCGCGGCATGCGCCGGTGCAGGCGCGATGTTTTCCATATACCGGGTAATCCGCACATGTTCGCCGTCGCGTTCGGTCTGCGCCGTCGCGTCTTCGGCCACTCCGGCTGCGCCAATAGTGGTTTTGTGCGCGTAGGGCAGGTGGGTAATGTCCATCAGATTGTCGATCAGCAGGCGGTGGTCGAAGTTGCCGTGAAACCTGGCGTAGCGAACCCGCCAGGCGGGATCCGAGGCAAAGGGAAAATCGTAAGGCGCAACCGTGTCGCAAAGCGCCGGATCGCCGGTCCAGATATGGATGAAACCCTGATGCTCGCGCACCGGATAGCGCCGCACCCCGGCGCCCGGCGGGATGCGGGACTGGGTCGGAATCCGGACGCATGCTCCCGAAGTATCGTATTCGAATCCGTGATAGCCGCATTGCAGCCGGTCGCCGATCACCTCGCCCAGCGACAGCGGTGCCTGGCGGTGCACGCAGCGGTCTTCCAGCGCGACGACCGCGCCCGATGACGGCCGGAACAGCACGATCGGCTCACCCTGAATTCGGCAGGCGAAGGGACGGTCGGCCACGTCTTCGGCCAGCGCGCCGACATACCAGCGGTTCTTGAGATAGCGCGCCTCGGTCATTTCCGATGTCCCTGTCCTGCAGATCCTTGCCGGGCGTATCCTAACCGACCGGGCGGCGATGAAAAGCGGAGGATCCGGCCGGCCCATCGGCGTTTGACGGGGTGCTGCGGCGACCGTTAAGGTTTCCGCAGAGATGCATTGCAGGTTTTTGGCGGCATATTGCCGCCGCACGAGGAATAAGATGCTTAATAGCGAAGAGAATGAGCTTCTGACCCGGGTCGGACCGGAGACGTCCTGCGGAATCATGCTGCGTCGCTACTGGTGGCCCATTGGTATGTCCGCCGATATCGGGCAGGCCCCCACCGTCATCCGCCTGCTCGGCGAAGAAGGTTTTCACGATTTGCGTCGACTCGAAGATCTTGTCCGCATCGGAAATGCAGACAGTCTTATTTTCAATGTCATGCGTCGGTTCTATTCGCAGAACGCGGGTTTCAGCCTAGGCTGAGCCGATCGCCACCCTCGCCCCTGCCTATTGCGTCTTTCCCCTGGTGTCGATCGGCCACACGTCGACCACGCTGTCGCCCTGCACCACCATGAATTGGTCGTATAGGTTCACCGTCGTGTCGCAATGGCTCGGGATCAGGCGGAGCTTGTCGCCGATAGTCCACGGCACCTCGCCGCCGTCGGCCATGCGGATGATGCCGTGTTCGTCGCCGCCGAATTCGTAAATGCGGCCTTCGACATCGGCAATCATCGGCGGGCCATGATCGCTGCTTGCGGATTTCAGCCCGGCATCGACAATAACGCGGTCCGGCGCCGGTTTGCTGACCACGCTGGTCAGGATATGCAGGGATTGTTCGAAGGGCGGTTCGTTGGCGCCGGGCCAGCCGATGCCGCGATAGCGTGAATCCATGAACACGTAGGAGCCGGTCTGTAATTCGGTCAGCAGGCCACGGTCGAGATCGAAGGGCGACGTGCCGGTACCGCCGCCGGTTTTGATCCGGACTTTGAGGCCGGCATTTTCGACGTCGGCGATTGTGGCGGCGAACAGGTCGAGCCCGGTTTCGGTCGCGGTTCTCCGCTCGCCGGTATCGGTGACCATCTGGATTTTGCCCTGATAGCCCTGCAGCCCCGTGAAATTCAGCCAGCCGTGGTCGTCGATGATTTTCGCCAGCCGTGCCGCTTCCGGTCCCGGCGGCACACCGCAGCGCCCCTGGCCGATATCGATCTCGACCACCACGTCGAGCTTCTGGCCCGATAGCTGGGCGATCCGGCCGAGCATGTCGATATTGTCGTCGTTATCGGCGACCACTGCGATCTGGGCCTGGTTGCGGGCGTGCATCAACCGGCCGATCTTGCTTTCGCCAATCACCGCCGTGGTGATCAGGATGTTGTCGATGCCGGCGGCGGCCATCACCTCTGCCTCGCCGAGTTTGGCGCAGCACACGCCGATCGCGCCGGCCTCGGTCTGCATCCGCGCGATGATTGCTGATTTGTGTGTCTTGGCGTGCGGGCGGTATTGGATTCCGGCCGCCGCCGTCATGTCTTTCATGCGTTCAATGTTGCGGTCGAGCGCGTCGGCGTCGATCGTCAGCACAGGCGTGTCGAGTTCGAGGATTTTCATGCCGCCGCCTCCCGCTCATAGACAACCCTGCCGCCGACGATGGTCGTCTCGGCGACGATATCCTTGATGGTTTCTTCGGCGCAGGTCAGCGGATCGTCCGACAGCACCACGATGTCGGCGAGCTTGCCGGTCTCGATCGAGCCCTTTTTGTCTTCCTCGAAGGTTAGGTGCGCGCCGCCCATGGTCGCGCAGCGTAGCGCGTCTTCGCGCGACAGCGCCTGATCGGGCGCAATGCGGTCCTCGGAAACCATGTTCCAGCGCGAAACCACGTGCCACAGGGGATAGAACAGGGTCGTCGGCACATTGTCGGTGGCAAGCCCTACCTGGATGCCCGCGTCCAGCAGGCGGCGCACCGGCGCAATATCGTTTTCCCGGTCGGGGCCGAGCTCGTCGCGCATGATGTGACCGTGCTTGTAGATATAGCGGTTGGTGTGGGTGGACATGACCACGCCCAGATCGGCGGCCTTCCTGATCTGTTCGTCGTTCAGGATATCGAGATGGCCGATGATCCAGCGCTGGTCGGTAATCGGCACGGTGCGGTTGACCTCTTCGAACATATCGAGAAACCTCGGGCCGATGACGGCGAGGCGGATATTATTGCGCGCCGCCTCGATCATGAACTCGACCATGCGGTTCTGCGGCACGCCATTATCGTAATTGAACCCGGACCAGCCGGTATAGGGCGCGGTGCCGGCGCGGAAGATGGCGTCCGCATCCATCCCGGTATCGGTGAATATGCCGCCGACGCGCAGCCAGTCGTCGCCGAGACCGCGCCGGCCGAGCCAGGCGGTCCAGTTCTGCATCACGGTGGCATATTCGATATCCGGCGTGCCGCCCCAGGCCGGGCTGTAAACGAGATGGGCACGGACCGTGGCGTCGCCCGACAGGTGGACCGCCTGATAGGTGTTGATCAGCTCCTGCGCGGCGCCGTGTTCCTCCAGAACGCTGGTGGTGCCGGTGGAATTGTAGATACGCATCGCCTTTTTCAGCCCGTCGACCCGGTCGTTATGGGTGAAGCGCGGCGCCATGTGGAAATAGCCGAGCTCGGCGACCGGCATGAAGGTCTGTTCGCGGATCAACCCGGTCAGATCGCCTGCCGAATCCTTCTCGAATTCCATTGTTGCGGTCGCCGGCGGCGTGTTTTTCGATATTCCGGCAAGATCGAGCGCCCGGCTGTTGGCAACCGATTCCAGCGGCATCTGATGACGCCAGAATCCCCAGATCGGGCGGATATAGACGGGATTGTCGGGCGCCGCCTCGTCCAGCTCGCGCCGCGTCGGGAAGCGGTTTTCGGCGAGGCAGCCCGGCACGTTCCAGTAATAGGGCGGGTCGCCGACCGGCATCGTGACGATCCAGTCGCCCGGTGCGACCTTCGCCGCCAGCGCGCGAATACGGCCAAGGATTTCGTCGATAGATTTGCAGCCTTCGAGCGTCGGAAAGACGTCCTTCAGGCCTTCGCGGTCCATATGGGCATGGCCGTCGATCAGCCCGGGAATGACGGCGCGGCCGCCGGCATCGAGGATGCGGGTGCCGGGTCCGGCCAGCGCTGCGATATCCGCCGCCCGGCCGGCGGCAACGATCTTCTCGCCTTTGGTCGCGACCGCCTCGGCGATGCTGTTCGATGCGTCTACCGTGGCGATCCTGCCATTGGTGACGATCAGGTCGGCGTTAAAGTCCGGCATGATGTGGTGCTCCCGCTTAGGCTCGTTCCTAGACCCCAACATCCTTTGAGACGGGCCGGATGGCCCTCCTCAGGATGAGGTGAGAATTTCTATTTCGCTTAGCTTTCCTCATCCTGAGGAGCCGCCGGGGCGGCGTCAAGAAGGTCTAGGAATGCTTTGTTCGGTCACAGGCAAAAATCCTGCAGCCCGACTTCCTATCCTGCCCTACCGTCCCGCCGCGAAAGCCTCGCGGCGCGTGTCGGCGGCGCCGGTGATAACGCCGTTATCGAGAACCTCGATGGTCTTGGCCGATCCGAAATAGGATGCGCCGGAACCGTGCTTGACCACGTGTCCGCGCCGGCCGAGCTCGTTGGCGATCTCTTCCGGATAGCCGTCCTCCAACATGAAACTGCCGTCGAGACCGACCGACCAGCGCGGATATTCGATGGCGGTTGTGAGCTCCATCCCGCGATCGACGAGGTTGGTCAGCACCTGCACCATCGACAGGGTCTGGCCGGGGCCGCCCGGCGTGGTCATCAGGTATTTCGGCTTGCCGTCCTTCAGCACCATGACCGGGTTCAGCGTGTGCGACGGGCGCTTGCGCGGCGCGACGTTGCGTGGATCGGACGGGTCGACACGGAATCCCGTCATCCGGTTGTTCATCAGGATGCCGGTGCCGGGGTCCATGAAGGCGCTGCCGAACACATGGAATACCGACTGCACGACGGACATGGCATTGCCCTCGCCATCGGCGATGACGATGCAGGACGTGCCGCCCTTGTTCTCGAACGTCGACGGATCGGTGCCGTTGACCACGCAGTCCTGCAAATTCTTCGTCGTGTCCGGGCCCAGCAACCGGTCGACCGGAATATCGACCACGCGTGGGTCCGATATATAGGGCTGGCCGAGGGTGAAGGCGCCCTGCATGGCGCGGATCAGGTAATCCAGCCGGTCGGTGTCGTTATCGGCAAGCTGTTCGGGTTTGAGCGCCGATAGCCCGTTGAGCTGCAACAGCATCAGCAGGCCGTAGGAATTGGGCGGCATCACCTGCACGTCGTGGCCGCGGTAAGTCGTCGATAGCGGCTCGACCCATTCGGGCTCGTAGCCGGCGAACTGGTCGGGGCCGATCAGCCCGCCATGGGACAGCGCGTACTCGCCGATGGATTTGGCGATTTCGCCCTCGTAATAGACCGCGCTTTTGCCGTCCCTGATCTTGCGCAGGGTGTCGGCCAGCGCCGGCTGGCGCAGGATCTCACCCGCCCGAAGCCGCTCGCCATTGTTGAAATACAGTGCGTTGCAGCCCGGATCGGCGGTCACCGCGTCGCGGAACAGATCGAGCCCCGCGGTCATGATGCGCGACGCCGGATGCGCCTCGGCAGCGTCGATGGAATCGTCGAACAGCTCGTTCCACGGCAGCCTGCCGTATTTCTCGTGCAGCCGTTCCCAGCCGCGCACCATGCCCGGAATGCTGACCGCGTTGGGGCCGCGCTCCGGGATGCCGTCCTTGTAATACTGGTCGGTGGCGCCGTCCGGTGCGTGGCCGGTGGCGTTGAGCCCGATGGTCTTGCCCGCCTGCGCGTCGTGATACAGAAAGAACGCATCGCCGCCGAGCGACGTCGCCTGCTGGAGGACTACCGCCAGGGTTGACGAGGTCGAGATCATCGCATCGACCAGCGAGCCGCCCTTGTCGAGAGTCCGCAGGCCCGCGGTCGAGGCCAGGGAATGCCCCGACACCACCATCCCCTTGGTGCCATAGACAGGTGAGCGCGCCAGCCGCACGCCGGCGAATACATCGGTAGCCATTTTTATTCTCCCTTCAGGTCAGGAGAATGTCGGCAATGGGGCGCGGGGTGTCAATGTGGGGGTGGATGAGTACAACCACAAAACCAATTACTCGTTTGTCGCTTCGACATCGTAGTCGTTAGTTTCGGGGTTCCAAGTGTATTGGGCAGAAGACGGATAGTCGTTTCCAACCAATTCAAACAAAGAGGCAATCCTCTCTATCGATACGTAGAGAAGGGATTTGTGTCGTTGTTTCTCAGACGCAAAATATACGCCTTCCAAGTGTCGAAATTCGTCAAAATTTGGTGAAAAGATGAAGCTGTGAATCATCTGATTGGAGATGAATGACAAACCTCGAGTTTCCTTCTTCTCCTTGTCCGGGTCATATAGTTCGTCAAGATTATGCCAGTTCAGTTTTGTGGCCGGAATTTTACTACAAGGGTGCGGTCTCAGTACAATCTGTTGTTTCATGGTTAAAGTAGAAATCTTGCGCGCCTCGTGGAGTTTGCGGACACTATAAAATCCAAGCATCAGGGTCTGCTCAAGATTCGCAAGACTCGCTTCGGACCAACGTTTCTGTCCCAAATGTTTTTGAAGCTTTTGCGCCCTCCGAAGTAAATCGCGTTTTCAATAGTATGATTCCAAAATCATATGAATCTCACCCTGCCAGACGCGTCTCCACCAGTTTTACCCAGTAGCTTGCGCCGAGCGGCAACACCTCGTCGTTGAAGTCGTAATGGGGGTTGTGGAGCGGTGCAGCCGCCGTCGCGCGGGCCGTTGCAGATCATCATATGGGCGCATAGCAATTGGTTGCGCATGAAGGCGATACCTCCGACAATATTCCTTCGTGTAAAAGTAGCAGAAATAATCCAATCAACAGCGTATTTTCGTCTCAAGCGGAGACGCCGGTGTCATCCACACCACAATCCACATACAGGAACACGCCATGACAGATCTAAAGAACCGGACTGCGCTGGTTACCGGGGCGAGCCGGGGTATCGGGGCGGCGACGGCGCGGCGGCTTG
>Ga0209403_10005212_pt1 | contig 13658 bp, 9 predicted proteins | sample ArcticOcean_MG_C_8_FD_187440 | JGI IMG/M metagenome (GOLD analysis project Ga0209403, IMG submission 187440) | Marine microbial communities from western Arctic Ocean - ArcticOcean_MG_CB11_86 (SPAdes) (version 2) | ecosystem: Environmental > Aquatic > Marine > Oceanic | place: Arctic Ocean... | reverse complement strand
TTTTTTATCTGCTGGAGTATGACCTCTAAATGTTCTAGTTTTTGCAAACTCTCCTAGTTTATGTCCAACCATTTCTTCAGATATTGTAATAGGTATAAAGGATTTACCATTATGTATTAAAAAACTATGACCAACAAAATCTGGGATTATTGTTGAATTTCTTGACCAAGTTTTAATTGGTTTCTTTTGTGCTCCATCTTTCAGTTTATCAATTTTTTTTAATAAACTTGGATGTACAAATGGTCCTTTCCAAACAGATCTAGCCATAATTATTTTCTCTTCTTCCTTCTTAAAATTATTAGTTTGTCACTTCTTTGAGGTTTTCTAGTTTTTAAGCCTTTAGCAGATTGACCCCAAGGTGAAACTGGGTGTCTTCCGCCGGATGTTTTACCTTCACCACCACCGTGAGGATGATCTACTGGATTCATTACAACACCTCTTGTTTGAGGTCGTTGTCCTTTCCATCTCCATCTGCCGGCTTTTCCGTATTTAATATTTTTTTGATCTGGATTCGATACAGCACCAAGTGTTGCCATACAACTACTAGAAACTTTTCTAGTTTCTCCTGAACCTAATTTTATGATTGCATGATCTCCATCGAAACCTGATAAAGTAGCAGACGAACCTGCTGATCTAGTTAACTTGCCACCTGTGTTTGGTACTAGTTCTATATTATGAATTGCACTTCCAGGAGGAATATCTTTAAGTTCTAAACAGTTTCCAACTTTAATTTCAACATTTTTTCCTGCTTCAACGGTATCTCCCACATTTAAATTTTGAGGACAGATAATATATTTCATATCGTTGTCTTCATATTTTATTAAAGCAATGTATCCAGTTCTATTTGGATCGTATTCAATTCTCTCAACTGCTCCTTTAATGTTTCTCTTTGATCTAAAAAAATCAATTATTCTGTATTTATGTTTATGACCACCGCCTCTGTGTCTTGAAGTTATTCTGCCTAAATTGTTTCTAGCTCCAGTCGAGTGTTGTCCAACCGTTAAAGGTTTGTAAGGGTCACCTTTCCATAATTGACTTTTGTCGATAAGGACTGTGCCACGAACTGATTTTGTATAAGGTTTAAATGTTTTTAATGCCATAATTAAATTCCTATTGTCAGGTCAATGCTTTGACCTTTTTTAAGAGTAACAATTGCTTTTTTGTATCCTGGTTTAGTAGATAATTTACCTTGTTTAATTTTCTTTTTTGTTTTTGTGTTAATAATATTAACTTTAACAACACTAACTTTAAATAATTTCTCTATATTTTTCTTAATCGAATTTTTGTTTGCTCCAGCATGCACTTTGAATACAGTTTTGTTTTGTTCGGAGAGTATAGTTGCCTTCTCTGTAATAATTGGTTGTCTGATTGAATCTATAAAACTAATTTTTTTCATCTAATAACCTTGTTTCAATTTTTTTCATTGAGCTAGAAGTAATAATTACATTTGTAAATTTTAACATATCGTAAATATTTGCTCCTTCATCATTTATAACTTTAACATTTTTTATGTTTCTTGCAGATCTTACAAAGTTTTTTTCTGAGTCTTTGTCAGAAACAATTAACGCATTTGATAATTTGTTTCTTATTAAAAATTTATTAAATTCTTTGGTTTTTTTAACTTCTTTTTTTACATCTGATAAAATGTGTAATTGTTTATCTGTATTTTTTTTTGCTAAAGTTTGAGCAAGTGCTAATTTTCTAACCTTCTTGTTGATCTTTTTAATTTTATAAACTGCTCCTTTAGGACCGTGTGCTTGACCTCCACCAACAAATAAAGGTGCTTTTCTGCTCGAATGTCTTGCTTGACCTGTTCCTTTTTGAGCATAAATTTTCTTTGTTGATCCTCTTACTTCATTTCTTTGTTTAGTTTTTGCTGTTCTAGGTTTTTGGTGATTTAATTGCCAATCAATTACATATTTAACTAATTTATGATTAAATTTTAAATTCATTATTTTATCTGAAACATCAATTGCTCCGGACTTTCCGCCTTCAAGATTTAATAAATTAAACTTCATATTATTTTTTCTTACCTTTTGCCGCAGCAGCTTCTCTTGCTTTGGCATCAATTTTTTCAATTAATGTTTTTTTTCTAACATCTTTAATAGACTGTCTTAATAAAACTGTAGAATTTTTAGAACCTGGAATTGATCCTTTTAGATAAAGAAGATTGTTTTCTAAGTCTGATCTAACAATTTCTAAATTTAACATTGTTCTAAACTTATCACCCATATGTCCGGCCATTTTTTTTCCTTTAAAAACTTTTCCTGGATCTTGTCTTTGACCTGTAGATCCATGTGATCTATGTGATACTGAAACACCATGTGAAGCTCTTAACCCACTAAAATTCCATCTTTTCATTACTCCTGCAAAACCTTTACCTATAGTTTTGGATCTTACGTCTACAAATTTTGTATCTTTTAATATTTCTATTCCAAATTCATTACCCTCTTTAAATTCTTCAACTTTATCTAGACGAAATTCTTTTAAAATTTTTTTAGGCTCTGTATTTTTTTTTGTATAGTAACCTTTCATTTGGTTGGTTAATTTTGAATTTTTAATTGAAAAAAAACCAACTTTTACAGCTGAGTAGCCTCTTGTTTCTTTTGTAATCACGTCTAATACTCTTCCCTTTTCAACCTTAATTACAGTTACAGGAACAGATTGACCGTTTATTAAAAACTCTCTTGTCATACCTATTTTTATTCCTAATAATCCTAAAGTCATAATTTATATTTTGATTTCTATATCTACGCCCGAGGCTAGATCTAATTTCATTAGAGCTTCAACTGTTTGTGGTGTTGGTTCAATAATATCTATTAATCTTTTATGTGTTCTTGTTTCAAATTGTTCTCTACTTTTTTTATCAATGTGAGGAGATCTTAACACTGTATATTTTTCAATTCTTGTGGGAAGAGGTATTGGTCCCTTTACTTGAGCGCCTGTTCTCTTAGCAGTATTTACTATTTCTTCAGTGGATAGATCTAAAATTTTATTATCATATGCTCTTAAATGTATTCTTATATTTTGTTTATCCATAAAATTAAGCTAATTTCTTTGTTACCTCGTCTTGAACGTTTTGAGGGACTTTATCGTAATGACTAAATTGCATTGTATATTGAGCTCGACCTTGTGTTGCTGATCTTAAATTATTTATGTAACCAAACATGTTCGCTAAGGGTACAGTTGCTGAAATTACTGTGGCATTGCCTCTGGGTTCAGTTGATCCTACTTGTCCTCTACGACTATTTAAATCTCCAATGACATCACCCATAAAATCTTCAGGTGTAACAACTTCAACTGTCATTATCGGTTCTAAAAGTTTTAATGTAGCTTTCTGACATAATTCTTTAAAACAGTATCTAGAAGCTATTTCAAAAGCTAAGACGCTAGAGTCTACATCGTGATGTAAACCATCTAATATTGTAACTTTATAATCAATAATTGGAAAACCAGCTAAAATTCCACTCTCCGCAACTGACAAAACGCCTTTTTCTACGCCTGGAATAAATTCTTTTGGTATAGAAGCGCCTTTAATTTTGTTTTCAATTTCTCTACCATTACCAGGTTCTAAAGGCTCTACACTTAAAGTAACCTTTGCAAATTGTCCTGATCCACCACTTTGTTTTTTATGTATATAAGTAACTTCAGCTGAGTTAAGTATAGTTTCTCTGTAAGCTACCTGAGGAGCGCCAATATTAGCTTCCACTTTAAATTCTCTTTTCATTCTATCTACAATTATATCTAAGTGAAGCTCTCCCATTCCTTTAATAATAGTCTGTCCAGATTCTTCGTCAGATGCAACTCTGAATGAAGGATCTTCTTTAGCCAATCTCGCTAATGCTTCACCCATTTTCTCTTGGTCGGCCTTTGTTTTTGGTTCTACAGCAATTTCTATTACCGGATCTGGGAATTCCATTGGTTCTAGTAACACGGGTTTATTTTCATCACAAAGTGTGTGGCCTGTAACCGTATATTTAAGTCCTGCTAAGGCAACTATATCTCCTGTTGTTGCTTCTTTAATGTCTTCTCGGCTATTAGCATGCATTAGTAGCATTCTACCAACACGTTCTGTTTTTTCTTTTGATGAATTGTAAATACTTGATGCTGCTTTAATAGTTCCAGAGTAAATTCTTATAAAAGTTAGTGAACCAACAAAAGGATCGTTTGCTACTTTAAAAGCTAAAGCAGTGAATGGTTCATTATTTCCAAATTTCATTTGAATTTTTTCTTCTGTTCCAAGTTTAGTTCCTTCAATAGAACCTATATCCATAGGACTAGGTAAATAATCAACAACAGCATCTAGAAGTGGTTGAACACCTTTATTTTTAAATGCTGATCCTGTTATTATTGGAACAAAATTAAAACTTAGCGTACCTTTTCTTATACATTTTTTAAGATCTTCTACAGATGGTTCTTTCCCTTCGAGATAGGCTTCCATTAATTTTTCGTCTTCTTCAACAGCTAATTCAACAAATTCTTTTCTATATTTATTTGCTTTTTCTTTTAAATCAGCGGGAATATCTATAGTGTCAAATTTAGCACCTAAGTCTTCATTCTGCCAAATGATAGCTTTCATTTGTACAAGGTCGACTACACCTTTTAAATCAGCTTCTGCTCCAATAGGTAATTGTAATACTAATGGCTTACAGCCAAGTCTTTCCTTGATCATATTAACACACATAAAAAAATCAGCACCAGTTCTGTCTAATTTGTTAACGAAACAAATTCTTGGCACTTTATATTTATCAGCTTGTCTCCAAACTGTTTCTGACTGCGGTTCAACTCCAGCAACACCGTCAAATACACAAACAGCTCCGTCTAAAACTTTTAAAGATCTTTCAACTTCAATAGTAAAATCGACGTGTCCTGGGGTGTCAATAATATTTATTCTATAATCATTCCAAAAACATGTGGTCGCAGCAGAAGTAATAGTTATACCACGCTCTTGTTCCTGCTCCATCCAGTCCATAGTGGCAGAACCATCATGAACTTCCCCAATTTTATGATTTTTTCCTGTGTAATATAAAATTCTTTCAGTTGTAGTAGTTTTTCCAGCATCAATATGGGCCATAATACCGATGTTTCTATATTTATCTAAAGGATATTTTTTTTCAGACATAAATAATTACCACCTAAAATGTGCAAAAGCTTTATTTGACTCTGCCATTCTATGTGTATCCTCTCTTTTTTTAATTGCCGCACCTTTATTTTGAGAGGCATCTAATAATTCATAATATAATTTTTCAGCCATAGTTTTATTTTTTCTGCTTCTAGTGGCATCTTTAATCCATCTTAACGCTAATGCTTGTGCTCTTTTTGCTTTAACTTCAACAGGAACTTGATAAGTGGCTCCACCTAGTCTTCGAGATCTGCATTCAACGTTTGGTTTCACGTTACCAATCGCATCGTTAAAAGTTTTTAAAGGATCTTGCTTATTTGTCTCTTTAATTTTTTCTAATGCATCATATAAAATTTTTTCTGCTGTAGATCTTTTTCCATCATACATAATGCAATTAATAAACTTTGAAACTAGTTCTGAACGAAATTTTGGATCTGGATAAACTTTTCGAACTGGTGCTTTTCTTTTTCTAGACATAATTAAAATTATTTAGGTTTTTTTGCTCCATATAAAGATCTTCTTTTTCTTCTCGCTGGAATTCCTTGAGTATCTAAATTTCCTCTCAAAATATGATATCGTACACCTGGTAAATCTTTTACCCGACCTCCTCGAAGCAATACTACTGAGTGTTCTTGTAAATTGTGTCCTTCACCAGGAATATAAGCTGTAACTTCAAATCCATTTGACAGTCTTACCCTTGCAACTTTTCTTAAAGCTGAGTTTGGTTTCTTTGGAGTGGTTGTATAAACTTTTAAACAGACGCCACGTTTTAAAGGCTGACCTTCTAAAGCAGGAACTTTGTTTCTTGAAATAGGTTTAATTCTTGGTTTTCTAATTAATTGACTAATTGTTGGCATAGCAAATTTTGAAGAAAAAAGATAAAGGTATGCCTTGATATCAAGGTACGCTTAAGTCAGTGTTTAAGGTTAAATACTACCTTACTTCTAACTATCAAAATTGGGCTAAACTAACATTGAAATATTAAAAGTCAACATTTAATAGATAAAATTTATTTTATTTTTAAAGGATTATTCTGCTACTGGAGCGTTTTCTATTTGCTGTTTTTTAATTTTAGCTAATCTTAAATCATCTTGTTTCTTAGCTTCTTTATCCCAACTCATTTTAGTAAGTCCAGTACCAGCTGGTACTAATCTACCAACGATTACATTCTCTTTAAGGCCCTCAAGATAATCAACTTTACCTTTAATAGCTGCATCGGTTAAGACTCTTGTTGTTTCTTGGAAAGAAGCAGCAGAGATAAATGATTTGGTTTGCAAAGATGCTTTTGTAATACCTAATAATATTCTTGCGTATACAGCTGGTTTTTTATTATTTTTCTTCAAATCTTCATTGATTTTAATCATATCTATTAAATCTACAGTTTCATTTAATAAGTAATCAGTATCACCAGATTCTTTGATCTCAACTTTTTTAAGCATTTGTTTAACTATAGTTTCTATGTGCTTATCGTTAATGACAACACCTTGAAGTCTGTAGACTTCTTGAACTTCAGTTACAAAATATTCAGTAAGTCTTTCAACGCCTAAAATTCTTAAAATATCATGAGGCAATGGACTGCCATCAAGTAAGTATTCGCCTTTTTTAATTTTTTCACCCTGATTAAAATTAACATGCTTGCCTTTAGGAATTAGATAGCTTGAAGTTTCACCTTTAGAAGAAACAATATTAATTTTTTGTTTTCCTCTTATTTCTTTTCCAAATTCTATTACACCATCATTCTCTGCTATAATTGCACTATCTTTTGGTTTTCTAGCTTCAAATAACTCAGCTACTCTTGGTAATCCGCCAGTAATATCTTTTGTTTTTGAAGTTTCTTTCGGTAATCGAGCAAGAACATCTCCTGCTGAAACTTTTTGAAAATCTTTTACTGAAAGAATTGAGTCTGGTACTAAAAAATATCTTGCAACGTTTCCATCTGCTTTTTTTATAACTTCACCTTTGTGATTTCTAAGTGTTAGCCTAGGTTTAAGTTCTGTATTTTTTGAAAGTGATTTCCAATCAGTAACTGATTTTGAAGAAATACCGGTTGAGTCATCCATGGTTTCTGTCAAAGAAGTTCCTTCAACTAAATCCATGTAATTTACAATACCACTAGTCTCTGCTATTACTGGAAGTGTGTAGGGATCCCACTCTGCTATTTTTTTTCCTTTTTCTATCATATCACCATCTTTAAAAAAAAGTTTTGATCCGTAAATTACTTTATAAATACCTAATTGAACTCCACTGTTATCTTCAATTGAAAGTTCAGTATTTCTACCCATTACAATTGTATTTTTTTTTGAATCTTCAATAAGGTTTTTATTTATTATTTTAAGTTTACCTTTAGTCTGAGAAATAATTTGAGATTCTTCTTTAATTTGAGCTGTTCCTCCAACGTGGAATGTTCTCATTGTCAATTGTGTACCAGGTTCACCTATTGATTGTGCTGCGATCATTCCAATAGCCTCACCAATACTTACTAATTTTCCTCTAGAAAGATCTCTTCCATAACAAACCTGACAAACTCCTCTTTCAGCTGCGCAGGTAATTACTGAATAAACTTGGATAGATTTAACTCCTGCGGCATCAATTAGTTCACAATCAGCTTCATCTAATAGTTTTTTCTTTTTAATTATAACTTCTCCGGTTAGTGGGTGTTTAATATCTTGGGCTGGTGACCTGCCCAATACTCTTTCTGACAAACTTACTAAAATATTTCCACCTTCTATAATTTCAGTTATATTTATTGAAGATTTTGAATTACAGTCACTTATTGTAACTTGTAAATCTTGTGCGACATCACATAATCTTCTTGTTAAATAACCAGAATTAGCTGTTTTTAGAGCTGTATCAGCTAAACCTTTTCTCGCGCCGTGCGTTGAGTTAAAATACTCTAATACAGAAAGACCTTCTTTAAAGTTAGAAATAATAGGTGTTTCAATAATTTCTCCCGAAGGTTTAGCAATTAAACCTCTCATACCTGCAAGTTGCTTCATTTGTGCTTGGGAACCTCTGGCACCAGAGTCTGCCATCATATAAACGGAATTTGTTTCAATTCTTCCATTTGGATAAATTTTCTGCGCTGAAGAGATTTCTTTCATCATCTCATTTGCTACGGTATCTGTACACTTAGACCAAATATCTACTACCTTGTTATATTTTTCACCTCTTGTAATCAATCCATCAGAATATTGTTTTTCGTATTCTTCTACATTCTTTTTAGTTTGATTAATTAAATTTACTTTTGTTTCAGGTATTATTAAATCGTCTTTACCAAAAGAGATCCCAGCTTTAAAGGCATGTTTAAATCCTAATGATTTAATACTATCGCAAAATATAACAGTTTCTTTTTGTCCACAAAATCTAAAAATAGTATCTATAATTTCAGAAACGTTTTTTTTTGTTAAAAGTCTATCAACAATAGTAAATTTTATTTTATGATGTTTGGGCAAAACATTTGCAAGTAAAAATCTTCCTGCTGTACTTTGGTATTTTTGAATTAATTTGCTACCTTTTTCGTCAACAGTTTCAAAAACAGAGATGATTTTAGAATGTAAGCTAATAGATTTATTTTCTATAGCTTGTCCAATTTCTTCTATGTTTGAGAAAATGCCTTTAGGTTTTTCTTCATTTTTGTCATCTGATTGTGAAAGATAATAAATACCAAGAACAATGTCCTGACTTGGTACGATAATAGGTTTTCCGTTAGATGGACTTAAAATATTGTTTGTAGACATCATTAAAACTCTTGCTTCTAATTGAGCCTCTAAACTTAATGGGATGTGTACTGCCATTTGGTCGCCATCAAAGTCAGCATTAAATGCAGCACAAACTAATGGATGCAATTCGATTGCATAACCTTCAATCAATTTTACCTCAAAGGCCTGTACCCCAAGCCTGTGTAAAGTAGGTGCTCTGTTTAATAAAACCGGATGTTCTCTAGTAATAAATTCTAATGCATCCCAAACTTCAGGTACTTCTTTTTCAACTAAACGTTTTGCTTGCTTAATTGTTGTTGCTAGACCTAATTTATCTAATCTTGCATATAAAAAAGGTTTAAATAATTCTAAAGCCATTTTTTTTGGCAAACCACATTGATGTAACTTTAATTCTGGACCAACAACGATTACTGATCGACCCGAATAATCAACACGTTTACCAAGTAAGTTTTGTCTAAATCTTCCTTGTTTTCCTTTAAGCATTTCAGCTAATGATTTAAGTGGCCGTTTCCCAGTTCCTGTAATAACCCTTCCTCTTCTACCGTTGTCAAAAAGAGCGTCCACTGACTCCTGCAACATTCTTTTTTCATTTCTTACTATGATGTCTGGAGCTTTAAGATCTAATAATCTTTTTAATCTATTGTTACGATTAATAACTCTTCTATACAAATCGTTAAGATCTGAAGTTGCAAACCTTCCACCGTCTAATGGAACTAAGGGTCTTAATTCTGGTGGAATAACCGGAACTGTTGTTAAAATCATCCACTCTGGTTTGTTTCCTGAATCAATAAAAGACTCGACTAATTTTAATCTTTTTATAGTTCTTTCTTCTGTAACTTTTGATTTAATGGTAATAAGTGCTGTACGTAATTTTTTTTGTTCTTTTGCTAAATCTAAGTTTAATAAAATTTCTCTTACAGCTTCAGCTCCGATACCTGCTTGAAACGCGTCTTCGCCAAATTCTTCTTGAGCTTTTGTTAATTGTTCTTCTGAAATCAAGTCACCTTTTTTTAAAGGCGTTAAACCAGGTTCTACAACTATAAAACTTTCAAAGTATAAAACTCTCTCCACGTCTTTTAACTTCATATTTACAGCAAGGGCTATTCGACTTGGTAACGATTTTAAAAACCAGATATGTGCTACAGGACAGGCCAAATCAATGTGTCCCATTCTTTCTCTTCTTACATTTGATTTTGTAACTTCAACTCCGCATTTTTCGCAGATAATTCCCCTAAATTTCATTCTTTTATACTTGCCGCAAAGGCATTCGTAATCTTTTATCGGTCCAAATATTCTTGAGCAGAAAAGACCGTCTTTTTCTGGTCTAAACGTTCTGTAATTAATAGTTTCAGGTTTTTTAATTTCACCAAATGACCAGGATTTAATTTTTTCTGGACTAGCTAAAGTAATTTTTATGCTGCTAAAATTAGTTTCAATTAAATTGTTGTTATGATTCTGGTATGTTTGTTTTGTTAAATTTCTTTCCATATTAGTTTAATTCTATATTCAATCCTAAAGCTCTAATCTCTTTAATTAATACATTAAATGATTCTGGAACACCTGATTCAAAATTGTTGTTACCTTTAACAATAGTTTCATAAACTTTAGTCCTTCCTGCAACATCGTCTGACTTGACCGTAAGAATTTCTTGTAATGTGTACGAAGCACCATAAGCTTCTAACGCCCAAACTTCCATCTCTCCAAATCTTTGTCCTCCTAATTGAGCTTTTCCTCCAAGTGGTTGTTGAGTAACCAAACTGTAAGGTCCCGTAGAACGTGCATGAATTTTGTCTTCAACTAAGTGATTTAGTTTTAACATATAAATAATTCCAACCGTAACTGGTCTGTCAAATTGTTCACCAGAAAGACCGTCCCATAATGTTGTTTGTCCAGAATTTGGTAATTTACTTAAATCTAACATATTGGAAATATCTTCTGATGAAGCGCCATCAAAAACTGGAGTTGCAATTGGAATACCGTTTGAAATATTTTCAATAAGTTCAAATAATTCTTTTTTATTTAATTTGCTAATTACACTTTCGTAGTATTCCGAACTATAAATAGTTTTTAATTTTTTCTTAAGTGCATCAATAGTTTTATCAAAGTTTTTTAAATATTCTTTTATTTGATCACCTAACTCAGAGCATGCCCAGCCTAAATGCGTTTCTAAAATTTGGCCAACATTCATACGACTAGGAACACCTAAAGGATTTAAAACAATATCAACAGGTTTACCATTAGACATATAAGGCATGTCTTGGATTGGAACTATTTTACTAACAACGCCTTTGTTGCCGTGTCTGCCGGCCATTTTATCACCAGGCATTAATCTTCTCTTAACTGCAACAAAAACTTTAACTACTTTCATTACTGTAGGTAAAAGATCGTCGCCTTGTTTAATTTTTATAACTTTATCTTCAAATCTTAATTTAATATCTTCACTAGTCTCATCAAACTGTTTTTTAAGTTTTAAAAGATTTATATTTAATTGATCGTCAGAAAAAATTAGTTTCCAAATATCTTTTAAATTTAATTTATTTAATTGTTCAAATTGAATAGGAGTATTTGCATCTATAGTCTTATGACTTTTGTTTGCTTGTTTGTTTTTTAATAAATCAATAGCTCGGAGTTTAATATTTCTATTTAAAATCTCTTCTTCAACTAATTTATCTTCCTGAACTAACTCTATTTCAGCTCTTTCAATTGCAATAGATCTTTCGTCTTTTTCAATTCCATGTCTATTAAAAACCCTAACATCAATAACAACACCGGCTCCTCCAGATTTAAGTTTAAGAGAAGAGTCTCTAACATCTGTTGCTTTTTCACCAAATATTGATCTTAATAGTTTTTCTTCTGGACTAGATGATGTCTCACTTTTTGGTGTAACTTTTCCTACTAAAATATCACCCGGTTTTACTTCGGCACCTACATAGACTATTCCAGATTCGTCTAGATTTCTCAAACTTTCTTCGCTTACATTCGGAATGTCTCTAGTAACTTCCTCGGCACCTAATTTTGTATCACGTGCCATTGCTTCATATTCTTCAATATGGATAGAAGTAAAAACGTCATCAGTAACACATCTTTCTGAAATCAAAATTGAATCTTCAAAATTATATCCCTGCCATGGCATGAAAGCTACTGTTACGTTTTTGCCTAAAGCTAACTCACCTAATTTTGTAGCAGGTCCATCTGCAATAATATCTCCGGTCTTAATAATGTCACCAACTTTAACTAGTGGCTTTTGGTTAATACATGTGTTTTGGTTTGATCTTTTAAATTTAGATAAATTATAAATATCCACACCAGATTGAGATAAATCTTCATCATCTGTCGCTTTTACAACAATACGTTTACCGTCAATTTTATCAACGATACCATTTTTTCTAGCAACAATAGTTACCCCTGAATCTAAAGCCACGTCAGATTCCATGCCCGTCCCAACAAGTGGAGATTCTGGTTTTAATAAAGGTACAGCTTGCCTCATCATGTTTGAGCCCATTAAAGCTCTGTTTGCGTCATCATTTTCTAAAAAAGGTATAAGAGCTGCTGCAACTGAAACTAATTGCTTTGGTGAAACGTCAATATAATCAATGTTGTCTCTGTTTGATAAAAGGAAGTTTAAATTTTTTCTACAAGAAACTAACTCTTCTTCAAATGTACCGTCTTTGTTTATTGGTGAGTTAGCTTGCGCAATTGTAAATTTTTCTTCTTCAATGGCTGAAAGATAATGTATTTCTTTTGAAACTTTACCGTTAATTATTTTTTTGTATGGGCTTTCTATATATCCATATTTGTTTACATGACAATAAGTTGCCAAACTATTTATCAAGCCGATATTTGGTCCTTCTGGTGTTTCAATAGGGCAAATTCTTCCGTAATGAGTTGGGTGAACATCTCTTACTTCAAATCCAGCTCTTTCTCTTGTTAGTCCACCAGGCCCAAGCGCTGAAACTCTTCTTTTGTGAGTAATTTCAGATAATGGGTTTGTTTGATCCATAAATTGAGAAAGTGCAGAAGTTGCAAAAAAATCTTTTAAAGAAGTAGTGATTGGTTTTGCATTTATTAAATCTTGTGGCATCGCAGATTCTATTTCAAGAAAAGTTGACATTTTTTCTTTAACCGTTCTTTCCATTCTAAGTAGGCCAATTCTAAATTGATTCTCTACCAATTCTCCAACAGATCTTACTCTTCTGTTACCTAAATGATCAATATCATCAACATCTCCTTTGCCATCTCTTAGATCAAGCATAAATTGGATGATGGCTAAAATATCTTCTTTATAAAGAACAGTTTTTTTAATATCTGTTTTAAGGTTTAATTTAGCATTTAACTTAACTCTTCCAACTTCTGATAAATCGTAACGTTCTTTATTAAAATATAAATTGTTAAAAACTTGTTCAGCTATTTCTATAGTTGGAGCTTCACCTGGTCTAAGAATTCTGTAAATATCATTTAAAGCTTCATTTTTATCTATGTTCTTTTCAACTTTTAACGTTTCTAGTAAGTAAGGCCCTTTGTTAATCGGGTCGATATTAACAAGTTTTAATAAATAAGTTTCATTAAATATGATTTTTTCAAGTAATTCTTCCGTAATGTCGAAACCAGATCTAATAATATGCTCTCCATTTTTTTCTTTAATATCGTGTGCAATGTATCTGCCAATAATTTCACTATTAGAAATAAGAATATTGCTAAGACCTTTTTCTTTTAATTTATTAGCTATAACTAGATTAAGTTTTTCACCTTTATTTAAAAACTTTTTGTTAGATTTAGCATCAACTAAGTCGTACGAAAGTTTAACTGGTCTTTTATAA
>Ga0209403_10005211_pt1 | contig 13659 bp, 10 predicted proteins | sample ArcticOcean_MG_C_8_FD_187440 | JGI IMG/M metagenome (GOLD analysis project Ga0209403, IMG submission 187440) | Marine microbial communities from western Arctic Ocean - ArcticOcean_MG_CB11_86 (SPAdes) (version 2) | ecosystem: Environmental > Aquatic > Marine > Oceanic | place: Arctic Ocean... | reverse complement strand
AACAAACAGGTCCAACACATGCGTTGCTCCGGGAGTCCTCCCCGGAAGTACCCGGACCACCTTGGTCTCGGTTTCACAGGTTCACGCTAGGCAGAGCAGTGTTCTCGATTCCACTTCATGCTGACGTGAAATTCCGGAACTCTGCTTGCTGAGTGCTTGCTCTCTAAACTGTCGAAGAACATGACCACGCACCTTGCTTGCCTCAGCAGGCAGATGCGCGACGCGGGCAACACCCGCTGCTCAGGAAATAACCTTGCTTGCCCGGCTGCTGCCGAACTTTGCTTGGGCCATCACCCTGAGCGCCGCTGCCTTGTGACAGCAGCGCTCACCATGATAGTTTTTCGTTTCCACTCTCGCTGACTCCTCCAGCATCCCCGTCAAGTCCGTCCATGGTCCTGACAGGGTAGCGTCGTCGTCATCAAATGCCCCGTAGGGCTCCAAAACCCGAGTGGTCAGGACTGCAATAGTGACATCACTGACATTGGGGTCTGGTTCGCTTGGGCCAGCATCGCTGTACTGGAGCTGACCATGATCTGATTGCGCGTGAACTTGGACATCTCCTCCGCCATGTCCGCGTCACGGATCACGGATTCGGCGTTGCTGATCTCCTCGTGCGCCTGCCGCAGGAAATTGAGGTTGCTTTCGAGGGTGTTCTTCTGAAACGCCCCCATGTCTCCCCGAAAGACGGACAGTTCTTCGATGGCCCGGTCCACAACCCGCATCGTGTCCTCGGCACCCCGCTGGGTGGTCACGTCAATGTCGTGGAGCGACCCGTAGTCGGAGCCGTTGTCCACCCCCTGCCCCAGTCTGTGGGTGCTGATCGCCCGTAGAGAGAACCGGACATTGTGGTCGGCATCCGGTCCAATCTGAAAGTGTTGCGAGCCTTGGGCGAAAGTCACCGTCCCGACAAACCCGCCCTCTGGAATCTCCTCGCTGCTGTAGCGTAGTTTCATTCCGGAAATCTTGGTGGGGGCCGCTCCGGTGAGCACTTGCCCCCGGCCAAAGGCCTCCTCGCCCCCGACCGTCCCGGCGATGTCCTCGCCGTTGTTGATCGTGTCGTAGATGTCCGCCTTCGCGGACAGCAACCCCGAGGTGGTGCTTGCGACTTCAAACTGAAACTCGCTGCCGTACTTCTTGTGCCGAATGTTGAGGAACTGCGGTTCGTCTGGACTCATGGCCGCCCCCTCCGGCTTGATCAGCTCAAGGTCCAAGCCCGACTGACGGATGGCCTTGTCCAACTTGTTGAGGGTGGTCTCGACCGAATCCCCCGCCGTCGTCTTAAAGTTGAGGGTTTTCCCGCCCTCGAGCAGAGTGATCTGCTCTTCGGAGTCAACGATGTTGCGCGTGAGTGCCTTTCCTCCGAAGAGCTCCGAGCGCGCCGCCGCCCGCTTGATGAGCACCTCGTAGCCTCCAAGTGGGGAGGTGTCCGCGAGTTCTGTCGCACTGATGAACTCCAAGTTCGCTCCGGTGGTGACACCGTTGGCACCCATGCTGCCATCGAGCAGCGCCTTCTTCCCATAGTTGGCAGTGCGAGCGATCCGGTCAACCTGAGCGAGCACATGGTCAATCTCCTGCTGGTCAGCCTGAAGCATGAACTCGTCGTTGACGGCTTCGTTGGCCGCATGGACCGCCAGTTCCCGGATATGGATCAGTGAACGGTTGGCCTCGCTGAGCGCCCCTTCTGCAGTTTGTAGCACAGTGACTCCTGCCTCGTTGTTGTCAATTGCCTGTTTCAGGCTGGCTTGCTGGGTGCGGAGCCGCTCGGAGATGATGAGCTGCGCCGGGCCGTCCGCTCCCCGGTTGATCTTCAACCCGGAAGATAACCTCTCTAGGTTCTTCGCTTGGGCTTGGGTGTTTGTCACCAAGTGACGCCGTGTGTTCAGCGCACTGATGTTGTGGTTGATTCGCATGGAACCCCTTCTTTACAGCATTTAAATAACGATTTTTCCTCCACTGATAAGCAACGCCTCCATGCGTTCCCCTCCATGCTCCTCGCATCCAGCTTGGAGCATGAATTTTCGCTAAGTCTCTGTCTCTCGATCCTTCAACTTTGGCGAATGTACTTTCAGAAATAACTCAGATTTCTGACAAATATGCTCTCAACCCGTGGTCGTGCGACCCCGAGTTTGCCTGCTTTACTTCAGCAGGCTCAGCACCGCTTGCGGCTGCTGATTTGCTTGCGCCACAACCGACTCCTGGGTCTTGGCAATGATTTGCCCCCGGGTGTACTCTGCAACCGCATGGGCTTGTTCGGAACCCTCAATAGCCACCCCGTCCTGGTTCAGTTGGGCGTGTTCGTGCTTGAGTTTTCGGATGCTCTCGCGAAGCGTCTGCTGATCCAGCTCGTCCAGCCGTTCCTTGATGCTACCTAGTTCGCTCAGTGCTCCTTCGAGAATGGCCTCGGTGTCTCGTGCCCCTTGGATGGTGCGCAGATGCACATCCTCCAGACTCTGGAATCCCGACGGATTGGGAACATCGCGCCCCAAGTCGTGAACCCGGAAACTCCGCAGGCTCAGCTTTGGAGTCGCTGACAACAAACCTCCACCAAGGTGGAGCGGGATGGCGCCCTGGAGAACGGAGACCGTCCCTGCTTTCTTGAGCGTCAAATCCTCTGTGGCTCCCGTGTAGCACAAAGCCAAGCCCGCAATCAGCGGTGATCCTGAGCGGCCCCGCAAGATTTGCCCGCGTCCTTCGCAAGGCTCCCCGTTGATGCGCCCCTGCACATCCCTACCGGGCCGTGCGCTGTTCCATTCCAAACTCCTCGGCGAAAGCACCCCCGGAGTTGTGCTGGCCACTGCAAATTTGTGGCTGCTGCCGTAGCGTAGGTGTTGCAAGCTCAAACGCTCACCTGTCACCAGAGTCGCTTCCAAAGGTAACTCCTGTTCCCGGAGTGCCTGCTGCAACTCGGCAAGCAACACCTGCGGCGGTTTACCCCGGATGGCCCGGAAGCGCACTTCGGCGTTGCCCTCGCGGACCCAAAGTTGCTCGCCCCGGTCAATCAAGTTCTGAGTGAGTGGGTGCGTCCCAACAATTTGCGCGGGGAGGGCGGCTTCGTCGATTTCCACGCTGTAACCCTCGATCGGTGACGAGGGGATGTCCCCCTCGACTCCGAGAAACTCCAGATGCTCGCCAGCAACCATGCCCTGCACTGCGTGGCTACCATCGAGCAGCAACTGCGACCGAAACCGGGTCGCGGTTGCCAAGGTCTCGATCAGTCCGAGGGAGTGTTCCAATTCCTGCTGGTCGGCTTCGCGCAGGGCCGTGTTATGTTCGGCTCCATTCGCGGCCTGTCCGGACAACTCCCGAAGTTCCAGCAGCATGTCCTCCAGCCGTCCCAATGCCGACTTCACGGTCTGCACAAGGGAGAGGTCGGATTCCACTTCGATGATCTCTTGGGTCAGCGCAACGGCTTCCCGACGACGGTGTTCTGTCATCCTCAGCACCGCTGGTCCCGTCGGAGTGACCTCCGGACGCAGCTGCAGTGCTGGTTTTGGCTCACCTCGCGGTTCTCGTTGAGGTGGTTGCTGATACGAGGCTTGTCCGCTCATGGCGTCGAAGCCGCTCTTTACATCCATAGGACCCTCGTTGTTATTCCTTTGAGTGGTTGGTGTAGAGGGATTGGCATCCTCCGAACTCCACACTGCTCCGGCACCGAATTCGGCACCGCCACCATGGGGTCGTTTCCCAGCCTGAAATCAGACTGAACGTTTTCAGGAATAATTATTTTTCCTGATGAAAAAACACGGTCTCCGGCCTCTGACTTCCGGAGCCTGTGTTTGCTCTTCTCCAAGCTCTGGGGTTGCTAAGAAACCTCTGCGGCACACGCGACTCCGTCAACGGAATCCCATCTTGACTATTGCACGAGCTTTCCAGCAAAAACGGTACTCTGCGTGGCCTCTGCCTGCAGCAGAGAACGCTGGACGGCGTCCCTGCTACGGCTTTGGCTGACTCCACTCCACTTCCGGAATGCGGACATTTTCAGCCCCCGGACTTGGGTGGCAATTTCGCCACCGCCTAGAATCCCCCAATCTCTTGGGTAATGTTGTGACAAGAACCTGTGCTTCAGGCCGCCCGCCTCATGCTCGGCAGTCCGACCCGTTCCTTTCCACAAATCCCTTCTGTTTTGCAAACCGAAGGTGCGGGCGCGGCAAAGCGCCTGACAATTTGTGTTTGGATTCTGCAACACACTCCGGAGCTTGCGCTCCGTTGTGCCATCGATCCAGCGCATCACTCCCTCAGCAAGGGGGTGATCCACTCCAACCGACGGGCGGATGTACGTCTGCACGGTTTTCTGCCGGGCGGCAATCGTGCTTTTGCCACCATGGGCTGCCCCAATCCCCACATTGTCCAAACGGAATTCCGGAGGGATGGACAGAGTTCCCCTGAGATTCTCCACTGTCCGAGAATCCGGGAGACCTGCTCCAGTACACAACCCTTGGCTGCACCGGAGATCCGTGTTGCTCTGCTGCTCTTGCCGTAATTGAAGCGGCGTGAGAGCGCGGGCTTGCGCACGCATGACTGGCCTTTGGTCTTTAACTCATGGTTTTTGACTCACCTCCATGTTGTGGGTTGAACAGTGTCCATTTCGTTCAGAGAATGCCGTTGCTGCGCACCAGTTCGATGCCCATCAAAGGCGCTCCCTTGGGAGCTTGGGGCTGGATTTCTCCAGCCCCGGTCAGTGTTACTGCGCACCGCCAAGCAGTTGCAGGACGGATTTCGGAATCTGATTCGCCTGCGCGGCCATCGCCGTGCCTGAGGCAAGCAGAATCTGATTTTTGGTGAAATCACTCATCTCCTTAGCCATGTCCGTGTCACGGATCACCGATTCGGCGTTCACCATGTTCTCCTGCGCGACCCGGAGGTTCTTGAGGTTGTTCTCCAGAGAATTGCGCTGGAACGAACCGAGATCGCCCCGCAGGACAGTGAGTTCATCGATCGCCTCGTCAATGAGGATCAGGGCATCCTGCGCCCCTTCCCCGGAAGTCAGGTCAATGTCTGCTAAACTCCGGTATTCGCTCTCGTTATCGATGCCCCGCGACATGTTGTCCGTGCGCAGGTTGCCCAACGAGAACCGCACCGTCTGATTGGCGTTCGGGCCAATCTGGTAGGTCACGGAGTTCTGTGCCACATGGACGTAGCCGTCCACCTCATCGCTGATCAGTTCTTCCGCCGTTGAGCGCACAAGTTGCTGGCCGACCACGTTGCCCTGTCCGTCCTTAATGTCCTCCACGCGGGTCTCCAGTTCACCACTGTACTCAACCACCAGCCCCTCAATCGGGGTGGCGTGCCCTCCGTAGAGGAACTGTCCTTTGCCCACGGAAACCTCCCCGCCGATGTAACCCCCGACGTCCTGCCCTCCATCAGAATAGGTCGCGTCAAATGCCTTCTCCGCGAGGATGCCAGGAATGCTGGAAACCACGCTGAAGTTCGGCTCGGAGCCGAACATCTTATGCCGCACGGTCAACATGCCCATCTCGTTGATGTAGACATCCACCTTGAGGCCGGACTCCCGCGCCTTGTCGTGCAGGGAGCGGGCGATCACTGTGGCCATCGCGGATTCAACCTGCTCCTTGTCGTAAACCTGCGGGTTCAGCCGATGGTTCTGGACGAGGGTCTGAAGGGTCTCCGCCAGCTCGTTATCCTCCATGGTCTTCAGTTCGATCACGCGGTTGCCCTCGTTGATGAGCAACTCAATGCCTTCCTCCACGTTCTGGAGGCTCACCGGCTTGAGACCCGAAACATAGGCGCGGGTGGCAATCTGCTGGATGTCCACCTCCCACCCCGTTTTGGTCGGAGCGTTTTTGGTTTCCGGAGTTGCACCCACGAAGCGTAGCTTCTGGCCGACCGTCACTCCGGTCACGGCAGAGCCGCCATCGAAGAGCGGCTTGTTGCCGAAGCCCGTCGTCATTGCCAAACGGTCGATCGTGCTGAGCAGCCGCTCGGCTTCGTTCTGATCGGCCTGCACCATCTTCTGATCGTTGGCGCCTTCGTTGGCCGCGTGCAGGGCGAGCTGACGCATGTTGATGAGCATCGCGCTGATCTCACTCAACGTGCCCTCTGCCGTCTGCACCATCGAAACCCCGATCTCTGAGTTCTTGATCGACTGATTGAGTCCGGAAATCTGTGCCCGCATGATCTCCGAAACGATCATGTCCGCCGGACCGTCCTTGCCGGAATTGATCCGTAAGCCGGATGAAAGGCGTTCGAGATTGGTCTCGGTCGCCCGATTCGTCTCCCCCAAATGCCTCAATGCATTCAGGGACGTCGGATTGTGATTTACACGCATATGCCTCCTCGATGCGCAAGGTTTGCAAACCAAGTCTGAACTTGGCTTGTATTTCAGAAAGATAAAGTCTTCCTGATAAAATGACGACTACTCGTGCTGTGATTCTGCGCTTGCGGCATTCCTGCTTGGAAAAGCCGCCGCAGACTCCAGTTCTACTTCACATTTTCTGCAAGCGCCCTTTCCGGAAACGACTTTTCCGCTCTGCCGAGTTCTGCGTTCACGACAGACCTCGACGAACGTGGATTGACACCACAGTTCCGTTGTTCGGACCTGTCCTGTGAACCCTGCGACTCGCCTTGAGCAGTGCGGCGCCAATGCCGTGAAATCGCGCCCAGAGTTGCGGTAGCTGCATCTCAAGGCTCGATCCTCAGCCAACAAAGAGGGCCAACTCAGGGGTTTGAACTCAACACACCGACTCGCTTGCGCAAGCCAAGGGTGTTTGGTTCCGGAGTAACCGTTTTCCAAACATGAGGTGCAGGCACCCGTTCCAGACTCAAATCATCTGGTGTGCTTGGAATCCGGTGGTCATTGCGGGGTGGAAGCCTGTTTTGCTCCAGCCTCAGCAATCTCCTGCCGGAACACAGAATTGCTCTGCTTGCTTCCCGTCTCATCAAGCTGGACGGATGCGCTGCAGAAATCCATTTCCGGTCTCCCCTTGGGTCCGGAAGCCCCTGCGGACTTCCAAATCCTCCCTCTTCTTCAGCAACAGTGTCTCATCAGAGAGCAAGCCTGTGCGGATCAAACCATCCGCAGACTGCCCACTGCTGTTCCGTTGGGGGTTTGCATTTCAAAGAACATCCCGGAATCCACCCACGCATGGTGGATGGACTTCCGGCCTTATCTCCTCATCGGCATTTCGGCAGAATCCTTTAGTCCTTCCACCAAATTAAATGCCGAATCGGCCTGCCCGGACCTTGCCGGGCTTATTGTCTTGTCCCGTGTATCGGCACTTGACTAGAGAACTTTAGCGGCAAAACAATTAGGAAGTCGGAAGGTGATGCTCTGGGGTGAGCCCACCTGCTGGAGGCTAGAAGCGGTAGGTGAATCCGAAGAGGGGATAAGTGCGGGCGGCGAGGGGGTTGCGGGCGGTTTCGCCAGACTTGCGAGCAACGAACTGGGACTCGCGGAGTCGGCGGTTCACGAGAATCGTGTCCCACCACGCATGAATGGCAATCGGCTCGATCAGGTCAAACTGACCAACTTCGGGGTTGTAAACCCAGCCAAGGTACATGCCCGCGCCAAACGCGACTCCTGAATTTGCGGAGAAGCCTTGTCCGGAATGGGCGGCTCCAAAAATGGCGCTGGCGGTGACGAGGCTTGTCCAGCGGGCAGCTTTCTTGGAGAGGAAGCCGGAGAACCCGTTGTAGAGCGAGCGCTGGATCACGCCCCGGAAAAGCATCTCCTCGCCGATGCCCACAAGCTGGTACTGCACGAACGAGAGATTGATCATCGCCTGCCGCGAGAGATTGGTATCCACATGATAGGTCACGTTGTCCGATCCCAACGGAACCACTCCCGCATAAACCACGGGCGCCCAAAAAGTCGGCTCCGCCCAGAAGTGATCAATGCGGAAGGGCGCGGCCATCAGTTTATAGGTCTCGGACTTGGAGCCGCAGCCGTCATAAAGGTCGTAGATGGTGGCGAAGGTGAGGTTGCCGTACATGCTCGCGTAGGCTTTGCCGTAAAAGGTCTCACGGGACAAGTAGATGTCCATCTTCTGCCGCTCCTTGCCATCCACTGTGATCTGCTCGGTTTTGTAGATGTCCTTGGGATCCTTCAGGTAATTCGGACTGCGGGCGAAGGAAGCGTACTTGCTGAGCGCCGCCCAGCGCAACCCGCCGAAGATCACGGCCTTGTCGTACTCGCCGAGCAGGGCGTAGCCCACTCCCGGCAGCAGATACTCTCCCAGCATGGCCCCGACGCATGCCAATCCCGTACGCGCCGCCTGAGCCGTTCCCGTGGTGGCAAGCAGCACGGCCAGCCCTACAAGCAGGCAACGGAGGAAGCGCGGCATGGCCCTACGCAAGCGCGGCAGCTCCGTACACCCCGCTGGCGTCGCCAAGCTGGTTCGGACGGATTTGGGTGGAGAGTTCGCGGTTGAGGACGAGTTCGGCGATACGCTCGCGTCCCTCGTTGTAGAGCATGGGCAAATTGGAGACTCCACCGCCGATGACAATGGCGTCTGGATCGAAGCAGAAGATGAGGTTCGCCAGTGCTTGCGCGTAGAGTTCGAGGAAGCTTGCCATCACGGCCTGCGCATCCGGGTCGGCGCCGTCCTTGGCGTGATCGTGAATCTCCGGGGCCGATTTCTCACGACCTGTGCGTTCCCGATACATACGGCGGATTCCGGTTCCGGAAATGTACTGCTCCTGACAACCGCGCCGCCCGCAGTAGCAGAGCGCTCCCTGCGGGTCAATCGTCGAGTGTCCCCACTCCCCGGCAAGCCCCTGCGCTCCGGGCCACACGCGCCCCTGATAGACCACACCACCACCCATCCCCGTGCCCAAAATCACGCCCAGCACCACGCCAAAACCCTTGCCCGCGCCGTGCAACGCCTCAATGAGCGCAAAGCAATTCGCGTCGTTGCCAATCGTCACTCCACACCCTGCCGCGTTTTCTAGGTCAGCTTGCAGTGATTGTCCGGACAGGCAGAGGATGTTGGAGGTGGCGACCACGCCATCCTGAGGCGACATCACCCCCGGAATCCCCAATCCAACCCGCGCCTTGCCCTCACATTTTTCCTGCAACTCCTGAATCAATGTGGCCAACTCCTGCACGAGCGCCTCATAGCCCTCCGTCTGCAAAGTCGGAACACGACGACGCTCCAGCACCTCCATTGGATTCTCGGTGGTGAGGATGGTCTCGATTTTGGTCCCGCCCAAGTCAATGCCAATTCGTCTCATAACAAAACTCTCCATGCACAACCGACGAAGTGTAAGCCAAACCCCGCAAAAATCCAACCCTTTCCGAGGGAATCCGCTTGTCCTTCCAGCGTGGATCGTGCAGAATTTTCGTTTTTCTGCGACTCAACTCACACTCCCAACCCCTGACCTGATGGCCTTGCAGATTCCCCTAAACTGGATGCGCGACTTCGTCGACTGGTCCCTTGCAGACGATGAGCTTGCAGAACGTCTCACCATCGCCGGACTGGAGGTCGAGGCCATTGAGCCGATGGGAAACAGCTGGGGGGAACTCTGCTTTGTGGCAGAAATCGCCGCTGTCGAAAAGCACCCGGACGCGGATGCGCTCAGCCTCGTGACCGTACAGTATGGAGCGGGGCAGCCACTGACGGTCGTGACCGGGGCACCCAACGTGCGGGAGTTTGAAGCCGGACTGCCGGAGCCAGCGCCCAAGATCGCGCTCGCCGTGGTCGGTGCAATGCTTGTGGACGCTTACACTGAGGGCCATCCGCTCAAGCAGCTCAAGCCCTCCAAAATCCGGGGCATCCGCTCCGAGGGCATGATCTGCTCCGAACTGGAATTGGGCATCGGCGAGGCGCACGAAGGCATTCTGCTGCTACCTCCGGATGCACCAACCGGAACGCTGCTCAAGGATTACCTCGGCGACACGGTCCTGCACTTTGACATCAAGGGCGGCTTTGCGCACCTGCTTTCGATCCTTGGTGTGGCTCGTGAAACCGCTGCCCTGCTCAACACCTCGCTCAAGCACAACCTGCTGCCGGACACCTCAGCGCTGACCACGACCGAGCAACCCAACTACATCGGGTTGGAGATCACCGCGCCGGATCTCTGCTCACGCTACTCCGTGCTGCTCATCCGGAACATCAAGGTGGAACCATCCCCTTTCTGGATGCAGCAGCGCCTCTTGCGCTCCGGAATGCGTCCGATCAACAACATCGTGGACATCACGAACTATGTGATGCTCGAACTCGGCCAGCCACTCCATGCCTTTGATTACACGGTGCTGCAAGCACGAGCGGGAGGGCGACCAACGATCACCATCCGCCGCGCCCATCCCGGAGAGACGATCACCACGCTGGATGAGGTGGAGCGCCAGCTTGGTCCGGACACGCTGATGATCTCCGACACTACTGGAACCGTCGGCATCGCCGGAGTGATGGGGGGCGGCAACTCCGAGGTTTCGGAACAGACCACCGAAGTTTTGCTGGAAGCCGCAAATTTCGAATTCCTCAACAACCGCAAAACCAGCCAGTTGCTCAAGCTGCGCACTGAAGCAAGCGAGCGTTTCGGCAAACAACTTGATCCAGAAGGAACCCTTCCCGCCGTACTCCGCGCCGCACAACTGCTGGTCGCTCACGCAAGCGGCACGTTGGAGCCGATTGCCGGAGACCTTTACCCGGAGCGTTCCGAAACCGTGGTTTTAGAACTCGATCCGGATTACGTCCGCCGCGTCATCGGGGTGGACCTGAGCAATGCCGAGATGGTGCGCATCCTCACGGCGCTGGAATTTGAGGTGGACTCCGGGAAGACGTTACGAGTCACCGTGCCCAGCTACCGCCTAGATGTCCGGATTCTCGCCGATCTTGTGGAGGAAATCGCCCGCATCCACGGTTACAACAACATGCCCCCGTCGCTGATCCGCGATGAACTGCCACCGCAGCGTCCGAACCTCAAGCTCGACAACGCAGACCGCATCCGCGATTTGCTCACCTCGCTGGGGCTGGACGAGATCATCACCTACTCGATGATCAACCCGAAGGACGACGCCCGCTTGCAGATGCAGGAGGCGGTGGACCTCGGCGAGTACGTACCCGTCGTCAACCCCCTCACGCAGGAACGCACCCACTTGCGCCGCAGCCTGCTTCCGGGTGCGCTTGGTACGGCACGCTCGAATTTGCGTTTCATGGATCGCGTCGCCACCTTTGAGGTCGGCGGAGTTTTTCACCCCAAGTCCGGGCAGGTGCTTCCGGAAGAACCTCAGCGCTTAAACCTGCTGCTCACCGGAACCCAACAGGGCAGTTCGTGGTTGGGGGCCGACTCCGGAAACCTCGATTTCTTCGACCTCAAAGGAATCGTTGAGCAAATGCTCGACACGCTGCACTGCACCAACGCAGAATTCCGCAAGGCCCAAACCCTGCCGTGGCATCCCGGACGCTGTGCGGAACTGCAAATCGCCGGAGAAGCCGTGGGACATTTGGGTGAGTTGCACCCTGCGATTCGACAATCCTTCGGACTTCCGGAACAGCCGATCGCCCTTGCCGAGTTCGACTTTGACCGCATGATGGCCCTGATCTCCGGAGAGTACCTGATGCGTGAGATTTCTCCGTTCACACCAATTTACGAAGACCTCGCACTCGTGGTCGATACCGGACTTTCCGCCGCTGCGGTGCTTTCCGCGCTGCTGGAGTTCGGCAAGCCATTGCTGCGCAAGGCCAGACTCTTCGACGTGTACGAAGGCGAGCAGGTCGGTGTGGGCAAGAAAAGCCTCGCCTACGCGCTCACCTACCAAGCGCTGGACCGCACCCTCACGGACAAGGATGTGGAGAAAGTCCGCAAGCGTATCGTCCGCAAGTTGGAGCAGGCATTTCAAGCACACCTGCGGGGCTGATGGAAAGCCGCATTCGGCACACCCTGCGGGCGCTTGGTTATTCGCTGGAAGGACTCACCGCAGCCATCAAGCACGAGCTCGCCTTTCGGCAGGAACTCGCCTTTGCGGTGGTGCTGCTGCCTGCGGCTTTGCTCATTCCCACGGACTGGTTGCATCGGCTCTACCTGATTGGAGCACTGTTTCTGGTCCTGATCGTGGAGCTGCTCAACTCGGCGATTGAAGCCACCATTGACCGCATTTCTGAAGAACGACACCCGCTTTCCAAACGCGCCAAAGACCTCGGCAGTGCCGCCGTGTTTCTCAGCCTGCTGCACCTTGGCGTGGCTTGGCTGGTCACGCTTTATCTTTGGTGGAAAAACGCATGAAACTCACGCTCGTCCCCTTCGCCATCCTGCGGGAACTGCTTCCGGAATCCGCGCTTGAACAGGAGGTTCCGGAGGGCACCACTGCCACGCAGCTCATGCACCTACTCGCCCAAGCCCATCCCGAAGCTGAAGGCATTCTGCGCGTCACGCGGCTCGCGCACGAGGACGAGTACATGGGCCGTGAAACCCTGCTCCAAGACGGAGCCGAGTATTGTCTGATCCCGCCCGTCAGCGGTGGGCGAGGACAATGACCCGTGGACAGTGATTGGTGATTCCGATTCATGGTTCACGGATAACTGAAAACTGGTAACTGAAAACTCTCATGAGATTGAAAGACAAAGTCGCCCTCATCACGGGTGCAGCCAGCGGCATTGGCCGCGAATCCGCCCTCCTGTTCACCCAAGAAGGTGCCAAAGTGGTGGCCGTGGACCTCAACGACGAGGCTGGAGAAGCCACTGTCGCGGAAATCCGCAGTGCCGGGCAAGCCGCGATTTACGTCCATGCGGATGTCTCCAAGGCAGCAGACTGCGAGGCGATGGTTGCTGCCGCCGAGCGCGAGTACGGGCAACTCAACGTGCTCTTCAACAATGCGGGCATCATGCACGGCAGCGATGACAATGCAATGGTGACGGACGAAGATACCTGGGATTTGACGATGGCGATCAACCTCAAGGGTGTGTTCCTTGGCTGCAAGTACGGCATTCCGGCGTTGCAACGGGCCGGAGGCGGGTCGGTCATCAACACCGCTTCCTTCGTTGCCCTCTTGGGCGCGGCGACTCCGCAAATCGCCTACACTGCAAGCAAGGGCGGGGTCTTGGCCATGAGCCGGGAGCTTGCCGTGGTCCACGCCCGTGAGAACATCCGCGTCAACGCGCTCTGCCCCGGCCCGCTGCGCACGGAGTTGTTGATGAAGTTCCTCGACACCGAGGCTAAAAAACAGCGGCGGCTCGTCCATGTGCCGATGGGACGTTTCGGTGAAGCGGCCGAGATGGCCAAGGCCGCGCTCTTCCTCGCGTCTGACGAATCCTCGTACATGACAGGCACGGAGTTCGCGGTCGATGGCGGCATCACTGCCGCGTATGTGACGCCTGAGTAAGAAGCTGTCTGGATAAAATGGTTGCGTTCCGAATTCACAAAACCGCTGGTAGCACGAGTCGGCGCACCCGTGCCCACATCCGGCGGGCGCGGGTATGCCACCCCGTGCCACCACGGCACAGGGCGTTTTCTCATGGCTGAACCCCACGTTCAATCCTACTACGCCGCCAGCGCTCATCCCTCTCCGGAGCACCGGGAACTGCAAGGCGAGGAGAACTGCGATGTCTGCGTGGTCGGTAGCGGCTTGACCGGACTTTCTGCGGCCCTGCACCTTGCCGAGCGCGGTTACGATGTGATCGTGCTGGAGGCGAACCGGGTGGGGTGGGGAGCTTCCGGACGCAACGGCGGGCAGTTCATTTTCGGCTACAGTTGTGAGATCGAGGT
>Ga0209403_10005210_pt1 | contig 13659 bp, 14 predicted proteins | sample ArcticOcean_MG_C_8_FD_187440 | JGI IMG/M metagenome (GOLD analysis project Ga0209403, IMG submission 187440) | Marine microbial communities from western Arctic Ocean - ArcticOcean_MG_CB11_86 (SPAdes) (version 2) | ecosystem: Environmental > Aquatic > Marine > Oceanic | place: Arctic Ocean... | reverse complement strand
CACCGCCCTTATCCGCTCGGCGTATCTTCATTTGGCGAATCAGGCGATATCAGCTCGCTCTACAGAAAGCACGGCATCGACAGCGAAGCCATTCTTGATATTGCGGCGCTGGCTTGCCTCGACGCTGCCAGATAACGCCATTTTCCTGCACCAGGGAATTGGCGCTTTCGAAAACTGGAGTTATGATCAACCAGCGTTCCATGATATCCTTGTAGTCCTTCAATCCGTCACCTGAACCTAGGGCCGGTGAACCTAGGGCCGGCCTGCAAAGGAGAATTCGCATGGCAAAACATCTCGTTTCCGTCGATCGTACTGCTCCCCTGGCAGAACGCCCCGACGAGGGACACAATCGCTGGCATCCCGATATTACACCGATGATTATCGTGAAGGACGGCGACGAAGCGGAAATCCACACGCGCGACTCTTTTGACTGCCAAATTCACAAGACCATGCGCGGGCCGGATTTAGCCCATGCAAACCTCGGGCGCGCCCATCCGTTGACTGGTCCGGTTTATGTGGAAGGCGCGGTTCTGGGTGATTTGCTGGCCGTCGATATATTGGACGTGAGATCGCATGATGAAGGCTTCACGCTCATTGCACCGGGGTTTGGCTTCCTGCGCGACTGCTTCACCGCCCCCCATCTCGTTCATTGGGAGATGCGCGAGGGCTATGCCACCTCGCCCGATATGCCGGGTGTACGTATTAAGGGTGATCCGTTTTTCGGCGTCATGGGATTGGCGCCTTCAAGGGCGCTGCTCGATCAAATCAATGCGCGTGAGAAAGCTTTGCATGAACGTGGCGGTGCGGTTTTCCTGCCCGAGTCTGATTCGGCAGTACCAACCGACACAGCGATTTCGTCAGAAGCGCTCAGAACCATTGCACCGCATGAGACAGGCGGAAATCTCGATATCAAACAGCTGACTAAGGGCACCACGATCTATTTGCCGGTCTATCAGGAAGGCGCCCTGTTCTCGGTCGGAGACGCGCATTTTGCCCAGGGTGACGGCGAATCATGCGGCTCCGCCATCGAAACCTCAGCCATTCTCCATGCCCGCTTTCGCATCCTGAAGGGCGAAGCAACGCGGCGCTCGCAAACAGATGCCTCATTCGGAAATGAGAACAACCCACACCCGCCACTCGACAGCTCAACGCGTTTCTACGCCACCACCGGCACTTGCCTAAAGAGCGACGGCGAAAACCTCTCCGAAGACCTCTCGCTGGCGACGCGAAACGCGCTGTTGAATATGGTCGATTATATTAGCGATCAATACCAATTCTCACGCGAGAACGCCCTGGCCCTGGCCAGTGTCGCCGTGAATTTACGCATCAGCCAAATTGTCGATGTACCAAACGTGACGGTGTCTGCGTTTTTGCCGTTGGAGATATTTGACTAAGGCAGGCGAGAAGGCGCGCGTCGGCTCGCAATTAAGCTGCAAAAAAAATGGGTCGAGTACGATGCACTCCCCCCCCCTAACCCCACTGACACAAACTCTCGTACATCACCGCGTGGAAACTGTGCTTGACAAATATTGCATCTTGCCGCCCCGCGCGGTCTACGCGAGGTCGGGTTGTCTTTCCTCATGTTGCTAATCTTGCTGTTCCGTCCCCAGGGTCTCACGAGCGGCAAGGAATTTTTTCTACCTTCGCGCATGACGCGACGATTTCTTGCCGGGAATACTACCTCGCCAACTTCCTGCGCACGCTCGCGCAGCCACAGGAGATAGCGCACTAGTCGCTGACGACGGGCCCAAGGAGAAGCTGGTCAAGATTGGCGCGAGTGGTGTGCCAGGGCCGCTACGTCATCTTCCAGATGGCGGAGGTCGTGGTGTCAGCAAGGATGTTCGGCAAATCCTGGAGCGCATCGTCCGCCTGCGGGCGCCACCGGTGCCGGCATGCACCTAAGCTAGGCGCGTCATTCGACAAGCACGGGCGGAGGGCATTGTCATGCGGGAGCAGCCGACAATCGGATTGACCTCCCGCCACCTCAGAATTTTCATTGATGTCAAATCGACCATGACGCCCATTCCCTTCAATTTGCTTGGGGCGCGTATGAGCAGCGCCCGCTGTCTTGGGAGGGAAGATGGCGCATCTGGTTTCAGATTGGCAGGGTCAGGTCTGAACAAGAAAGTGGCCCCAACCTGACACCTGTGTCGAAGCGATGGAGCGGGCAACGCGGGACAAGTTTTTGTACTCCCGCTGCCCCCTAATGGTGGCCCGCGCAAGAAACGGACCAATCGGCTGGCTCTGGCACTTTGGTGTACACCCAACGATAATAAAAAAACCCGCCGGAGCGGGTTTCTCGTAAACATTTAATTTTATTAGGTAAAATGGGGCGAGTGAGGGGACTTGAACCCCCGACCCCCTGAATCACAATCAGGTGCTCTAACCACCTGAGCTACACCCGCCACAGAGGCTCTTTCGAGCAAACTTTGAATAGTCTATGGGTTGAGGAACGTCAAGCGTCGGATGGAGGGTTTGTCTGCGCCTTATGTTCTTTCTTTTTGGTTTGAACCCTCAAGCGCCGGGCGGGGGGGTATCCGCCCCCTTGGCTTACCTCGTATTAACTCGGGCGGGCGGTCGCCCTTGCCGGAATGCATGATGCATTCCGGGGGGTGGTGCCGATTGGAGGGTTGGGCTTGCCCGCCCTGCCCTGGCGCCTATTTGCGTTCGGCCAGAAATTTTTTGATACGTGTCATAGCCTCCAGGATTTCTTCTGTGCTGGCGGCGTAGGAAAATCTTAGATAGCCCTCGCCATATTCGCCAAAGCTGGTGCCGGCGATGGTGGCGACGCCGGCCTCCTCAAGAAGGCCGTCTTGCATCTCGCACGCGGTTAGGCCGGTGCCTTCGATATTTGGCATGGCGTAGAACGCGCCCTGGGGCTCGGCGCAGCGGAAACCTTCTATCTGGTTGAGCTCGCGCAGGATGATTTTGCGCCGCTCATCGAAGGCCAGGCGCATGGTTTCGACCGAATCTTGCGGGCCTTGCAGTGCCTCCGTGGCGGCGATTTGCGTCGCGGCGTTAACGCAGGAATTACTGTTGACAGCGAGGCGCGTTGCCTGTTCGGCAAGCTTGCCCGGCCACACGCCATAGCCAATGCGCCAGCCCGTCATGGCGTAGGTTTTCGACCAACCATCCAACAGGATCACGCGGTCGTGGATCGATGGGTAGCTCAGCAGGCTGACATGCTCCTGGCCGTCATAAAGCAGACGTGAATAAATCTCATCGCTCATGATAGCGATATCGGGATGGGCCTCCAGCCCTTCGACCAGGCGATCAAACTCGAACTTGGGGGTTACACCGCCGGTCGGGTTGGCCGGGCTGTTGAGCATGATCAGGCGGGTGTGTGGGGTTATTTTGGAGAGCACTTCCTCGGCGCTGAAGGAGAACCCGGTTTCCTCATAGAGTGGGATCGGCACCGCCGTCGCGCCGGAAAACTCGATCGCCGACTGATAGATCGGAAAACCCGGATTGGGATAAAGTATCTCCGCCCCTTCTTCGCCAAACATAAGCGCTGCAAAGAACATGGTGATCTTGCCGCCCGGCACCACAACCACATTGTTAGGGTCAATCTCCACCCCGCGATGGGTTGCGATATCGCCGGCCACAGCCTCGCGCAGCGCCATCGTGCCATTGGCCGGGGTATAGCCGTGATGGCCATCGGCGAGCGCCTTACGCCCGGCCTCAACGATATTCTCCGGCGTTTGGAAATCCGGCTGGCCGATACCGAGATTGATGATCGAACGGCCCTGAGCCTCAAGACCCTTGGCCCGCGCCAAAACCTCAAATGCAGATTCGGTACCGAGCCGTGCCATGCGCCCTGCAAGTTTCATGAAATTCGCCCTGTGTGAAATTGAATTGCGCCCAACATATGGGAGCTGATGGTGGGCCGCAATTTCTATTGGAGCGCGCTGGATTTCCCCACTCTCAAATACAGAGTTATCGCGCTGCATCATAGAACATCACCGCACTGCCTATAATTTGTGCAGAACGTGTAATTTAGTGGCAGTGTACCGCTGCACCATCCGCCGCCTACGTCTTAACCCATTGATATATTGCAATACTTCCACGCCCTCGCGTTTGGCACGCGCCATGCAATAGAGGGGGTGTGATATCCGCTTTGTGGCGGAGATAATTTTGTGGGAAAGCCAGCATGAAAAAAATCGAAGCGATCATCAAACCGTTCAAGCTTGATGAAGTGAAGGACGCGCTGCACGAAATCGGGCTGCAAGGTATCACCGTCACGGAAGCTAAGGGCTTTGGCCGCCAGCGCGGCCATACCGAACTCTATCGCGGCGCCGAATATGTCATGGATTTTTTACCCAAGGTAAAAATCGAAATTGTGCTTGAAGCCAACCAGGTCGAACGCGCCGTTGAGGCGATCCAACAAGCGGCACAAACGGGCCGCATTGGTGACGGTAAAATATTCATCACGTCGGTCGAGGAAGTCATTCGTATCCGCACCGGCGAGCGCGGCACAGACGCTATCTAAAAAACAATACCACCCAAACGCGCCCCCCCAGGCGTAGCACCCACCAGGCGAAGTACGAAGCCAACAAGACAGAGGAAACACAAGTTATGAGCGACGCTCAAACAGTTCTCAAAACTATCAAAGACAATGATATTCAGTTCGTCGATTTTCGCTTCACCGACCCGCGCGGCAAATGGCATCACACCGCCCAGGCTGTGCGCACCGTTGATGAGACCATGCTGACCGATGGCATCATGTTTGATGGCTCGTCAATCGCCGGCTGGAAGGAAATCCATGAATCGGACATGATCCTGACGCCCGATCCCGCGACGGCGGTGATCGACCCGTTCACGGCACAGCCGACCCTGATCATATCCTGCAATGTGATTGAGCCCTCGACCGGCCAGCCCTATGGCCGCTGCCCGCGTGGTGTGGCCGAGCGCGCTGAGGCTTATTTGTCTTATTCCGGCATTGGCGACACTGCCTATTTCGGCCCCGAAGCTGAATTCTTCGTCTTTGACGATGTGCGCTATGACGTCTCCAGCCACCAGATGTATTACATGCTCGACCAGGAAGAAGGCCCCTACAATTCCGGGCGTGAATATGAGGGCGGCAACTCTGGCCATCGGCCGGGCGTCAAAGGCGGCTATTTTCCTGTTGCGCCGATCGATTCCATGAACGACATGCGGGCCGAAATGTTGACCCATATGGAAGCCATGGGCATCAAGGTCGAGAAGCATCACCATGAAGTTGCGCCAAGCCAGAACGAGCTTGGCTTTGAGTTCGATACCATGCTGAAAACCGCTGATTTCATGCAGACCTTTAAATATGTCGTCCATCAAACGGCCCATTCCTACGGCAAGACGGCGACCTTCATGCCCAAGCCCGTGGCCGACGACAATGGCTCCGGCATGCATGTGCATCAGTCGATCTGGAAAGACAGCAAACCGCTCTTTGCTGGCACCGGCTATGCGGATCTATCGGAAAGCGCGCTCTACTATATCGGCGGTATCATCAAGCATGCCCGCGCGCTGAACGCTTTCACCAATGCCTCGACCAACAGCTATAAGCGTTTGGTGCCGGGCTTTGAGGCGCCAGTGCTACTCGCCTACTCGGCGCGCAACCGCTCCGCTTCTTGCCGTATTCCGCATGCAGCATCGCCCAACGGCAAGCGCATCGAAGTGCGCTTCCCCGACCCCACGGCCAATCCTTATCTGGCCTTTTCAGCCATGCTCATGGCAGGCATTGATGGCATTGAGAATAAGATTCATCCGGGCGATGCCATGGACAAAAATCTCTATGACCTGCCGCCGGAAGAATTGAAGGAAGTGGCGACCGTCTGCCGCAGCCTGCATCAGGCATTGGAAGCACTCGATGAAGACCGGGCATTCTTGAAAAAGGGTGAGGTTTTCTCAGACGATTTGATCGACGGTTATATCGATCTCAAATCAGAGGAAGTGCAAAAATACGAAATGACACCGCATCCGGTGGAATACGAGATGTATTACAGCGTTTGAATTAGGCGGCTGAGCCGAGGGCATGTCGCGCTGCTATGGCAGATATGTCCTCGGCTCAAGTCTGAACAGGCGGCGGGCGGATATAACCGCTTCCACCGACGTTACCCAAGCCAAGCCAACAAAGACCGTACCATAAGCAAGGACTGCTAGGGGCGCCATGGCTGTGCGACGAATAAGGGCATTGAAGAAGATAAACATACTCTATTTATCCCCTGATACGCTTAAGGGAGGGTTAAAACACGATCAAGTTTTCGTGCGCGTGCGATGCTTAACCTTTAGAGCATTGAAGCAAACCGCCAACCAACAACAATGTCACAGGTGATTCCACCGGCTCGGGATTTACTCTCTAGCCAACCGTGAAACTCTCGCCGCAGCCGCAGGTAGAGGTCACATTCGGGTTGTTGAAAACAAAGCCCGAAGACAATTTTTCTTCCTTGAAATCAAGCTCAGTGCCGATCAAAAACATGATCGCCGCCGGATCAACCATCACCTTCACGTCGCCAGTCTCAATTACTTCATCTTGGCTGCTAAGCTCAGTGGCATAATCCATGCTGTAGGTCATGCCGGAACAGCCGGCATTGCGCACACCGATGCGCACACCGATTGCCGGCGGCTCTTCATCGCGCAATTCCATAATGCGACGGACCCGCGATATAGCAGAATCCGTCAGGGTCAGGATGTCATTGGCCATGAATTTTCCTCTCTTGTTTCCGTCGTGTTCGCTGTGATTTTAATTAGTTTCATATGAAACCAAGTTCGAGTTGGGCTGCCTCTGACATGAGATCCGGAGTCCAGGTCGGGTCCCAGACAATTTCCACTTCCACATTGCGCACACCCTCAACAAAGTGATGCACCGCATGTTCAACCATGCCCGGCATTTGCTCAGCCACCGGGCAGCCCGGCGAGGTCAAGGTCATCTGAACAAAGACGTCTTTCTCCGGCGAAACGCCAATATCGTAGACCAGTCCCAATTCGTAGATATTGACCGGAATTTCCGGGTCATAAACCTTCTTCAGCGCCAAGACGATTTTCTCTTCCAGCGTCCCGGCATCGGAGATGGCTTGCAGTTCCTCCGCGTCGGCTTTCGGCACCTCCATCACCAGAGAAGGCGGCGTGCCTTCCGGGCTCCAGGGCTGATAGGAGCTTTGCTCGGGTTGCGCAGGGCTTGCAACAGCCTCCGGGGTAACTTCGGGAGCAGCCACAGGCGCCTGTTCCGGGATGCGTTCGGACACAGCTAAATCTGCTTCCAATTCTACTGCTTTCTTGCGTTTAAAAATTTCCATCATTCCGTGCTGACCCCTTGATCGCCGCCCTTCAGCGCCGCTTGCATGGTGTGCCAGGCGAGGGTTGCGCATTTAACGCGCATGGGAAATTCCCGCACCCCCGAAAGCACCGTAAGCTTTTCAAAATCATCGCTTTCCAAATCATCGCCACCAGTGGCTTCGGTTTCCGCGCCCTCTGCCGTCACCATCCGGTGAAAGCGCTCGAACATGGTGCCTACTTGCGCCACTTGCTTGCCGCGCAGAATTTCGGTCATCATCGAAGCGGAGGCGATGGAAATGGCGCAGCCACGCCCCTCAAAACCAACATCTTCAACAACCCCATCCTTCACATCCAGATAGATCGTCACCGTATCGCCGCAAAGCGGATTGTGGCCGTTCGATTCAGAGGTCGCTTGCTCCAGTTTGCCAAAATTACGAGGTGTCTTGCCGTGATCGAGGATCACTTCCTGATATAATTCTCGAAGTTCCGACATCAGTTGAATATCTCCAGCACGGCACCAAGCGCTGCTACAAGCGCATCGATATCCGCATTATCGTTATAGAGTCCAAACGAGGCGCGCACAGTGCCGGAAATATTGAAACGGTCCATAACCGGCTGGGCGCAATGATGGCCGACCCGTACAGCAATGCCTTCACGATCTAAAATGGTACCTATATCATGCGCATGCACGCCATCCAGCTCGAACGAAATAATACCCGCTTTGTTGTTAGCCGTACCGATGATGCGGAGCGAATTTATTTCTTGCAGACGCACCGTCGCGTAGCTCAGCAAATCCTGCTCATGCGCGGCGATGGCCTCCATGCCGATGGCGGATACATAATCGATCGCCGCCGAGAGACCGTAGGCGCCCGCGATGTGCGGCGTGCCGGCTTCGAAGCGGCCCGGAATATCGGCGAATTCTGTTTTCTCAAAAGTTACGGTACGGATCATATCCCCGCCGCCTTGGTAGGGCGGCATGGCCCTTAGCAAGTTCGCCTTGCCGTAGAGCACACCTATACCGCTCGGCCCATAAAGCTTGTGTCCTGAGAATGTATAAAAATCAGCACCCAGCGCCTGCACATCAACCGGGCCATGAGCCACCGCTTGCGCGCCATCTAGTAGCACCACAGCGCCTTGCGCATGGGCAAGGTGAACGATTTCAGCGACCGGTGGAATGGTGCCGAGCGCGTTCGAGCTATGGGTGACGGCAACCAAGCGGGTGCGCGAACTCAGCAGTTTCTCATATTCATTAAGAAGAAAATTACCGCTGTCATCAATCGGCACTACTTTGATTTCAATGCCGATGCGATCGCGCAGCATCTGCCACGGCACGATATTGGCGTGATGCTCAAGATGGGAGAGGATTATTTCATCACCGGCTTTGAGCTGGCTGCCGCCATAGCTCGTCGCCACCAGATTAATCGCTTCCGTGGTGCCTTTAGTGAAGATAATTTCGCGCTCTGAAGCGGCGTTGATAAAGCGCTGCACCTTAATCCGAGAATCCTCATAGGCCTGCGTCGCCTGCTGGCTCAGCCAATAGACACCACGATGAATGTTGGCGTATTCATGCTCGTAGCAAAAGCGCATCGCATCAATAACGCTTTGTGGCTTTTGCGCACTCGCGGCGCTATCGAGAAAGACCAACGGCTTGTCATAGACCCGCTCAGCCAGGATCGGAAAATCGGCTCGATAGCGCGCGACGTCAAACGCCGCGGGTTCAGCAATTGCGCTGATGGCGTTCACTATTCTGCGCCCCCGAGCCCATGTTGCTGCAGCCATTCTGAAACGGCCGCCGCGAGCAGATTACGCGCACTGCTATCCGACACCAAATTAAGATGCTCATTGAGGAAAGCGGAGATCAACAGGCCACGCGCCGTTGCCTCATCAATGCCGCGCGCGCGCAGATAAAACATCTGCTCGTCATCAAGCTCGCCCACCGTTGCGCCGTGGCTGCATTTCACATCGTCGGCGTAAATTTCGAGCTCCGGCTTGGCATCCATGATCGCGTCCGGCGATAGCATGAGAGCGCGGCTGAGTTGGTGGCCATCGCTCTTTTGTGCATCACGTTGGACAAGCGTTTTGGCCTGGAAAACACCATGGGCGCGTTCGTCCAACACACCCTTATAGACCTGGCGGCTGGTGCAGTCGGGCGCGGCATGATCCACGAATAGACGATTGTCGACCTGCTGGCTACCGCTCAACATGAAGCTGCCACCAAGCGTGCAGGAGGCATTGGCGCCTTCCAGCACAACCTCAATTTCATTGCGCGCTAATCTGCTGCCGGTCGAAATAGTAAAATTCTCATAATTCGCCGCATCCGCCAGGCGCGCTTTGGTTAACGCAGTCTGCCAGGCGGCAGGGCTTTCCTGTTGAAGCTTGTAATGCTGCAGGTGAGCACCTCTATCAAGATTTATACTGCACACCGGGTTGGACCAGTATTCTCCGTCGCCCAGCGCCACGTGACGCTCCTGAATCACGGCGCGGCTACCGGCACCGGCGGCGATCAAGAGGCGCGGGTGATAGGCCGGGCTGCCCTCGCCCGCTACGGCAACAAATAATAACTCAAGCGTCGCCTCCGCATCCGGCTGCAATAAAATGATGCAGCCATCAGCCATAAACGCTGAATTTAATTCCGCCAGAGCATTACTATTGAAGTACGGTGCGTCGCTCAGTTGCGCTTTCAAAAAATCGCCGTCTTCAGCCATAGCATCGGCCAGGCCGAGAACCCGTACGCCATCGGCTGGGTCGACCCTATCGCTGAGCGTCTTATCGAAGATACCGTTGATGAAAACCAGGCGCTGATGCTGCGCATTCTGCTTGGCGAAGTCCGCTCCTATTTGCGTGCGTATCGCGTCCGCAATGCTGCGTTCAGGCGTAACAAAATCTGTTTTCGCCAAAGGGGTAAGGTTGGAATATTTCCACGCCTCAATTTTTTGGCTCGGCAATCCAAGTGCGGTGAAGCGCGCAATGGCGGCGCTGCGATCAGCCGCAAGCCAGGGCAAATTGCCGCCCGGTAAATCATCCCGCAGCGCGGCAAAGTTTGCCGCATAAGGCAGTACAATGGAGCGGCCCGGGCGAACCATGGGAGAGGTGGCGCCCATGCTATGCTGCGGCCTCTGCGCCGGAGACAATATCGCCATAGCCATTTTCTTCGAGCTCGAGCGCAAGCTCTTTGCCGCCTGAACGCACCACGCGACCATCCGCCAAAACATGGACAAAATCAGGCACGATATAATCCAGCAAGCGCTGATAATGAGTGATGACGATCATGCTGCGTTCTGCTGAGCGCAGCGCATTGACGCCATCTGCCGCAATTTTCAGCGCATCGATATCAAGGCCGGAATCGGTTTCATCAAGGACTGCGAGCGTGGGCTCCAAAAGCGCCATTTGCAAAATCTCGTTGCGCTTTTTCTCACCGCCGGAAAAACCAACGTTCAACGGACGGCGAATCATTTCTTCATTGATGCCGAGCTCATCGCGCTTGGCGCGCATGACTTTCAGAAACTCCATGGCGTCATATTCTTTTTCACCGCGATGCTTGCGCACCGCATTAACCGCCGTCTTGAAAAACGTCGCGCTGCCAACACCAGGAATTTCGACCGGATATTGGAAAGCCAGAAAGACACCCTCACGGGCACGAATTTCGGGTTTCATGGTGAGCAGATCTTGGCCCTTATAGGTCACGCTGCCGGATGTCACTTCATAGCCATCGCGCCCGGCGAGCACATAGGAGAGCGTGCTCTTGCCCGAGCCGTTCGGCCCCATAATGGCATGCACTTCGCCGGCACCAATCGAGAGGTCGAGCCCTTTTATGATTTCCTTGCCCGCGACTGATACGCAGAGATCCTTGATTTCCAGCATATGTATTTCCCGTTTTCCGCCGGCCTTAGCCAACGCTTCCTTCTAAACTGATAGCCACTAATTTCTGAGCCTCGACGGCGAATTCCATCGGCAATTCCTGCAACACCTCGCGGCAAAATCCATTGACAATCAGGGCGACGGCCTCTTCCTCATTGATGCCGCGCTGGCGACAATAGAAGAGCTGCTCTTCGCTAATTTTGGAAGTCGTCGCTTCATGCTCTAACTGAGCCGATGCATTACGGGTTTCCACATAGGGTACGGTATGGGCGCCGCATTGCTCGCCGATTAGCAATGAATCACATTGGGTGTGATTGCGCGCATTGTCCGCCTTGCCCTGGACTCGCACCAGACCGCGATAGGTTTGTTCGGCGCGTCCGGCGGAGATGCCTTTCGAGACGATGCGGCTTTTGGTGTTCTTGCCGATATGGATCATCTTGGTGCCGGTATCGGCCTGCTGGCAATTATTGGTAATGGCAATCGAATAAAATTCACCGCTCGAGCCATCGCCCTGCAGAATGCAGCTCGGGTACTTCCAGGTAATCGCCGAGCCGGTTTCCACCTGGGTCCAGGAGATTTTTGAATTCTTGCCACGACAAGCGCCACGCTTGGTGACGAAATTAAAAATTCCGCCTTTGCCGTCCTTATCGCCTGGATACCAGTTTTGTACCGTTGAGTATTTAATCTCCGCATCGTCGAAGGTGATCAATTCAACCACGGCGGCGTGCAGTTGGTTTTCGTCGCGCATGGGTGCTGTGCAGCCTTCGAGATAGCTCACATAAGAGCCTTCATCGGCAATGATCAGGGTGCGCTCAAACTGCCCAGTATTGGCGGCGTTGATACGAAAATAAGTGCTGAGCTCCATCGGGCAGCGGACGCCCTTTGGAATATAGACGAACGAGCCGTCGGTGAAGACAGCAGAATTGAGAGTGGCGAAAAAATTATCGGAATAGGGCACCACTGTACCGAGATATTTCTGCACCAATTCCGGATGCTCTTTGACCGCTTCCGAGAGCGAGCAAAAGATAATGCCCAGCTCCATCAGCTTGGATTTGAAAGTGGTCGCCACGGAGACACTATCGAACACTGCATCCACCGCTACGCCGGCGAGCATTTCCTGTTCCAGTAATGGAATGCCAAGCTTGTTATAAGTATCAAGCAATTCCGGGTCGATTTCATCGAGGCTCTTTGGCCGGTCTTCATCGCGTATCGGCGCTGAATAGTAGCTCGATGCCTGATAATCGATTTCCGGATAGGTCAGGTGTGCCCAATCGGGTGTTTCATCAGCCATTTCCAACCAACGGCGATAAGCGCGCAGGCGCCACTCGAGCAACCATTCCGGCTCGTCTTTTTTAGCCGAGATAAAGCGAACGATATCCTCGCTCAATCCTGGCGGTGCGGAATCGGCCTCAATATCGGTGACGAAACCATATTTGTAGCGCTCCTCGGCGAGCGCCTCGACTGTCTGGGCTGTTTCCGTACTGGATACCATTTATCGCGTCTCTAACTGGTAAGGTTTCTTGGGGTTAAAGATGCGGTAACCGCACCCTCTAATTTCTCTGTCTTATCGAGCCCGCCCGGGAATGAATCGGCAACATCGGCCAACGTCACTTCCTCAAGAGCCACACGAATGGCGTTGCTTACTTTTTGCCAAGGGCCGCGCACCGCACAAAAACCCTCAAGCCCGCAAACACCTTCCGAGTTGTCGTCGAGGCAGTCCGTCAAGGCAATCGGGCCATCTAAGGCGACGACTAAATCCGCAATCGAAATTTTTTTCGGCTGACGCGCTAGACCATAGCCCCCGGATGCCCCTCGGCGGGATGTAAGAACGCCGCCCTTAACAAGCAATTTCAATAATTTACTAGCACTTGGCAAAGGCACTCCGGTGCGCTCGGCGACATGTGTCGCGCTAAAAAAGGCATCTGGATCTCGCGCCATAAAACTGAGCGCGACTACGCCGTAATCTGCCATTCTACTGATTCTAATCATGATATTATCTTATATAGGACCGAACTCGTACCCTTTAAATAGGCGAATTGCCGCAGCTGTCAATTACTGACTTCGCCGAGGGGTCATTTTTTATTCGGCGGTGCGCTGAAGCGCCGACCCGACGGCCATGTTTTCGCATTCGGGTTCCAGAGACTTAAACAGCTGGATATCCAACCGCCCATCGTTTTCCTCGCCGGTATTGCGTAACTCCGACCAGGTTCGATAGCGCGCTCGGTGCGGTATTTTTTCACCCCACGCCCAATGGGCATCATCACGGCTCAGAGATTTATATCGATTGCAGTTAAAAATATTGCCGCTTGAAAACAGTGCCTCATTATTGAAATCACCTGCCGCACCGCTGATACCATTTTGCCCCCGATAGATGATCAGATTGCCATGCACCTGATTGCCGCTGGTCTGCCACCTGCCATAAGACCCATCACCTTTTTAAGAAGGCGCAACTCCGATGTCTGCTCGGCAACGACTTCTTTCAAATCACGCGCTTCACGGCGCAGGGCCGTAACTTCGCCCGTAGAAGCCGCTCGGGCCGTATCACCGGCAAGC
>Ga0209403_10005208_pt1 | contig 13662 bp, 9 predicted proteins | sample ArcticOcean_MG_C_8_FD_187440 | JGI IMG/M metagenome (GOLD analysis project Ga0209403, IMG submission 187440) | Marine microbial communities from western Arctic Ocean - ArcticOcean_MG_CB11_86 (SPAdes) (version 2) | ecosystem: Environmental > Aquatic > Marine > Oceanic | place: Arctic Ocean... | reverse complement strand
GCTCACGGCTTCCCAGAGGAAATTCGACGGAAATCTCGTCGGATCTCAGATTCCCGCACGGGGAAATGGCGAGAACTCGCGCAGAAAACTCCAGAATGTGGTGACAGACAGCACGGTGAACACCCAACGTAGTCCAATGCAATCCAACTGTACAAACACCTGTAAATGGAACACTCTGGCCCCCTCGTGGAGCCGGAGTGGGTCTGCAAGAGATTCGCCGTTCCGTCAGCTACATCCCATGCTGTTTCCACAGTTGTGACACAGGTAGCAGTTGCCGTTGCGGACCGTGATGGCACCGCAGTTGTCGCAACCAGGGGCGTCGGATTGGAAGCGAGCGAACTGCTGGCTGCGAACCGCCGGTCCGCCTTGGGGATCGAATTCCCCTTCGTCTTCCAGTCCGGTGCTGGCAAGTCCTTGGCCGGGGACAAACAGACTTGCATCGACAGCAGTTTCTGTCGCGGTTGCCGTGACTGTCACCGTCTCTGTCGCCTGATCGTTGGCCGATTCAACCGCCCGTTGCGGCGTGTTGGCTTCGCGATAACCGGGGATGAACTCGATGCCGGCCCAACGGAAGATGTAGTCGACAACGCTCTTGGCGTTGGGGATATCCGGGTTGTTCGTCCAACCGGCCGGCTCGAAACGCATGTGCGTGAACTTGTCGACCAACGCATCCAAGGGCACGCCATATTGCAGGCAGAGTGACGTCTGCGTGCCGATGGTATCCATCAGCCCGCCGATGGTGCTTCCTTCCTTGGCCATCGTGACGAACAACTCACCGGGCGAACCGTCTTCAAACAGTCCGACGGTGATGTACCCTTCGTGTCCGCCGACGCAGAACTTGTGCGTGACCGATTGACGCGTGGCGGGCAAGTGACGTCGTACCGGTTGACCGGGCGCTGTACTCGCATTGTCGGTTGCCTCGGCATCCTTTTTCGTATTCAGCGGCTGACTCTGCTTTGAGCCGTCGCGGTAGATGGCCAACGCCTTCAGGCCCAGTTTCCAACCTTCGGTATAAGCTTGCTCGATATCTTCAACGGTCGAGTCTTCCGGCATGTTGACCGTTTTTGAGATCGCTCCGGAGAGGAACGGCTGGGCGGCAGCCATCATGGTGATGTGTGCCCGCCAAGCGATCGATCGCGTCCCGTTGGCCGGTTTGAACGCACAATCGAAGATCGGCAGATCCTTATCTTTAAAATCGGGCGCACCTTCGATCGTGTCGTTGTTCTCGATGTAATCGAGAATGCCTTCGATCTTCGGCTGGTCGTAGCCGATCGTCTTGAGGGTTTCGGGAACGGTGCGGTTGACGATTTTCATCATCCCACCGCCGGCGAGTTGCTTGTACTTCACCAGCGCGCTATCCGGCTCGATACCAGTGGTATCGCAGTCCATCATAAAAGCGATGGTGCCGGTGGGGGCGAGAACAGTCGCCTGGGCATTGCGGAAACCGTGCTGAACGCCGGACGCCACGCATTCATCCCAGACCTGTCGGGCGGCGTCTTTCAGTTCGATCGGGCAAGCCGAATCGATCGCCTCGACGGCTCCGCGATGCTTGCGCATCACGCGGATCATCGGTTCCTCGTTTTCCTTGTACCCTTTGAACGGTCCCATGTACGAAGCGATACGACTTGATGTCAGGTAGCCTTGGCCGTTGAGCAACGCCGTCAACGCACCGCAGATGCCACGGCCCGCGTCGCTGTCGTAGGGGATGCCCATCGACATCAGCATGCTGCCGAGGTTCGCGTATCCCAACCCCAACGGGCGGAACAGATGGCTGTTCTCGGCAATCGCCGGCGTGGGATAGCTGGCATGGTCGACGAGAATTTCCTGAGCCGTGATGTAGATCGAAGCGGCTCGCCGAAAGCGATCGACATCGAATGTGCCGTCGGCCTTCTGCATCTTTTTCAGGTTAATGCTCGACAGGTTGCAGGCCGTGTCGTCCAGGAACATGTATTCGCTGCACGGGTTCGACGCATTGATCGGTCCGGAATTGGGGCAGGTATGCCAATCGTTGATGGTCGTTTCGTACTGCACACCGGGATCGCCGCAAAGCCAAGTTCCCTCGGCCATCTCGCGGATGACATAACGAGCATCGTACTCGGGCCCTTTTTTTGCAGGGTCGGTCACCCAGTGTGTCTGCCATTTGCCATCGTCGACAACGGCCTGCATGAACGGGTCGCTGAGGCGAACGGAAAGGTTCGCGTTCTGGAACATGATCGAGCTGTACGCTTCGCCGTTGAAGTTGGCTTCGTATTTGCCGCTTTCGATCAGCGTGCGGGCCTTCTTCTCTTCCTTGGACTTGGCCTGGATGAACTCGAGGATGTCGGGATGCCAGTCTTTCAGGCTCTGCATCTTCGCGGCCCGGCGAGTTTTACCGCCCGACTTCACCACGGCGGCAATTTGGTCGTACACTCGCATGAAGGAGAGCGGACCGGAGGGGACGCCTCCGCCGGACAATTTTTCCTTGCTGCTTCGCAAGGTGGAAAGGTCGGTTCCGGTCCCCGATCCGAATTTGAAGAGCATCGCTTCGCTCTTCGCCAACCGCATGATGTCTTCCATGTTGTCTTCAACCGACTGGATGAAGCAGGCCGACGATTGCGGGTATTCGTAGGGCGTCTCCGGCCGTTGAATCGCGCCGGTTTTTACGTTCCAGTTGTAGTTACCGCGGCTGCCCTTCACGCCATATTCGTGATACAGCCCGACGTTGAACCAAACCGGCGAGTTGAACGCACCGTGCTGGTGCAAGCACAACCAGGCGAGTTCGCGGTAGAACGCTTCGCCGTCGTCGGTGGATTCAAAGTAGCCGTCTTCGATTCCCCAGTCGGCGATGGTGCGGGCGACTCGGTGAATCACCTGACGCACGCTTTTTTCGCGTTCTTCGGTACCCGGCTCACCATAGAAATACTTGCTGACAACAACATTGGTCGCCAGCGGGCTCCACGACGTGGGGATTTCACAGTCGGTTTGTTCAAACAGAATCTCGCCGTTCTCATCCTTGATCTGCGCGGTACGCAATTCCCAGTCAACGGTATCGAACGGGTCGGACTCGGCGGGGCAGAAGAACGGCTCGACTCGCAGGGCTTCCGGTTTTGTCTCGGTGTGCCCGTTGTGGCCGTTCGTGCGTGTGTCCAAGCGGTCCATGGCGGCTTCCCTAGCGTGGTGCATCATGCACTCCATCTCCCTATGTGGCTAACAATCCTTGATAGCGCGAACGGCGCAGTATCAATCCGTGACAAACAAAAGCCGAGCTGTTTCCGATGATGATCCAACACCACCAAAATCGAGCGACATTCGGGCCGCGACTTACTCCCAAAACAAAACACCCGACCTGCCGAGGCTATCGACGAAAACACCCACAACCTGAACTAAACTACAGGTTTTCATGGGAGATTGTCGCAGAAAAATTCCACAAGCAGTAGGATGCCAGAAGAACTCAGTCCCCACATGTAGTGAGTTGAAGAGGAAGATCACTATAAATCGCATCGCCAAATTGTCAAGATGCCTGCCGACCAGATCTGACGATTACAGATGGACCCCGTGACGTAAGCCCCGATACACAAGTCGCTTACGAATTCACCAAAATTGAGGGTTTCTTTACATCGCAACGGTCCGCTGTAAGTCAGTCAAGCGATGTATGGAAACACGTTATTCACAAGTTTATAATACAAAAAGACTTACGTTTCCGGTCGTGATTTTCGCGCGACGGTAACTCGGTTTTAGATCGGCCGAAAACGGAGTGAAAACCGGGCGGAATCCCACCATATGGGGCTCGCCGTACGTTCTACTTCTCACTCTTTTCAAGGGCTGGCAGTCCTTTACTCAGTGTCTCTGGTAGCGGGTCGCTCGATCCCGAGATGATCTTCGTGAGATCTTCCCCGACAATCGTTGGGCACCAGTATTTCTCGATGTGTTCGATCACCAGTTCCGTACCCCGCGTATGGCTGACATACGGGTAGCTGCGTGGGTCGTACATGGCGTCGGTCAGGTCGCGGGCGAGGACCACGTTCATCCCCAGTCGGGTCATCTGGCGAATGCCGAACGGCCGGCCGAGAATGCACATATTGGTATGCACGCCCATAACCACAACGTTTTTGATCCCTTCCTGACGACAGAAATTGTAGATCTCGACTCCGTTGTCGCTGATGCCGTCGTAGCCGGCGATGCGAATTCCGTCGTGCTGTTTCGAGTACATGCGAATTCGTGCGCGACCGATCGGGTCGTCACAGGGTGCTTTGGTGTCGCTCCGGCGATCATCAATCGGAAGCGGTGCCTCGTCTTTCGGATCCAGGTAACACCAAGAGGCGATCGGCACGGGCGGCTTGAACATTTTCGCCTGTTGTAATCGCAAGCGGAACGGTGTCTTGGCGTAACGCTTCATCGTGCCACTGGGGGCATGCACGATCATCACGCCATGTCCGCGGGCCAATCCGATCACGCGGTTCATCTTCGGTGCCATCACGCCGACACGCTCGGCTGCCATTTTACAATAGTGATCGTCCCACATGTCGCAGATGATGATCACGGTATCGGCCACGTTCCATTCCACGTCGCGAACAACCGGCTTGTACTTTCCGCTCCCCTTGGCTGTCTCAACACGACTGCGCATCTGCAGCTTCAACGTACCTGGCACGCGCGGGCGCGTGGGGATTTTGAGAAGTGTCGATTCGGGTCTCTGGATTGGTTCCTCGGCAGTCGCAGGTTGGCCGACGCCGAGAAGTCCCGTGACCACGATAAAGCAGATCGTCTGGAAACATCGAGTGGCGAGCATCGGCTTGTTCTCCGGATTTTGGTCATTGGTCATTAAGATTTGAGACGCTTCCTCGAACTGTCGCGTCTGTTGTGGCTTGCTCAAATCGATTTCAAATAGGCAATCAGGTCGGCGAGTTCCTTGTCGGTCAGACGTTCGCCCGCGAGCTTCTCTGGTTGGTGATGTCGCGTGAGGACTTCTTCGAGATTGCTTGCACGCCCATCGTGCAAAAATATTCGCCGGGCATGCACGCCGCGTAGCGAGGGGGGATTGAACTCGGGGAAGAAGTAGCGGTTCGATTCGAGTCCGACTTTGTATGTCGCCTTGGTCGTGAAGTGTTCGCCCCGGTGACAGGGAATGCAATTCGCTTTGCCCTCGAACAAATGTTTCCCGCGCGATGCGGCGGTGGTCAATTCCCCGTTCGCGCGGCGGAACGGGCTGAGGGGATACTTCAGCGTACCGAGAAATGCGAGCATCGCGCGGATGTCGTCGTCGGTGGTCGGCTTCTGTGAAATCAAGGTGTCACGCAGCGACTTGCGTAACGCGGCATCGAGCGAGGTTTGCCAGCCGTGCCACGTCCAGGGCGATGTTTTCGTCACGCCACGCAACGTGGGCGCAAGCTTGTCCGTGTCGTAATTGCCGTCGTTAAGCGTATCGAATTTCTGTCCGCAGGTGTGGCCTTCAGTATGACATGTTCCACAACTGAACCAGCTATCGAGCGAACGGTCGGCATCGTAGAAGATCGCTTCGCCACGCCGCGCCAGCGACGGCGTTTTCGGGCCACCCAATTCGATCGACTTCAAAACCTTCGCAGCGACGACATCGACAATTTGAACCGAGTTATTCATGTAGTTGGCAACAACTGCGCGACGATCATCGAGGAACGTCACACCGAGAGGGCGTCCGCCAAGTTCGACACGGCGAAAGCCACCTTCCGTTTCACGGAATTCGACCGGGACGAAGTCTCCCGGCTGAGCCGGTGGCCAGGTAAATTTCTTGCGATCGAGCACAAGCAATTCATGGCTGCCCGAACAGGTGACGACCAGCCAACGTCCATCCGGTGATAACGCCGGAGCGTACGCATCGCCGGCGGCGTCACCGCGAAGATCTAGCCCCATTTGCTTTTGTTCCCAGTGATCACCGTCGGGCAACGGGAGTTTGGTCAGCCGATTGTCGATCGCCCAACCTTTCTCGATGTTGTCGGCATCGAGCTGAAACACACGGTTGATCTGCGACGCGAAAATGCAGGCCGACGAATCGGGCAAAACGATCGGCGGGCCGAGGTTGAAGGCCTCTTCAAAAATTCCACGCTGACTAATTTGCTTCAGCGACTTCGTGTCATGCACGTAAACTACGCCGGGAACCGAACAGCAGGTCACGAACCAACGACCGTTCGGCGAGACTGTTAATGTGCGGGGCATGCCGCCGACGGGAACGCGGGCCGTCACTGTTTGCTTTTTGAGATCGAGAACGGCCACCTCATCCAAACCGGAGACCGCCACGTAGGCTCGTTGCAGACGCCCCTCACTTTTCGCGGCAGGTTTCACAGCCAGCCCGCGAGGCTCGTCACCGACGGCAACCACCTTCTCGGTCCGCAGGCGGTTGTTATCAAGAGAGAGAAACGCCACGGCATCGTCGTTCAATAAACTGACCAGCAACGTGCGATCGTCAATCCAGACGACATCGGCCGGACCATTGCCGCAACGGTGCTCGGCGACGACTTGGAGTGTTTTTGTGTCGACGAGAGAAACCGAATCGCCCGTGTGATTCGCCGAGGCAATGAACTTGCCATCGGGCGAGACGGCGACCGCGACCGGACTGCGATTCACGTCTGGTGTCGTCACCGATTCCGAAACCGGTGATTCCGCAGCCTGGGTGATCGCAACAATGTCGCGTGGTTGGTGACTCGCACAGATCCAGCCTGTGACCAACGCAATCGTGAGACCAATCGCAATTCGCTTTGCCATTCGAATTGGCTGCCTTTACAATGAAGAACCGTATGTCGGGATGTCTCTGCAGCGTGTCCGTTAATGATCGCAGAGGGCAGACCGGCTGGCAAGCAGTTGTGGAGAGTTAGCTCATGTTGTGCTCGTTATCTTTGCGAATGTCTGGGGTGTTTCTCGTCGCGTGTTTTTCTTTGCTCGGTTTTGCCGAGCGGTCATACGCCGCGCCGCCGCGTGTGTTCAAGGCAGGAATGACCTCGGTGGATCTGCAACGGGAATTCAAAGCCCAGTTGGACGAGGGGTTTCGCCTGGTCGATGTGTCAACTTGTGTTGTGCAGCGTGAGTACAAATATGCGGCCATTTGGGAAAAGCGAGGCACCCCCGAATTTCGTTATGAGTCGGGATATTCCGCAGCCGATTTGAAGGCCGAGTATGAGAAGGCGTCAAAGGATGGTTTTCGGTTGACGCATTTAACCAGCGTTGATGCCGCCGGTGAGTTGAAGCATCTGGCGATATGGGAACGAACGAAAGGCCCCGAGGTTCTGTTAAAGCTGGAACTTTCACGTGCCGATTTCGAGGCCGCCCACGCCGAGATGAGCAAGTCGGGCCATCACCTCGTGCGAGTGTGTGCTGCAGAAAAAGAAGGTGCCATCGTTTTTGGAGGGGCATGGGAACGGGGTCGGTCGCCCGTTCGAGAATTGTCGCTCGGGCTAACGACCACCGGTGTCCCCAAGACGATTGCCTCGATGAAGAAGAAGGGCTTTCGAGCCGTTCAAGTGTGCGGCTACATTGCGAAGAAAGTCGAACGGTATGCCCTGGTGTGGGAGAAAGCCGATGGTCCGGAACAGCAGGTGACGGTGCGTCTGACCGATACCGGGTTGGAGAAAGTAAGCGCCCGGATGACCAAAAGCGGTTTTCAGGCGAAGCAGATTTGTATCTACAACGTCCGCGAACTTGATCGCTATGCTGTCGTGTGGGAGAAGAACGACAAGGCGAAGTGATCCTTTTGTTTTTACCACAGAGGACACAGAGAAGCACAGAGGAAGAAATTTTGGGTGGCACGCCCCTGACAACGGAAGGGCGTGGTCTCTGCGCTCCCCACGCCCATCCCGTTGGTCTGGGACGTGCTACCCAGCCAGTGTTACTTCAGCGGATCGACGTCGGTACCCAGTTGCTTGTACCAACCTTTTAGATCGGTCATTTCCTTGCGGATGCGTTCACTCGGGGCGACGAAACGGACGCGACGCGGGGCCACGAGGGCTGCCAACTGCTTCACGTCGAATCGTTCGAGTAAGCCGAAGCAGAAGAACTCGGGATGCGTGTTGACAGTGAGGTCTTTTTCGAGAACTTCCTGCAGGCTGCCAAGCGATTCGTGCAACGTGACCGAGCCAATGGCATCAGGTTCCAACGCACCGGCCACAAGGGCAGCCAACGACGTTTTCGGACCGACTCCCACAACTTCCACTGCCCCTCCGCCCAGATCTTTCTTCGCCCAACGAGCGATGGCGGCCACCTGATCAGCCTGCACGCCGAGCGGTCGTTGGCCGACCGTCGAGACCATCAACGCGAATAGAAATCCTCCTCGGGTGATCTTTGATTCGCCCAGATAGAACGGATCGATTGCCAGCACGCGTTTGCCGGATGCCAGTAATTCATTCGCCTGCTTGGCTGCCGAGGCGCGACCGGCGTCGGCCAGCAGGATCGCCACCGGACCAGACTTTGCCGCGCCAGTACGGCTGATTTCGACGGAAGGCACCGTCCACGAGTTACCGATACGCAATGCCCGATAAACCGCAGTGGCCCCTGCGAGCGGCTCCGTGCGCGGCTCACCGGCAGTCACGGTGGATTGCTTCCATTTGACGATCGACTCCAACAGCCGACGGCTATCGTTCTGCCATTTTCCGGCCAGGTCGGGCGCATCGGGTAGGGCGGCGTCTCGCGGTAGCGAACGGCCCAGTCGCATCGCCAGTGTATGAAAGCCCGCGTTGTCTTCGGGCAGCTCGATGTTCAATTCTTCCTTCGATTTCAACTCGGCGGTGCAATCGATCTCGCGGGCGTCGTAGCTGGCGTCGTTCGGGAAGAAGTGGTCGCCCAGCATGCGATAGAACTGTTGGCGGTTATCTTTCAAATAGTTGTGCGTGCCGGGATCGAAGTTCACGTGAGACCGCAGGTTGCCGCGTTTGCCGTACAGTTTGAAGATGGGCGCAGCCGCATCAAGCAGAGGCGGTAACGCATGCCCCGCCGCGAAGCAGCAATTGTCCCGCACGTTGAACGTCAGCAATGTGGGCCGGGGTGCTCGCATGGCCGTGAGCTGCGCGTAGTCGGCCGTGATGCCCAAGTCGACGGGCGTTTGTTCGGAGTCACCCAAGTCAGAGAAATTTCGCGCACGGGTTTTGAAACTCGAATAGCCGGCCACAGGGTTTGAAAGCGTGACTCGCGTATCGAGCGCACTGATGAAGATCGTCTGCCAACCACCGCCCGACAAACCGGCCACCGCCACACGGGTTGGGTCGGCGTGTTCGTGAGACAGCAACACGTCGAGGCCGCGCGACATGGAAAGATAAAACGGTGACAACCCACTCGTGCCGCACAGGTCGAGTTGGTTCATGCGGTAGTGGCCGAAGTCGGGCGCGTTGAGTTGCCCCATGCCGACCCACTCCACGTTCAACGCCAGCATGCCGCGTTTCGCTTGATTGATGCAGCGCGTCTGTTTGTACTTGGCCGCCTTGCCGTCTTTTCGGTCGTGGCCATTCACGTTGAGCACGACGGGGACTTTGCCTTTGAGATTGGTCGGTTCGTAAAGCAGCACAGGAATCCACATGCCGGGGACCGCTTCGTAGCGCAGCTTGCGAATGCGATACCCCTCGCCACCATCGATGACGCCCATCGACTCGACCTTCGTAGCGATCTTCCGCCACTTCGCTGCTTCGCCTCGAAAGACAACCCGATCGAACACCGCCTGTCGCATCCGTGCCGCGTGCTTCTCCCACTCGGCTACCGAGCGTGCTTCGGGCATCGGCAGCACCCGCGACTCGGTAAATTCCTGCACCTCGCGCAACGGCAACTGGGGATCAATCACCTTCCCCGCCAACGCCCCCGCCACATCAAGTTTCTCCTCGGCCACAACAACCGAAGAAACGACGGCGAACAACACCAGCGACGACGTGACAGTAAGAAACAACCTCATGAGCGATCTCCCGGAATGCGGATTTCGAGTTGGTTGCATTCTACGGAGGGGGTGGTGGGATCACAATCAGACGCCGCTTGGGCCACTTCAACGTTTGCGAGAAGGTGTGTTTCCAATTAGGCTGTGCGGAATGTGGTATCAGTCATTGAACTATTTCATGCAATCGCAAAGTTCTGGTGGAAATCATGTCGTCGAAAACTGAACCGCAGCTACAACCAGATGGCGATCTGCTGTTGCGAACGATGGCAATGCCGGCTGACACGAATGCCAATGGCGACATCTTTGGCGGCTGGATCATGTCGCAAATGGATATCGGCGGAGGGATCTTGGCGAAAGAAATCGCCGTCGGGCGTGTAGTCACGGTCGCGGTAGACGGCATGACTTTTCACCGGTCGGTGAAAGTCGGGCATGTCGTCTGCTGTTACGGGAAATGTACGCGGATCGGCAATACTTCGTTGTCCATTAAGCTGGAAGTCTGGGTGAAGCCCGTGTTGGCTGAATCGAGTGAGGACCGCTACTGCGTGACCGAAGGGCTGTTTACATACGTCGCCGTCGATCAAGAGGGCAAGCCCATAAGTATTGGCCGCACGAAGGGGGGAGGTGTGTGACATTCGGCGGACAAGTGGGGAATCACTGCAAATAAAGTCAGAAACATTCAAAACCGACTTAGCGGATTTGAACGCTACCTTGGAGAGTTGTAACAGACCAATGCCCAGAGCAGTTGTAAGATGCCTCTCTGCAAGTTCCGGATACAAGGATCGCTTCTGTTTGAGGATCCGTTATGTCGGGAAAGGCCTGGATGGTTTTTCGAAAGGACACGTACTCGTCGTCGCGGATTCTCCTCACCAGGCAGTTCGATTCGTTTCAACTGTGCTGTCCCACGGCGATCCAGATCCGGACAAGTGGTTTACTGTCATGTATGTGGAACCAATTTCCTGCACGTGTGAGGATCTGGAAGATGTGTTCTTGATCTCTGAAGATAATACGGGCGAGCAATGACGTAGCGACGGCTCGGATCGGGACTACAGATTTATGACGCACGATGAAGTGGAGCAATGAAGAACATCGCGAGATTGATTGATGACACGTTGTACGCGACGCGGGTGGCCCGGCCGTTTTCGGCGGGGTGCCGTAGGCACAAGATGCTGCGCCTTCCACGTCGAATCTCTTGTTGGTGTCGCCAAACGGCTCTGACTTCTCCTCGGTTTCTCACTCAAGAAAGAAGATAATGCGCGCACAGCGACGCGGCGGCTTGGCGGGAGCCGCGCCCTCCCAGGAAAATTCCGGGCGGCGTTCTCAGATACCGAAGGTCTTTTCGGCATCGAACCAGTTTTCAGCGATGTTCGGCAGCGTCAAGAAAAAAACGCTGTGGGGTACCCCCCCCGTCGATATCGACCGGCGCGCGAAAGGTGTCAAATTCCGCCCCGCTCGGGCGTCCGCGGCCGGACGAACGGGGTTTCCGGGAATTGACTGTCTTCTACTCCACTCCGGAATGGTTGCGCGGCGCGGCAAAGAAACGCGAAATGCGGCACACGGCGAGCCGGGCCAGTGATGGCCCTGGTACGTTCGCTGCTCTGAAATCGTCCGCATTTCACTTACGGGAAACACCAGCGGGTTGACACCCGTCGCTCGCCTGGAGATCACGCCCCGTTTACACTCGTTCGCCCGAGGCGTACACTCAATCAAGGCTGATTGCTCAACGCTGACGGCTGAATGCTCCTCACGCTAGGTTGCTACCCATGACACGCGAAACAATTTTCGAGGCCAGTCTCGATTACTTCCTCAGTCCGATAGGTGAGTTTCTCAAAGACGATTCGGTCTCGGAAGTGATGGTCAATGGGTTCGACGAGATCTACATCGAACGCAGCGGCAAGCTCTATGAAACCGATGCCAGCTTCCGTAGTGAAGACGAGCTGCTCTCGGCTGTGCATAACGTGGCGCAGTTTGTGGGGCGGGAGATTGATGAAAACCGGCCCATCATGGACGCCCGGCTGCCGGACGGATCGCGCGTGCATGCCGTCATTCCCCCCAGTGCGCGGCGGGGAACCTACCTCACCATTCGGAAGTTCCTCCGCGACATCTTCTCGATGGACAACTTCATCGAACGGGGCAGCCTGTCGGCCTCGGCGAAAGAGTTTCTCGACCTGTGCGTCAAGCTGCGGAAGAACATCATCATCGCCGGCGGGACCGGGACCGGTAAGACGTCGATGCTGAATGCTGTCTCGGGAGCGATCCCCGAGGAAGAGCGGATTGTCATCATCGAAGACAGCTCCGAACTGCAACTGAATCAGAAGCACGCGCTGTACCTCGAAGCGCAGCAGGCCGACGCCTACGGGCGGGGCGGGGTTTCGATTCGCGAACTGTTTGTCGCCTCACTACGAATGCGGCCCGACCGTATCGTGGTGGGTGAAGTTCGCGGCGGGGAAGCGCTCGACATGATTCAATCGATGATCAGCGGTCACTCCGGTAGTATGACGACCGTCCATGCCACCTCGCCCAACGACGCTATGACCCGGTTGGAAACACTTTCCCTCATGTCGGACGTCGAAATTCCCATGGTCGTGGCGCGAGCGCAGGTTGCCTCGGCGGTTAACATTGTGGTCCAACTCACTCGGTTCGTGGAAGACGGCTCGCGCAAGGTGACCCGCATTGCGGAAATGGGGGGGCTGGACGATTCGGGCCACTACCAATTCCAGGACATCTTCAAATCCCAGCTCAAAGGGCGAACCAGCGATGGCCAGTTGCTGGCCGACCTGGCTTGGACGGGCACGAAACCAAGTTTCGCAGACGAGCCATTTCAACACGGCATGGAAAATCAGATCGAACTGACAACCAAGATCTGGGGTAAGTGAAACGACGGGGCAATTCGTGCTTGTTTTTCCAGATATAACGTCTCCCGTCGTGGCGAATCTCGGAATCTTCTGGTCGTCTTTGGGCTGAAAAGTCTGGATTGGCGGTCGGAAAGTTCGTAGTATAAGTAGTGTGGATATCGTCCAGTTGACGATTTTGGAAAGTAAATCACCTTTGAAGACTCGCTGCCGAACAAATTGCGAGAATGTCGCACAGCGACGCGCGGGTGCGTCGACGGTCGATTACGTTCTCGTCCTGGCGGTGATTTTTCCGATGGTCGCCTTCTCGCTGACTGCGGGACGCCGGCTGATGATGCAAGTTTTTGAGATGTTCGTAGTCATGGTCTCCTGGCCGTTCATGTAACGGCCTGGGGTGGTTCATGCGGCGGATGAAGTTTGCCGTCGCCAGGTTTGAATAAGAGAGTGCGACAGATGAAAAAACAGGCTTCACTGCGTTCGTTGCTGAAGCGGGTGCATTCCGATGAACGTGGGTCTGTCAGTTTAGAGACGATCCTCATCATCGGGGCGATCGCGTTGCCGGTCTTGATCTTCCTGATCAAAGTCGGCTGGCCGCGTATTCGCCAGTATTTCACCCGCGGCATGGATCAAATCGATAACCAAAATGAAACGCCTCCCCGCTAAACGATGGTGGCGGAGTTTCTTCCGGGAAGACGGAGCCAACAGCGCGTCTCGACCAAATCAAAAGTCACTTGAAGACACGCCCGTGCAGATGTTGCCGATCGCTGTTTTGCCGATTGTCGTTCTGTTGTGTCTGCTGGTCGTCGCGACCGTCACCGACTTTCGCGAACGTCGCATTTACAACTGGAACACCTATCCCGGCATTTTGCTCGGGTTGGCGTTGAACTATTTCGTTTCGGATCTGGAAGGACTGCAAGACGGCCTGACAGGGTTCTTCGCGTGTGGATTCCTGATGTTGTT
>Ga0209403_10005204_pt1 | contig 13669 bp, 12 predicted proteins | sample ArcticOcean_MG_C_8_FD_187440 | JGI IMG/M metagenome (GOLD analysis project Ga0209403, IMG submission 187440) | Marine microbial communities from western Arctic Ocean - ArcticOcean_MG_CB11_86 (SPAdes) (version 2) | ecosystem: Environmental > Aquatic > Marine > Oceanic | place: Arctic Ocean... | reverse complement strand
AATTCAATAATAATTTGGCGTTGCGTCCCTAAAGCTGCTTCTTGAAAGGAAATAAAAAATTCTTGCCTTATATCTTTACCTTTTAGAGGTTGTGGTTCACTGAATCCATGATTAGAAAACATACTATCAAGATCGGGAAAATTATTAGGACGTCCTGAATCGGATTGAGAACCAAAACCATTAAAAATACTATTTGGATCAAATCCCCTAAAAATATCCTCCCTAGAAAAACGTTTGTGAAATTTATCACTACCAAACCTGTCGTATTGAGTTCTTTTTTTTTTATCACTTAAAACAGCGTATGCTTCATTAATTTCTTTAAATTTATCTTCGGATTTTGGATTGTCTTTATTCCGGTCAGGATGATAATCCATTGCCTTCTTACGGAATGCTTTTTTTATATCTTCTTCGGTCGTATTATTGGATACACCTAAAATTGAATAATAGTCTTTCACTTATCGTAACCAGTTGAAATATTAGTAGTTTTCTATTATTATATAATACATTTATAATTATAAAAGAATTTCTTTTATTGTATGATTAAAAATTATATTTTTATAGTTTTAATAGTAACCATTTACGGGTGTTTTGCTGGGATACCAGAAAAATCAGAATACCCGTATATAAATCCATCAGATCGTAATGCCTGGATCCCAGCAGATAAAGAAGATTTAGAGAATAGGAGGTTTATTCAAAGGCGTGTAAATAAAATAGAAAAAGAGATTGAAAGTCTTTTTATGAATTTTGAGATGATAGTTTCCATGGAAAATAATCTTCACGACGGAGTAATTAAGGTTGCCCCAAAAATTGATTCACTTGAATCTAGCATGGTAGGAATGATTGATAGTGAAAAAAACCGTAAAGATGATCTAGGGAAAGAGCTATCACAACTTAAGAAGGTTAACATAGATCTTAATAGTAAAGTTAATGATTTAAGTGGCATTATTAAACCCGACTCTGTGTTTTCTACAACAAAATACCGCAATGCACTTAATTACTTTAGAAATGGAAAGTATTTATTAAGTGCAAAAATTTTCAAAAAATCTCTTATTTCCAATCCCCCTTACTCAGTGAAAGATAATTTATTATTTGGGTTAGGTATGTCACATTATAAGTTAGGTAATATTTCACTTGTATCTAAGCCCTTATCTCGTCTTATTAAAGAATACCCGGACAGTGAAAAGTGGTTTATGTCGCATGTTATATTGGCTTTAACTAATTATAGACAGCGTGAAAAAAGCCAAGCATTATATGTCCTTGAGCAAGGTTTAAAAAGAAATCCCCCACACTTTATTCGATCGGTGATGCAAAATTTAATCGATCTTATCCAAGAAAAAACTGTTGACGCAGGGAATTAAAAAATAAAATAAAACCCATCCTAGATATAACTACGTGTTTATCTCCTGATTTTTAATATGTATTTATAAAGTTAATATAATTATTATCTCTGTAGGTTTTTTTTTGATACTTTATTAATAATCATTAACCATATTTTAAAGTAGAAAATCTATGCTTTCATATAAAGATATTATTAATAAAATTGAATGTCTGGAAGAATCTAATATTTTAATATCGGCCCTTGAGTTAAACATATTTTCTGTCATAGGAAAAAAAACCATGACCGCAAAGCAAATAGCACGTATTGCTAAGATTCAATATGAAGGGGCTGAGATAATATTAAATGCACTAGCCGGAATGGGTGTTCTATTTAAAGTCAAAAATGAATATAAAAATTCTACTGCTACCTATAAACACTTTTGTTCTTTAAGCCCTGAATATAAAAAGGGTACGATAATGCTCAAAAAAGAAAATAGAAGCGAGTATGAGCAATTATCCAAAATAATTAAGTTTGGAAAGGATTATACGCAATATGAATCTGAAGAAACTCCTGCTTTTCGAAAGATGTTCACATATGCAATGCATGAACGTAGTGAACTGTATGTAGATAAAGTTGCTAAAATTATATGCCGCAATGATGTAGGTAAGTTATGTGATTTGGGTTCTGGTCCCGGATCTTATAGCGTGGCTATTTTAAAGAAAGATAAAAAGGCATTTGCTACATTGATAGATCGGCCTGCTGCAATTAATGTAGCACGTAAAATCCATAAAAATCATTCAACACATAAGCGCATAAAGTTTGTTTGTGGGGATTTTTTTATTGATAACTTTGAATCTGATTTTAATACTGTTCTCTTATCTAATATTATTCATATCTATAATAGTAAAGAAAATGGGAAATTATTTAAGAAGATTTATAAAGCTTTGTCGCTTGGAGGTAGAATTATTTTATATGATTACTTTCTTCATGATAATAAAATCAAACCTTATGATGCAGCATTATTTGCAGTTACAATGCTTTTATATACGAAAACAGGAAAATCATATACGTCTGCTGAGACCATATCTTTATTAAAAGATACCGGCTTTACACGATTGAAAAAAATTAATGTGGGTAATGGTTCCAGTATCATAGAGGGTATAAAAGTATAAAATTAAAGGTTTTCCAATTTCTCAAATTCGTTGCATAAAAAATTAATTGAATCTGATACTGTATAAAAAAAACCATAATCCCTAGAAAATTTTTTTTGATTAATACTGTCATCTTTTAACTGACTTATTGAGTTGTTTATTTTTCGAGTGTTTTGGTTCCATTGTATAAAAGCAAGATAATCATATCCCTGTATAAGAGAAATTGTGTTTGTGTCACTAATCATATCTTTATAAAATTGCTCCATTTCTAAAACAAATTTATTTTCATCGATTAATTTTATTTCAAGCAAATGATTGTCCTTCTTTATATTTTCTAGGCTTCTAATAAGGATTTTAAATTTTTGTTTTTGTTTTTTAATAGATTCTTTTAATGAATAATTATTATCCGATTTTTTGATTGTGTTCATTAAAGTGTTTTTGATGGGTCCTATATTTTTTTTGCAGTATTTATTTAATGCTTCTTTTAGTGAAATATTTTCAGCCCCTGGAATATCAACACCTCCTTCCGTCGCATTTAATATTTTAGAACCTTGATTTTTTTTATTTTTAAATTGATATCTATACGTTTCCATCGCTTTAGTCGTATTAATATAATTGTCGAATATGTCTAAGGTAGAGGTTATAGATGCACTATATTTTTTATAATTTTTGTATTCTATATATCTTAATGTAGTGTCTGAATTTATATTATCCTCATGTCTTTGGTTGTAAAAAGTTCCTTTGCAATGCATCCGATATCTATCAAATGATAGGTCCTGCCCTACAAAAATTATTGGTTGGCACCCCATGTACCTCGATAAATAAAAAGCTGAATGTGCAACCGAGTAAACATCATCTAATGAACCTTTGGTTTCACTATGATCTGATAACCATTTAGCTAATGGGATTGAACTGTCAATCATAATTCTTCTTTCATTAAATAAAGAGCAAATAGTTGAGGGTATACATGGGTCAAATATTAGCCACAAGTCTTCAGGTATTTTATCCATATGAAATGACTGTAGAGTGTCTTTACTAGGATCAACTGCAACAACAAAATCTGGTTTAACACCATTTTTCAATAGGGGTATTAGAGCAGTCGCTACTGTGATTACTATAATATTTTTCCTTACACTTTTAATTATTTCTACATTTTTATCTAATGATGGTCCAGCTGAAACTATTACTGCCGGTTTTTTGGAAAGTTTATCTTTAAATATTTTTATCCCCGGGGTGTCAATTATTACTTTTGCATTGTCAAAAATATTCTTATAAAAAATTTTAGAAAACGCAGCTTGTGTATTAATGTTTATTTGAAATTTTTGATGAAATTTTTCTAATTCATTTTTAATAGTGGTGTAATAAGAATTTTCTAAGTCAATTAGAGTTTTTATATTAATTATCGAGTATCCATGGATAGCAATATTTGTGCGCTCTTCGTATATGAGTTCTTCTAACGAATTGGGATTGATATTTATGTAAAAACTAACGCCCGGATGATTAAGAGCATTAGAAAAGTCATTATGCGTAAATGCGAGGTGAGCTAAAGATAGACTTTTTTCAAAAATAATTATTTTGGTACTTGCATCTACTTTTTCAATGAGTGCTTGTAGATGAAATCCTAATCCCAGTCCTAGTAATATGTAATTAGAATTTTTATTGATAAAACTTTTATCTATAAGTTGTTTTGCTTCTGTTACTGGATCGTACTTGCTATTAATATACTTATTTATTTTATCTTTACCTTTTACTGATATGGTTGGAGAGCCAGACTTGGATAAAGAAATGGTAAATTTTTCATCGGGTACTAAGTCTTGTAACTTGTCATGCAATTCGGGTGATTTTTTTTTTAACAGAATCAGATTTTTAGTTAAAAAATTTTGCATACAATTTAGATGATATTGTTTTAATCTCAATTTTCTATTGACTTATTTTGCAAGACTTTATTATTAGAGGTTATTTAATTGCTGAAAAATAATAGATCTCCCAAGTGGCATACACACCATTAGAAGAGGTATATTTTTTATCATATTCTTTTATTATGCGTCGTAAGCTTGCAGGTTGAGTCATCTTAATAGGAGTTGTTCCTAGTTGTTGGAGGTTTTTCAAAAGTTCTAAAGTATTAGAGTAGTATATTTTATGGATTGTTTTCGAGGATGAATCAATGGTAAATTTGGCAGTTTTAAGCCAGGTTTCCCATTGTTCGAAGGGTGTTAGTAAAGCGGGACTATCAATGGAGGATATTTGGCGTAATTCTATAAGTGTTTGTGGCCCAAAGGTACTGAAAATTAATCTACCTTCTGAATTAATATAAGACCTAAACTTACTCAATGTCTCCCTAGGAGTTCTGAACCATTGAAATACTGCATTAGCAGTAATCAGATCGACACAATCAAATTTTATGTTTTCAGCATCACCCACAATCATTTTAGAATAATTCGGAAGAGTTAGTTTTGATTTTAAAAAATTAATCATTTCTACTGAAATATCATTAAGTATTATTTTTTTCATAGGGTGAGTGAGTAAGTGCTTAGTAAAAACACCTGTCCCACAACCGATCTCTAATACTCTTTCAGGGATTTTATTTGGTAGTAGTAATGCTAAGTGATCACCCATTTTATTTTGTAGGTGAGCATGTTTTTCATATTTGGTTGCGTATTTTGAAAAACTTGTCTTGATATTAGAGGATGTGGTGGTTTTTTGTTTCTCTGTAATCACTATGCTTTTATTTATATAAAGAATTTAATCATTATATTTATTAATGGTGATCTAAACCAATAATTGATATTAATTAATTATAGTTAAGTAAAATAATAATAGACGTATATATCAAACTATTTATTAATAATTTTTGCTAATCGACTAAGAAGTTGATCGGGTGCATGACCTGCACCTAAAACAATTTCAGTTTGTGGAATTAAGTTTTTTAATTTTATAGCATCAAGAAAAACATCATTGTCACCAACAATAACTTTGTAATCCATTAATGAATTTTTTGATGCAATAACAGATTGAAGAAATTCTAAACCTTTTATTAGAATGGATCGACTTGGTAATGTACGTAATAAAACTCGCGGAAAAGGAATATCACAATTTGCATAAAAATCTACCAATGGCTCTTCACTCGTACTACGTTTCAATAGCTTTATTAGATAATTTAATTGCAAACTAGTAGTTTTTCCACCCATGTCATGTTCTTTAGTAAAGGCAAGTATTGGAGCAAGAACTGCTTTTATAGAAGATTTTGGAAAGAGCTCACGGTGCCTAATCATCCATAGGCTGCCTAAAGAATAGCCTACGTATAAATCGGCAGGTTTTTCATTTAGTTTTAGACGAGCTTCTTCAGTGTCAAATGGGTCCATTGGATATATGACATTAATTTCCGAATTTTTAAAATAATTTCCAATTTGTTCAGAAAACCATTCGGTCGGAATAGCCCATCCTGAGATTGCAGTAATTTTCATTTACGTGACCATTCCTTTATAGTTTTAATTAATGGTTCTAACTCTTTTTTAGATAATTCACAATTCAGGGTTAATCGAATCCTTGAACTATTATTTGGTACAGTTGGAGGTCTAACAGCACCTACGATAATACCTTGTTTGAGAAATGATTTTTGAAGTTTTAATACTGTCTCTATATCATTGAATATTAGTGGAATTATTGGTGTATGGAGGGTTGTCTCCACATTTATGTATTTAGCCAATTGATTCCTCAACCATTTAGATGTATTTTTTAAGTTATTTCGCTTATCTTGAGCATTCATTAATATATCTATTGAAGCTAGCGCCACTCCAGCATGATAAGGAGATAAAAATGTTGAATATATATATTCTCCTGAAAAATTAGTTAAGTATTTAATTACATAAGATAAGTTTGTTATTACATATGCACCCATTCCTGCAAGCGCTTTTCCAAAGGTTCCAATTATAATATCAACTTCATTCTGAACACCGGCTTCTTCAGCTAAGCCAGCTCCCGTACTTCCCAAAACTCCAGTTCCATGAGCCTCATCAAGTATAAGAATAAATGGATATTTTTCCTTTATTTTAATTATTTTTTTCAAATCTGGATAATCACCATCCATGCTAAACACACTTTCGGTGATAACAAATATAGTTTGGAATTTATTTTGGTTTAAAGCCAGTAGTTCTTCCAAGTGAGTAATATCCAAATGTCTATATCTTTTAAATTTTACCGACCGTCGATTCAATGCTTGGATCATTGAATGATGGGAAAGTTTATCTATTAATATAAGATCATTTTCTCCGGGTAAATGCTTTATCAATGCTTGATTAGCCATAAAGCCTGTATTAAACAACATTCCGTAATTTTTATTTTTCCAACTTAATAATGTATCTATTAGTTCATCATGACATGGTAGGTAACCTGATAATAGCGGCGAAGCACCACTTCCTGATCCATATTTTTTAGCCACATTATTAGCAAAAGTTAATATTTCTGTGTTTTTGCGTAATAAAAAATAATCATTTGTTGTTAAATTAAGAAATTTTTCATTTACAATAGTTGTTTTCCTAAAAAGATTATTACTTTGGCGACTATTTAATTCGAGTTTTAGACGCGTCTCAAATAATTTTTTCAAGGATTGATTCTTTGTGGTTTGTTATTTAGTATTAGATTTTTAGATTATCGTATAAATTAAATATTATGTCAAAATCTGGTGTATAGGAGATATCTCTGCATGATAAATATAGATGATGATGGGAAAATATGGCTCCAAGGTAATAGTACTCCAGAATATGGAGTTAGAGTAGGGGACTTATGTTTTGTTATTGGACAAGGCGATACAACAATTAGTAGTTGTTTTGTTTATGGGGAAAATTTAATTGCAGACTTAGATAATCCCAATAAAAAGCATCGAACTCTTCGAAAATTCCCATTTAATCTTAAAGCGAAGACTGCTGGTACATTATTTAATGGTTTTAAAAAAACAAAACATGCAGATATAAAAGCTATTACCTATAAGGATGAAGGGGTCGAGGAATATATTGTTGATGAAGAAGAGTATAATCTTAAAGATAGTAAGTCGATTGAAACAATTAAATTAATGGAATTAGCAGGCTGGATTAAACCTTGATTATATTTTATTTCTAATTAGGCGAACAGCTTGATGCTCTTTTTCTTGAGCATCCATATATTCTGCATCGCCACTTCTTAGGTCAACCCGCATGTATTCACCGTCTTTATTTTTTTCGCTCGACCATAAATAATGTGAGCATCCAGTAAGAAAAGCTGTGGCTATGTGAATTTCATTTCCTTCCCAATCTTTTTGAATCAAATCCTCGTTATATAGACCAAGTATTTCGTCTTTATTGGGTAGTCTCCAGTCAGATTGTCCGCCTGCGTAAATCTGATTCATCAACTGAGCATAATTAATAGCTTCCTGGAAATTAACCCATTTACCCAAATCTCCATAGGAGTCTTTTGGAAGCCATTCTTTCTGGTTTGTTGTATCTTCAATTACACCTCTAGCTGTATCTTTGAATCTATCTGTTTCACTCATTTTATTTAATAGTAAATGTTAAAAGGAAGGACTTACCTTATCATTTTCATGCATAATCTTCAAAGGATTTTAGAAATAACATATGCAAAAATTTAGTAATTGGCCCGGGTTTGCCTTTATTAATATTCCGGCTATTAACTCTTACAACTGGTAAAATTTCTATACCAGAATTGGTTATAAAAATTTCATCCGCATCATATAAATTTCTCTTAGATACCGTTGTCTCTTTGCATGGCATATTATTAGCCCTAGCTAAATCCAAAACTACTTGACGTGTTATTCCTTTAAGAATAAATCCATTTAATTGAGGAGTTAGTAATTGTTTATTTTTTATAAGAAAAATATTAGAGATGGTTCCTTCGGTAATATTATTTTTATTATCTAGTAATACGGCTTCAAAGGATCCAACTTTCAAGGCTCTTTCTCTCATAATTATTTGTGATAGATAGTTGCATGATTTTATCTGATCAGAAATTCCTTGAGTTCTATAAGCACTATTTTTATATAATGTTACTGTTACGCCTTTTTTATAGTAAATTTGAAGATTTGGTATTACTGGCCTGGCATGTATTGCAATTGTAGGAGCTGAATCGTAATCAATATTTATTCCTGAACCTTGATTTCCTCTTGTCACTGTAAGCCGAATTAATGCATTTGATAGTCCATTTAATATTATCAACTTATTTAGGGCTGATTTTATTTCCTCTCTTGTCATCGGAATTTCAATAAATATCAAACTAGCTGAATAGTAAAGTCGATCAAGATGATCATCTACTCTGAATATTTTTTTCGAATAAGACCTAAAAGTTTCAAATAATCCATCACCATAAGCAAACCCTCGATCTAAGATAGATATATGTGCCTTATCTATGTGCCAAAAAAGTCCATTTAAATATACAATTTTATTCACAACATTAACATTCACTTGATTAGTCTGATAATACTTCAATCATTGCAGCAGCCTTAGAGAGTGTTTCTGCGTATTCATTATCCGGATCTGAATCAGCAACAATTCCAGCTCCGACATGGAAATAAGCCTTTCCATTTTTAACAAGGATGGTACGAATTAAAATATTTAAATCTAATTGTCGAGAAAATCCAATATATCCAAAAGATCCAGAGTAGGGTCCTCTATCTAATGGTTCTAACTCATTAATAATTTCCATGCATCTAATCTTTGGACATCCTGTAATCGTACCACCTGGAAATAGAGCTTTTAATAAGTCATGAACACTAATATTTGGTTTAAGTTTTCCTATTATATTCGAAACAATATGACTGACATGTGAATATTGTTCAAGGATCATTAACTCTGTTACTTCTACTGATCCCTCCTCGCAGACTCTTCCCATATCACTTCTTTCTAAATCCACTAACATTAAGTGCTCTGCTCGTTCTTTTTCATTTAAAAATAAATCTTGTGTCAGGGCAGTATCCTTCTCTATATTTAATCCTCTAGGCCGTGTTCCAGCTATAGGTCTAGTTTCTAATTGATCACCTTGAACTTTTATTAACCTCTCAGGAGAGGAACTGATAATCGAGAAATCTAAAAACCTTAAAAATCCTGAAAATGGAGCCGGGTTTAACATTCTTAGTTCAAGATAAAGCTCAAGTTGATCGCCTCTAAATTCTGTGTCAAAGCGCTGTGCAATATTTGCTTGATATATATCACCTTCATAAATATATCTTTTAGCTCTTTTAACCATATTTACATATTCATTGGATGATAAGTTTGACTTAATATTGTTCGAAGAGGGCTTATCGTGGGTAATACTATTTTTCTTAATGGGATTAGAAGAAATAATGCTATCAATTTTATCCCAAACGTTATCTATTTCATCAATAAACTGGTAATAATCTGAATCATTATTATATTCTGTTGCTATAATATATTTTAAGATTGATTTATGGTGATCATAGACAATTACCCTATCCACCTGCATAAAGTAGGCATCTGGCAATCCAAGCTCATTACGTTTTCTTGTAGGAAGTTTCTCAAATGCATGACCTGCTTCATAAGAAATATAACCTACCCACCCACCCCAAAAATGATTTAAATGTTCATAATTCGGAGTGTCACACTTAAAATTTAAAGCCTGCCAACCTGCATCTACTGATCCTATAACTTCTAACAAATTTTTACTTAGTTTAATGATTGATTGTTTATCTTCAATTTTTACATAACAGCTATTTGGAATACCCATTAAAGTGTAACGTGATGTTTGACTGCAACCTTTCCCACTTTCATATAGAAAGGCTTCTTTACTTTTAAAAAAGAATTGTTTGAAAAATAGGGCTATATCAATAGGAGGTATTATTTTTTCGCTTTGAAGTGGGACTCTTTTATACATCTTCGCCCATTTCTGAAACGTATCAATTTCTGGATATATGGTCATTAAATAATTAGAAAAGAAAATTTTTATATGAAGAAAGCATATAAGAAATAATTATGGAAGGGAGAAAATTATTCGTATCTTAATGCATCTATAGGATTTAGGTTTGCTGCCTTTCGCGCTGGATAATACCCAAAAAAAATACCTACACCTACAGAAAATCCAAAGGCAATCATGATAGATTGATTTGACACTATAGTGTCCCATCCTCCAATTTTTGAAACCGTCCGTGAAATCACAATTCCAATCATTATGCCGATACCCCCTCCAATAAAGCTTATTAGTACAGATTCAATAAGAAATTGTTGCATGATTTCACTTTTTTTTGCTCCGATAGCTATTCGTATACCAATCTCTTTTGTTCTTTCAGTAATTGAAACTAGCATTATATTCATGATTCCAATACCACCAACTAATAATGAAATTCCAGCAATACCGCCAAGTAAGTAAGTGAATGTTTTAGCCGCATCTCCCCAGCTATTAAGCCATTGAGAAGAGTTTTGTACATGAAAGTCGCTTTCTTCTGTTTTTCGGATTCCGTGTCGGATTCTTAGTAGAGATTCTACTCTTTCCTTTATAATTTCTAGATCTTCAATTTTTTCTGCTTGGATATCAATTGATTGAATATTATTGACTCCAAATAATCGTTTTTGTGCTGTAGTAACAGGTATAAATATTTGATCGTCAGGATCAAACCAACTTAGAGCCCCTTTAGGGATAGTAGAGCCAATTATTAGATAATTACTACCATCTATTTTTATCTCTTTCCCAATAGGAGTAATATCGCCAAATAAATTTTTAACAACGGTTGACCCTAAAATAGCAACCCTTCTTATTGAACGTACCTCTTGAGATGAAAAATATCGGCCTTGATACAAAGTAAAATTGGCAATTTCAAGGTATTTGATACCTGTTCCTCTTACTGTTGTGTTGGTGTTTTTATTACCATATTTAATTTGAGCAGAACGGTAAACTTGTGCAGCAACACCAGTAATTAGTGGTATGTGAGTATTTATTGCTTCTGCATCTTCTAGGACTAGTGTGTTGACGTTATCGGATGAAACGTGTCGAGTTTTTTTTTTACCTGGTTTGATGGTAATAATATTAGTACCAAATTTTGCAATAGTACTAAGCGTTTGTTGTCTAGCACCTTCACCAATAGATATCATGGAAATTACAGATGCAACTCCAATAATCATTCCTAGGGCAGTAAGAAATGTGCGCATCGTGTTCGCTATTAGACTTCTTATTGCCATTTTAAAAAGATCAAATATAAGCATTACACAGCGATCTCGGAATTAATTTTATCTTTATAAATATATCCATCTTTCATTTCAATTGTTCTCCTTGCAAAGGAGGCTATAGCTCTTTCATGTGTTACAAGAATAATTGTTGTCCCTTCACTATTTAGGCTAGAAAAAATACTCATTATTTCATTACCTGTACTAGTATCAAGATTCCCCGTTGGTTCATCTGCTAACACGATCGCAGGTTTATTAACAATAGCCCTTGCAATAGCAACACGTTGGCGTTCCCCACCGGAGAGTTCATTAGGACGATGTTTGGAACGTTTAGCTAAGCCTACCCGCTCAAGAGCTTTCAATGCTAATATTTGAGAGTTTTTAACTCTTCCATATAGAAGAGGGAGCTCTACATTTTCTAAAGCGGAAGCTCGTGGTAACAAATTAAAATTCTGAAATACAAAACCTATTCTTTTATTACGGACCTCTGCCAATTGGTTTTGGTTTAGATTTTTAATGTCGAAGTTTTCAAGATGGTACGAACCAGAAGAGGGTTGATCAAGACAACCAAGTAAATTCATTAATGTCGACTTTCCACTACCCGAGGGCCCCATAACAGCAACAAACTCACCCCCTTGAATACAAATAGATACATCAATCATCGCATGGACAGAAACTTTCCCCAGGCGGTAAGTTTTGCTCAGGTTATTGGTCTGAATCATAATTATTTATTAAGAGCGGAGCATCCAGAGAATTTTTTTCAATGAGGACCCTTTACTGTTTAATTCTGTAGTTTCTTTTAGAAGTTTTTCCCAGTCGCCAATGATTACATCTTGATCATGGTTAATGCCTGATAGTATTTCTGCATAAATAGGAGTTTGAACTCCGACTGTTATTGATATCTCTTTAGGCATGTCATCGGTTAAGATAACAACATTAGATTTATCATCAGTTTCTCTTATAGCTTCTCTTGCAATGTAAGTAGTATTTTTTATTTTTTTTGTAATAATATCAACATTTGAACTCATCATTGGTTTTAGTAGATTTTTACTATCACCAAGTATTTCAACTTTAACTTTAAATATTGTAATACTATTCACAACAATTCCTTTTGGAGAAATCCGCAATACCTTTCCCTGGAAAGTTTCTCCATAAAAAGCATCTGCTGTTACTTCAACTTTTTGTCCTACACGGATCTCACCAATATCGGTTTCATCAACATCTGCCATGATAAACATTCGTGACATATCAGCAATTTCAGCTAGGGGAGTACCTCCACTGACATTAGATATACCCGATGAAATAATTTGACCCTCTTCAACAAGTTTTTGAATAATAACACCATTAATAGGCGCATAAATGTCAGTTTCTTCTAAGCGTTCGCTTGATTCATCTAAGGCAACTTGACGGCGAGTCACTTCCGCGGATGCTAATTCAACTTCATATTCTTTCATGGTAATATCATGTATAGCATCTTTTGAAGCTCTGAGCCTAGCGATGGCTTGTGTTAGGTTTTCTTTATTAACTTTATAATTAGTTATAGACTTATCAATAGATTCTTTAGAGGTATATTTTTTTTTATAAAGATCAGATTGTCTATTTTTATTATCTAAAGAATCTTTCAAGTTTACATTAGCTTCTTCTACTTCTGACTCGGATAGTTTTAGATTGGTTTTATATCGATTTTTTTGAAGGAGGAGGGCGGTTTTGGATATTTCTAGACTAGCCTCACTACTTTTTAAGTCGGCGTTTGCTTTAGCAACACTTCTAGTTTCATCATTTTTATTAAGATGAAGTAGAGCTTCTCCTTTCTTGAGATAGTCACCTTCCTCGAAGGGAAAGGTAAGAACTTTACCGCTAGCTTTAGATTTAACTTCTACCTTAAAATTAGGTTCAACAATTCCTTTTGCAGAAATTTTTATAATTAGATCGCCTTTTAGGACTTTAACTGTTTTATATGGAACAATTAGTTTGGTCGAATTACCGTTGGAGTTATTCGGTATTAAATAAATAGCAATAAAAATAAAAATTATAATAGTGAC
>Ga0209403_10005201_pt1 | contig 13679 bp, 8 predicted proteins | sample ArcticOcean_MG_C_8_FD_187440 | JGI IMG/M metagenome (GOLD analysis project Ga0209403, IMG submission 187440) | Marine microbial communities from western Arctic Ocean - ArcticOcean_MG_CB11_86 (SPAdes) (version 2) | ecosystem: Environmental > Aquatic > Marine > Oceanic | place: Arctic Ocean... | reverse complement strand
CCAAGATTAGCCCCAAGAAAAGCCATCAATTCTTCTTGACGAGGCTGCCCAAATACTAGCCGATACAGCACTAATCCACGTTTCAGCATCTCTAATTTTTGGACCTCTTTACTGAAGGGTAAGAGAGGTATCCGACGTTCAATCTTGGCTCTACCTTCATCAAACACCCAGTACGGCACAATATCATTCTTACCGGCGGGTCTTGCCTCAACGGCCTTATCGAACATGAATAACCATGGATCACCTTTGTTATCCCATTTTAACAAAGAAGGAAGTCCAAATTTTTCAGCTATGTTCTTTCTGACTGCATGCCCTTTGTATCTATGGATTCTTCCTTCTCGCTGTTCCAAGTCAACTGGATTAGAGGGCAGATTCCAATGTACAACCCTATGGCACCAAGTATGAAAGTCCAACCCTTCTTGACCAACAGAAGTAGAGGCAAGAACAAAGGGCCTGAAAGGTGAATTAAACGCTTCCCGCACAGTATCTGCACGGGCGACAGAAGCGTCTCGATCATCGCTTAACCCACCAAAGCGAAGGGCGAACCGACAACGTATATTGACATCTGTTGATTGGATCTTCCCTCTTCTTGGCCTTAAGTCCTCAGCTTTTACCCGAGACGGCAGCAGTGATAAGGAATCGGCTAATACTTTAGAAACCCCAATAACTCTTTCTCCAGGGGTTTTGTTCATCAAGCCCTGTGACTCGAGTAAAACGTGGGTTTGTTCGTCTAACGTAGCTTGGATGTTTCCATCTATCGAGTATTGAAGTGTCGTAGCCCAATATCTTCGACCCGCTCCCCGACGCAATAAGGCGATAGATGCCGGAATGTTAAATAAGGTCCTAAACCCATTGGAGATACGTGTTGCACCTGTCAAAAGTTCAGGGTCGTCGTAAGTAAGTTCAGGAGATATACGTTTAAGGGCTCTTAAGGCACAAGTACCCGGCCCAGCAAGAGCTAATTCGGCCATTACTTTCGCCAGGTCATTGGGGCGGGGCCCCAACTCTAGTTTTTCGTCAATCGCTCCATTGAACAGTTTTACATGTTCTCGGAATATGGTAGCTGTATCTTCGGTTGTTTCGACTGACGAATCGGAGTGTGCATTGAACAAAGAGTCCCACACATTGCGGTCCAGACACCAATTACCAAGTCGGCTGCCGGAACCAAGCATAGCAACGGCAGCCCAATACCAACGCTCATCCGAACGACTTCCAGGATTTCCAAGGGGCAACGTATCAAGTAGTCGTTGGCAGATATTCATAGCTTCGTCCAACAAAGCCTTTTGACTGATCGGTTCTCCCTCCGCAAGTCGAAGTGATATCTCAAGCGGATCTATTTCCTCAGCGAGAGTCGGTGAAGGTAACAAGCATGCAAGAGCAGCCATTCCAGCTGGAGAGCCGTCTCGCCCGCGATTAAATCTCATCAATGGTCTGAAGGATTCTGATAACTCGGAATATTTAATCTGGTTACCCCGTCTAGTAACCATGCGACGTTCAGCTTCGTAAGAACACAGTGCGGCAATCATTTCCGGGACCATATTCCAAGACGAAAACACGAGGCTTTTGGTGACTTGTCCAATTCCTCTGTAGTTACCCATCGGCCTTGAATACGGTAAAGAAGGAGGTAACCAGAGGAGCTTCCACGAGCCGCTTTCAACCGTGTCCTCGAAAAGAGTTCTCAGTCTGGCGTTGGCAGGCAGTATCTCTTGGTATCCATTAAGTGAATCAAAATCCAGAAGCTGCTTACGTGCCTGTCTTAATGCATTAACTAGCGGCCCTGGATCAGTTTCCGCCCACGCATCGAACTTCCTCCGAAGATCATAGTTTTTCATGAAATTTAAGAGGTACGGCCCGGATTTCCAATACTCGATGGTGTCTTGGGCGCCAACAATTTGAGCTATTTTTTCTGCGAGAGCGGCCTGGTTAAGATCTTCGACCTGCAGAGTGGATTCGGCCACAGATTCCGCCAACATCGAATCTCTATTCTGAGTCATACCGACCCTTTCCGTCCGGCACATCACTCTAAGAAGATTCTGGCGTAACGATTCTCGTGCCTTGTTAGCGTCTGAACCTTCGCCTCCAGCTAACCCGATGAGTCCTTTACGGAAGGTCTGGATATCTTCGATGATGGCGTCCATTTCAGGTCCGTCCCCAGTCAAAAACCTTAATGTCTGGATTAAGTCTTCGTAATGATTGTCATCGGTCTCATGATCCAACGAAAGCATTCGATAAGGTGTAGCAGACAGAAGCAGGACTTTTACATCAGGTTGAGAAAATAGGCCTTGCGCCAACTGTCCAGCTTCTTCACGGTTTTGAATCAAATCTTTGAATCTCTGAAATTCATCCAAAATCACTAAGCTAGGTTTCAATGCTTGCAAACAAGTCTCAGCTAATAGACGTCTCAGCTCTCCGATAATTTCAGATCTTTCGATCAAAACGTCTTCCGAAGGACTTACGGGGTCCTCAACGAACCGATCACAGATACTTTTAAGGCGTTCGAATAGATCCTGGTTACCTGTGAGAGCAACTCGAAACTCCGAAGCTAGAGTTTCATCAATTTCTTGATTCCAATCGGTTATTAACGTTTCCCAATTGGCAGAAATTACAAAGCCTCTCAACAGGTTAAATAAACCTGCTCTATGACCTGATAAAACTTCCTTCAGTATCTGGTAAATCAAGCCACGCTCAAGATACGTTCCCATACGGCTTTTCAGGTAGAAAGTGGTACCAGGTGTGAAGCTGATGAAATTGACCTGATGGTTACCGGTCAGTGTGTTAACCCTGATCGGAAGTAAAGTAAGCCTACGGCACGTAGCGATCGTTCCGTCTTCTTTTACATTCAAGCGAGCTATGTTCTGTCGTGCTATAGCTGCGTTAGAACATATATAGATAATATCTATACGGTCTTGTCGGGTTTGAAGGCGCTCTATGGTCTTAGCAACTATTCCTCTGGCAACGAGAGTTTTACCAAGACCTACTTCATCAGCGACCAAAAATCGACCAGTTCCGTCGCCGCCATATAACCGATCACAAACGTGATTCACAGTTCGCAACTGAAAATCTTTCAGTTGTCCCAAAAACCTGCTAGCAATGATCTTTTCTTCAACCATTTCTACTTCCCAATGCCTTTTCGAAAACACTCCATAGGTTTAGGAACTCGGGGGTAACGACTGCTTCTCCACCGCTTACTTCTGTCAAATTCCGAATTATCTTGTCAACATCTTCTAATCGTTCGGGTGAGGTGCTGTAAGTGCGTGTCAGTTCCTCGAGTAGGCCTATTCCGTTTGAAATCCGATGTTCCCAACTACCTGAACTATTCAGGGCACTTCCATTAGCCAACGCCCCTCCCGGTTCTTCTCCATTGAGCAGCAGTAATAGGTAGCGAAAAAATGCGTCTTTATTGTTTATGACAGTTCTGTAGATGGCAGCTTCTCGGCCTTCCGGCAGTCCCTCGATCGGAAGATTCAAAACTAGTCTAGTTGCTACACCTGGATGGTTGGTTTTAAGCTCAAAGGCGATAAGCCCTGTAATGGCAGAAAGGGTTATAGGCCCGAAATCCGTTCCCAGATTTTCTCTAAATAAGAGCAGATCCAGCGATAGATCCTCTGGTATCGTGATCGGCCAAGCTCTGAATTCTTTGATGTTTTCAAAAGTTGGTAGCTCACCCTCTAATTTCAATGACCATCGATCTTCATCTCCCCACCGAGCACAGACTACCTTGATATTCGCCTCAGCAAGGGCCCTCCGAGCGTTATACAGAGCTTCCTCTGCAGCCGCCAGATCAAGGTCTGGTTCAGGTTTGTCCTCTGGTAAAGTGAATTCTCTTAGATACGGACCAAACCCATCTTCTCCCAAGATAGAATCTATTCCGCCAACCTTGCTCCTTCTTCCAACCATCTCGGCCATTACCTCAATGTTCGACGCCACAACTAATGCTGCATTAGTGGCGTTACCGGACCCTATGACCAGATGAGTGTTCCATCCCCGTTCAAAGACGTAGACCTTCGCGTGAAGTCCTACCATGTCAGAGCTCGATATCTCATCCGAAGATTCACCGTCCTCGGTTTCCGCTTCTTCAGCTAGGGTGTATCGCTGCTCAAACATAGCCAGTGTCTCGGGATTGACTCCCAGAAGTGTTTCAGGTCTAGAAAGTATGACTGAATCTTCGGTAGACAGGCGAGCAAGTTTCCGAAGAGCTTCGTCTGAGCAAAAAGGAGAAACAACCGCTAGGCGACGACATCTTGCTGGCGTCCATCCTTCAGCATCCCGTCCGAGAACCGAAAACGAGATTGAGTCAAATCCAGATGGCAACATCCATCGCGTTTGTCTCAGCTTTGTTGCTAATCTCTCAGCCTGATCTTTCCGTTCTTTAGTAACAGCATTAAAAGCCATATTGGGGAGGTCTGTTACAAGTTCGACCAATGGTTGATTCTCTGGCACTTCATTGGATGTCGATTCGCCTTCCAGCCTCAAAGCTAGATCCCAAGAACGATCGGTCGTTAAGTTTCGAGAGAGTACTATTAGCCTAAGGTGTGATCCAAATTCACCCGAGGGATCTGTAAAGTTCAACAGCCAGAGCTTCGGATGGAATTGCCCTCTCCTTGGAGCCCTAACCTCACACAGCATCCCTTCGAGAAGTCCATATAAAACGTTGGAGGACCCGGGAGCCTGAAGCCGGCCTCGTTGCGCATAGACAGTGATTCGACTCGATAGTCTCCGGATAGATTCCAATACTGGAATACCGTCCAAAAGCTGATCTGGGGAATCAGTAGCTAACAATGCGAGATGCACAGGAATCGAAAGTAAGGTGGTCGGGTCCAGCGAAAAAGTCGTAGCTATGCCTTCATCGAACACCAATCCAGGAGGTGGCGTTAAAGCTGAGGTGTATAAGCTCCGCGCATCAGGGTTGAGCACTATAAATTAGGATTCCAGTCCCAGGTATAGGTCGTTTAAGAACCTCTGCGCCGTTTCCCAACGGTAGTTCAGCCTTCCAAGACCAGAAGATCCTCCCCATTGTTGTAAAGCGTCTTTATTCAAGAATCTGGATTGGGACCGTTTTAAGGTGGTCTCTCTGTTCCTAATCAATTCGTTTGCCTGGATTGAACCGAGGATACCGTCGCGATTCCCTATCACCATTGATATCCAATGCTCGACGAACGTCCTCGTAGCTAAAGTTATTCGATGATCATCATCAATGACCATAGTCCAAAGGTCATCTAGACTCCAAGAAAGTAAATCAATCTCCCCTACTTCTCTACACCATTCTTCGAAAGCGTAAGTGTGCTTTTCTTCTATTTCTATCCTGATTCCAAGACGCGAAAGCAGTACGTTATAAAGCAAGGAAGCGCCATGCATTAAAACCGAGAATCTGCGTGCATGTTCCAAAATCTCTTTATGTCTATCTGACATACACCCAAGATTTGGATGTACCCAGGGTGCAGCAACATCGACCGTCCTGCTGGTTAGGGCAAGCCAGGACAGAAGACTATTAGGGTGACTCAAAGTGATTCGATCCCGTAGGAAAAGAGCTTCGTTTTGGGTCAGTGCAAAATCAGCAGTTTCTGGAAAATCATCGGGGCATGCTGGCAGATTCGAATCCCAGGTCAGAGTCCCAAGATCAGGGGTAGTGTCAGGATCGTCTCCGCTTTGAGCATTGTCTTTGGATCGGGCTGATTGGCCGTTTCTCCGCCTGTATACTTCCTCGATCTGAAAATGGTATTGGTCTTGAGGTTTATCGTAAACTCGGATTCCCCAAGACCCTAATCCAGCCCAGTAAACGGAGCTTGGGAGCCTTTGTAGCCGCGATCCGGCAACTTTACCGAAAACTCCAGCTGTATCTCCTGAGTCTAGAAGTGGCTGGACCAGACGAAGTTCGTTGGCAGCAGCTCGACCGGCAAATTCTCTGGATGAAATCTTTCTAGCTTCAAGGGCCTTGTACATCCAAGGGACAAACAACATGTACCTTAGGCGGGTTTGAATTGTGCTAGTGCCAGGGAACAACATGTCCGCAAAACTGTCACGGATACCACCAAGTCCTAATTCATCGCGGCTCTCTTTTTGTTGGAACAGAGACAGTATTCTAAGGCTTCGGTCTCTAGCTTCGGAATCGTAATCCACCCAAGTTAATGTAGAAGTCATAGCCTTTTATATCGATCAGATTAATTTTTAATGCGATTTAAATATCCTTGAAGGTAATAACCTTCGCGGATCTATTGAGCTTGGGCAGTGACGTTCTCTAACTCTTCAAGTTTATGCGAATCCCAGATAATCACATTCCTTTCGGATGCGGTTGCTTGTGCATCCGCAGTCACACCTGCGGGAGAGGCTAGTATTGCCACTACGGTTCGATCGGTTGGGAGAACCCCTAGTAGTTCACGAACAACTTGGACACCCACAGGGCGTGCATGGTCTTTGCATTGAACAAATACTTCTTGTTCAATGCCTACCTCATCAATTTTCGTCCCTTTAACATCAACTCCACCATCGCCGCTCCTCGGTGTGGCAACGGCCCGCCAACCACGATTTTCTAATATCTTTCTGCAACGCTCCTCAAGCTCCAATCCAGAAAGATGCTCGTCCGTTGGGTCTCGTCTATTGGGAGGTGGTTCAAGTCCAAACAATCCAAACAGGCCAGCATTATCCATTCTCGTTTCGATAGAAACATCATCAATCAGTTCGTCAAAGAGATCTTGTTTACTAGTCAGTATATTGTCGATTCGCTCTTCAATTGTGCCAATACAGGTGTATTTAATAACGTTAACTTTGAGGGTTTGGCCAAACCGATAACTTCTATCTTCAGCTTGTCTTTCAATAGCAGGATTCCACCAACGGTCCAAATGAAAAACGTAAGAGGCCTCTTGTAAATTTAAACCTAACCCGCCAGCCCGAAGGGAAAGCACCAGTACCTTGTACCTTTCATCCTTCTTAAACCGTTGAATTACTTCGTCTCTTTTCCGTTGAGACATTTCACCAACTAGAGTCAAGGGATTAAAATCTTCTACCGCCTTTGAGATCGCTCCGACACCAAACGCGTCGCTGGTGTACTGGGAAAATATTAATGACCTGTGGCCCTGTCCATCTAAAGCCTCTAATCTAGATCTGATGTCATCGAATTTGCTGGAATCCCCGGTTTCCGGATCAGCGTTGCAAATCTGCTTCAAGTGGGTAATCAACTCAAGAACGTGTTGAACTCGAATATCAGTGCCCAGAGATTTTAGATGAACTATTCCTTCCCGTTCTGCTCTGTCGTAGCTTCCTTGTTGGATATTGTTTAAATTCACGGGTACTTTAGTAATGAGTTTCGGAGGCAATTGGGTTAGTACTTCATCTTTCTTCCTACGTAACTGCAACTCCCGATGCCTGGCTAACAACCTAGGCCCTGGCGAATAATGTTTCCCTGAAACCAGTTCGTCTTGATCAACGAATTCCAAAATAGACGCTAGGTCGTCTTCCCGATTCTCGATAGGCGTTCCGCTCAGGGCCCAAGAACGCCTCCTTTGCAATCCTTTTAAGGAGCGACTAACGTCGGCATTACGATTTTTAATCGTCTGGGCCTCGTCTGCAACTACAACATCCCAGATTTTACGCCTGATTGGAGCTTGGGTATTCGATCCAAAATCTGATCTTAGAGTCCCGTAACTTACCAACGTAATATGGGCCTCAGAAGTCCATTGCCACGATCGATCCGCTGGGCCTCCTCGTATGATAATAGCTCGCAATTCTGGCGCCCATTTGGTTATTTCCCGTCTCCATTGATCAAGAAGGCTGGCAGGCAATACTATCAATGCGGTTTCAATCGAACGCTGGACAATTAAAATCCTCAAGGCCGCTATTACTTGTAACGTCTTGCCAAGTCCCATGTCGTCTGCAAGTAAAATGCGATCGCTTTCTACAAGAGTCCTTATCCCGTCTTTTTGAAACGCCATAAAGTCCGCAGGCCATTCCAAAACCGAGTTCGGCCCGGGTAGCAAATTAATCAGAGGTAGTGATAAAAGGTTCCTCAACCTATCAGCAAGGGATGAACCAGGCGGTGCCGCCTCGGTCACAATAGGGGTTGGCCGCAATAACGGTTGCAATGGAACACCATCTCTTTGAGGGAGTTCAGAGACAATGCCTGCTCCGTAATCGCCTAGAGGCGTCAAGCTTATCTTCGTAGCTTGGTCAGGGCTTTCAAATTGAGGACTAGTGACCCAAGCTACGGGTTCAACAAATCCAGCCAAAACATCTAGTGTTCGTATTGAGTCAGGAAGATCCGCCCTCACAGGTACTCTAAGTGGGGTTTCTGCACTTGATTCGCGTCTACCAGGCAGTCGGAAAAATGATCGTTTTTTGTCAGGCCGTTTATCGTGCCACCACATGATCAGGCTTCACGGTCCCCAAACACTTCGGCTAGACCTATTAGCGCCCTTTCGAACGGCTCGGTAATTAATTGCCGATCACTCAAGCTCTCCAACAATTTCCGCGAGTCCGATTCCTGATCCGGCCGCCCATTTACCCAGATCAAATCCAGTGAAGTATTTACAGACTCAAGGTCTTCAGTCACGGCCTGCACAGCTAATCCATCAGTCGAGATTCTACAGATCGGTATATCCACCTGAATATCTTCGGAAAAAACGAGTGCCGGCACTTCGTCTGCCAAAGTGAAAATCAAATTTGTTGTCCTCGTCGAAGCCTGGAACAATGCCTTGGCTAATGATCTGACAGCATTACGTCGAGAATCTCCTTGGCGCCATAAGAAGGAGTTATGCACATTGATTCTTGAAAAACAAAAATCTAATGGTTCTCCTCTGCTCGACACAAAAAACAATGCACCACGCATTCCATTCCCGTCTGGCTCATCAACAAACCTCAGGAACCCCGCTGAACCAGGGGCCTCTCCTTCCGAAAGGTCTTTAAATTCGATCGGCAACCTTCCTCCCGTTCGATCGGATAAAACTAGTTTTCTTTACTTTCTTCTTGCTGACTACTCACCTGACTCTCAATAGAACCTTCTAACTCTTCGCCCGTTTCTTGTTCTAGTGTCAAATCTTCGGTGTAAGTATGGTGAAAATCAGTGTCTTCAGTATCAGGACGTGCATCGGGGTATAAACGAATTAAATCCCATTCATTGATTGCCCTGCGCACCTGAGAACGCATCCTGCGTTGAAACGTTGCTCCACCAATCTGGGCTTCGATATGTGGTGCGTCCCATTCATGTGCTGTGCTGTGAATTTGCCTCAATCGGTCAACAGTAGCTTGAGCGGTCTCTAAAGTCGGTTCCCTTAAAACTAGCCTGCTCTCATTCAAGATTCTCATCCCAGTTTCAGCCCGAGAGGCAAGCAGGTCATCCCCGCGACTTCTTAAACGAGTCCCTATATAATCTCGATCGCCCTTTTCTTCGAACACATATCCTCGAAAATCATCTGTGATAGTTCCTACAGTCACTAATCCCGGATAATCTTCATCCACAACATATCCTAGCCATCTTGCTAACTCAGAATACGATCGGCCTCTCTGAAGTAGGCTATACCCAGCGATTAATTCAATTTCATCTAGTAAGATCACCCACCCGTTGTACCCAGCAGCTCGGATGAGCTCTGAAACAAAACGTAACCTCTGCAATCCAAATTCGTTGGCACGAGGTCTAGAGAAGCTATAATTTTGAAGTTGATTCATATCCCGAAGGCCGTCCCGAATTTTCTTGAGCGCAATAGTATTTCCTGACCAAAAAGCTTCTATCTCACTCTTGAGCTCAAAATCTGAAGTCCGTTCATGAACTATCAACGACGCGGGGAACATGCGACTGATCCCACTTTCTTCAGAATTGGCCCATACGAAAAATCGGGCATACGCCTCGGTCTCAGGATTTAGGCCATGCGACACTTCTTCTATTAACTGGCCAGTTCGACCAGGAATTAAACCTTGATCTACAACCGATTTAAAGACTTTATCCAAGCTGAATAACGGAGTCTCTTTGCTAATTGCGACGCTGCTACATACAAAATTCTGAGAAAGCGCTAGATGCTTGAGATGCTGCAACAGATGACTTTTACCCGAACCAAACCCGCCTTCAACTAGCATGCCCGTATCCGACGAATCTGTACGAGTCCCATTCGCAGTGTCATTTAAAATTTTCTCGAACCCGCTCACTACTTCTGATTGATCGCACCCTAGGATAGAAACTGCGTCTCCATTGGGTACTCCACTTCTCAGAGCCTCTAAAGCGCGCCTGGCAGAAAATATTTCAAGGTTATCCCTAACCATAATATGACTCCTAAGTTAGCCTCACCAGTGAGGCCATTGGATTCACCATAGCTCGGTCTCGTACATCGTCCATGACTCGAGTTTGAAGGGCAGGATATCGGCCATACCCCCGGCCTGTAGGTTCGGCATCCAGGAAGTCATCACTAGGAACAACAACCATCAAAGTACCCGTCAACCGGTCCGTTGCGTCAATAAATTGACGCAACAACTCATAGTGGTCAGTCACCATAGCCCGGCTGTAATACCTCGAACCATCCCGCGGGTTTCTAGCGAGCGCCACACGGGAATTATCTAAAATCACGAATGTTCCAGAGTAATTGGCTTCTTGGAACCAATAGGTAGCCGATTCGATAAAATACCTAGCGGTAGTACGATTTATTCCACCGTAAATTAAGAAAGGCCTGACGCTACTTATCCGGGTATTATCTCCTGTCAGCCAGTCGATAAGCGGCTGGCCTTCGTAAGGTTGGCCGGATGTTAGCTGCTCTTTCAAACATAGGTGGAGCATAGCTACTCTAAAATCTTTAGACATATTATTGTTGTAATAAACTTTGGATTGTAGATTCGGCAAAATTGCAGTGAATAAAAATTCCGGCGTCAGCCCGTTTCTTTCAGCAATCGAGGCGTATACGTTAGAGCTATTTTTGTAATCCACACCGTCCACGTTATATCCAAGGCTTACTGCTAGGCCGATCAAAAACCGTCTTGCTGTTTGTCGCCAATCAACTTGCCTCGCCATAGCGAAGAAAACGTCCTGGGGCATGTGAATTCGAATCTCGGCGGAATCTACTGTCATCGAAAGAAACCCTGCCTCGAGCGCAATCGATTTTAGGGTGTCCATTAATCCAGAACGGATTGATTCATCAACCGGTACCGCGAATTTTATGGCACCCCCACCGTCTTTTATGAAAGTTGCTAAATATTCTCGTTCAAGAAACCCTGCCCATTCAGCCACGGACATATCGTTCGCCATTAACTACCCCCAGAAAATGTCACACCATAGTATGTAATTTGCTCTCCATCAGGACCTACGAATGACAATGTCCTCGACCCTCTAGATCCAGTGGACGACGGGAAGGAAACCCTAGCGCCACTTTTAGTTGTATTTACACTACTTGTGTCTAGAAAGTAGATATCACGCGCAAAATCTGTTTGGTCATATTCCCTAGTACTGCCGGGTAGGGACGTGAAAACGTCATATATATTAACCAGTAAAACGACCGCTCCAGCTTTACCGTCTTTGATCAGCTTCGCCGAATCATCTTCCCCTGCCAAAAGCGCGTAGGCTTTATAAATCGCCTCCAAGAATCTTTCGGGGCTAAACCTGGGCTTTTTTTTCTGATTTTCAACAAGCATTTCTACCAAGCGAGACGGCCTGATCGCGGATACTTTTTTCCGGTCGATTCTAACCGACCTCTCACCAGGCAATACCCTAATAATGGATGGGTGAGAAATCAGTTGACCATCTCGTTCGTGTATCGTCAGACCAGATACATTCGCGGCCTTTGTAAGTTCGTCAGCGTAGTGGTCTTTAAGATATTGTTCTTCTTCCTCCTCTGGGTACGACCACTCCGCAATGGCGTTACCGACTTCTTGGCGGACAGAACTAAGTAAATCATTCATTCGTTCCGAAGCCCGCCGAATACCATTGATATTCCCGTCCATGGCAGCTTTCTTCATCTGATTTGCGAGTTTGGCAAGATCATTTGACGCTTTAGAAGCTGAATTGGCTGCGCCCTCTACGTCTTGGAATGCTTGTTCGATATTATCCATAGCCCCTCCCATATCCCCTACTCAAATATTGCGACTTTAGAGAAAGCGTATTTAAATACTGCTTGTTGGCATAGACTCACATAAAGGCAATACTTCTAATAAGTAAGAATTCAATATGATTTACAGATACGTTATATCTCTAACATGACGCATATGATACCAGGATCGTAGATACATCAGATTAGACCATCTTATTTGCATATTACCCTCCGAACATTACTCATACAGGAGAGTACGCTACGACCTAAAGTTGGTCATGGATTCTCTAGGGAGCCAGCCACCGTTCCCTATGCCATTCAAGATATTCCTGGGTAAGTCTATGTTTACTATTTCTGGTCAGAACGCCAGTCTCTCTGCCATCTATCACGTGTATAACCCTCCAATCTCCCAACACAACTACACCACCGCTATCGAATAGCTTATGGTGATTCGGGCATAAACAAAGAATGTTTGCTTCTACGTCTGGTCCGTCGTCCGGTCTGCCTAACGGCTTGATGTGAGCCGCTTCTGCGTAAGGCCCACTGGGGCTTTCGATACGGGTGCCGCACATCTGGCAAGTCCAGTCATAAATCTTTTTCAGACGTTGTGCGAGCGCTGAGTTTCTTAATAGTCGTTCTACTATGGTGGTAGTACGATCTGCTGGAGTCCCGTCAGTTGCTTCTATGACTTTGGTTTGTTCAAGTCGCTCAAGCAAATAACGACAAACCTTGTAGCCATCTAGTCCATACGCTTCCCAGAACCTGGACACCAGGTACAATCCGTCGTAGCGGTAGCCTTTGGGAGGCGACCATTTTGGATCTCCACCGGACCCTCTGACCACTCTAACCGGGAGCTGTTCTTCGAAACTGATCTTTAAGGCGGCGTTGCCTGAATCGCTTACTTCTTGGTCTCTGACTTGCCTGCCACGACCATCTTGGCCACCATGACCGGTATAGACAATCACATCCCCATGATCTTCGTCATCCGCGTACCCACCGTTCAAAACAATCGAATCTGAGCCGTCTTGGCTGCTACCAGATATACCTGCTTGTGTGGGGCGATGGACTCTGGCTGCAGACAGTTCTTGCCTGTTATTAAAAACACGTCCTACTAGAACACCCGGGATTGGTCCGAATTGTCGTGACGTAACCATCTGTAGCGTCCTCCTAAAGGTTAGCCCGCAAGCATTTTAAGTCCCTAAATCCTAATTATACGAAGATCTAAAACTCCATTATCACTACTATCAACGGACTTAAACCCGTTATGATTCATGACGAACAGGGTTGGTTGTAGCAATACGTCCGTATGGTCGGGTACAGCTGTCGGAAGTTCAACCACATTTTGGATAATCATATACTTCTGGAATGTATGCCTTAAGCTGCCGATGTCCCAACGAGGCGGACTAACTGGGCGTCACAGTCCCCAATGGTATCGGTAGAATTCTGTCAGAGTCGGAAAATCGTGAACGTCTCTCATCGTTATGTATCCACCGAACTTGTAGCGACGCCAACATTTGACCCCGTCTATGAATACAGGGTTATCTCCGTCGTCATCCAAGCTTAAATGAACAGCACTGTTGCCATCTGCGTTGAGTGCTTTTCCTTGGCAATCATTACAGACTAAATTCGGATACCGCAGAGAGAAATCCAGCCCAAAGTCATCGCAGATATTAAGAGTGCAGAAGC
>Ga0209403_10005200_pt1 | contig 13689 bp, 10 predicted proteins | sample ArcticOcean_MG_C_8_FD_187440 | JGI IMG/M metagenome (GOLD analysis project Ga0209403, IMG submission 187440) | Marine microbial communities from western Arctic Ocean - ArcticOcean_MG_CB11_86 (SPAdes) (version 2) | ecosystem: Environmental > Aquatic > Marine > Oceanic | place: Arctic Ocean... | reverse complement strand
ACCACGTTTCGCCATATAGCGCAGCCATTGAAACGCTCGTCGATCTTTGAACTTTCCAGGATCGCCACCGGCGATGATAAAGAGATAATCAAAGTCGACATGCTCCCCCACGTGGGCGGTTGCGTTGACAGTTGCGCCATTGGAACTTGTTGCGCGTGCTCCATACTCTGCAATATGCCGAATATGATAAAGCCCGCGTTCTGCAAGAAGGTTCGCCGCACGAAGAGGCTCTACGACAGCTGAATACGACATCAGAGCGAAGCCATCGATTAACATCAGGCCAATGCGGATTGGCGTCTCATAATTAATCAATTTGTCCATTTTTCATAAAAAACAGTCTTTATTTCGACTGTCAAGACGTGCTCCCACACTGAATAATAAAGCTACAGCAAAGCTTTGGGACAGCGTTGGCGAATGAAGTACTCCAGCTGGCAAATTTTTAAGCAGGCGTTAACCGGCAACAGAGGCTGGAAACGTATGTGGCGCGAACCCGAGCCAAAGGCCGCCTACGATATAATCGTCGTTGGCGGTGGTGGGCACGGCTTGTCTACCGCATATTATTTGGCAAAGGAATATGGCCTTACCAATGTCGCGGTAATCGAGAAAGGTTGGCTGGGATCGGGCAACGTTGGCCGCAACACCACGATTATCCGCTCAAACTATATGCTGCCGGGCAATGAACCATTATACGAATATTCCATGAAACTGTGGGAAAACCTGGAACAGGATTTCAACTACAATGCCATGGTATCGCAACGTGGAATTGTCAATTTATTCCATTCCGACCCGCAACGGGATGCCTTTGCACGGCGCGGCAATGCCATGCGTATGTCGGGCGCTGATGCCGTCCTTTTGGATCAGCAAGGTGTACGTGAACTGTATCCATTCCTTGATTTTGAGAATGCCCGTTTTCCTATAAAAGGTGGGCTGCTACAGCCACGCGGCGGCACAGTGCGCCACGACGCTGTCGCGTGGGGCTATGCGCGTGGCGCCGACAGTCGCGGTGTAGACATCATTCAAAACTGTGAAGTAGAAGGCTTTCAAATAGCGAACGGGCGATGTACCGGTGTTGAAACCTCGCGTGGTTCTATTTCCGCCAACAAGATTGCGGTATGCGTCGCCGGCTCGTCCAGTCGCGTGATGGCCATGGCGGGCATGCGCCTGCCGATCGAGAGTCACGTCCTGCAAGCTTTCGTGAGCGAAGGCTTAAAACCGGTGCTGCAAGGCGTCATAACCTTTGGGGCCGGCCATTTCTATGTATCTCAATCCGACAAGGGCGGCCTAGTTTTCGGGGGTGATATTGACGGCTACAACAGTTACGCCCAGCGCGGCAATTTGCCTGTTGTCGAAGACGTATGCGAGGGCGGCATGGCGATCATGCCCATGATTGGCCGAGCCCGGCTACTTCGCATGTGGGGCGGCCTTGTTGACATGTCGATGGACGGTTCGCCTTTTATCGACAAGACACATATTGATGGCCTCTATTTCAATGGCGGCTGGTGTTATGGCGGCTTCAAGGCGACACCAGCCAGCGGCCGGTGCTACGCGCATTTGCTGGCCAAAGATGAACCGCACCCATTTGCATCCGAACTTCGACTGGATCGCTTTACGCGCGGTCACCTTATCGATGAAAAGGGTGTCGGCGCACAGCCGAACCTGCATTGAGGAGGGCCTGGAAATGATTATCGACCATCCTCTTCTTGGACCTCGCGACGCAATGGAATTTACCTATCTGGGTGATGCGGCGCTGATTGACCGGCCTGATTGGCAGGCTGAAGACGCTGCCATGGCGTTCAATGAATACCTTTACCTGCGCGATAACCGCGCCGGCGACGTCCGTGAATTATGGTTTCATGAACAGGGTGACCGTTCATGGCTGGTTGTGACCCGCGATACTCTGACACATGAGATTAAGAAGGTTGAATTGGCCCGGGATGTGTCGATCGCGGCAGGGCGTGGCGAATGATCCAGGTCAATCGGATAGCGGGCGGCTTGATTGATCGCAGCCAACCGCTCGATTTCTTCTTCAATGGCCAGCAACTTAGCGGCTTCTCGGGTGACACATTGGCATCGGCACTAATTGCGAACGATCAAAAACTCGTGGCGCGTTCATTCAAATACCACCGTCCGCGGGGTATTTTTTCAGCCGGATCAGAAGAACCCAACGCCCTTGTCGAATTACGCAATGGCCCTAGTCAAGAACCTAATACCCGGGCAACCGTCGCCGAATTATTTGATGGATTGGAAGCAACAAGTCAAAACCATCGCGGTTCCTTGGCTTTCGACCTGATGGCCATCAATGACCTATTTGCGCCAATTCTGTCGGCTGGATTTTATTACAAGACTTTCATGTGGCCGAAGGCATTTTGGGAGAAGGTTTATGAGCCTATCATCCGCGCTTCTGCCGGATTGGGCCGTCTGTCAGGCGACGATGATCCTGACAGTTACGACAAGGGTTTCCTGCACTGCGACGTATTGATAATCGGCGCCGGGCCAACCGGGATTGCCGCGGCCCTCGCCGCCGGTCGAGCAGGCGCACGTGTAATTTTCGCCGATGAAGATTTTCTCATCGGCGGTCGTTTGAATGCCGAGACATTTGAGGTCGAAGGGCAGGCCGGCCCACAGTGGGCGACCCAATCGGTCACGGAACTTAATTCCCTTTCGAACGTGCGTTTGATGCCGCGAACATCCGTATACGGTTCGTTTGATCACGGCATATTCGGCGCCGTTGAACGTATGACCGATCAATTACCTGGAACTCGTGGTAAACCGCGGCAGGTCCTGTGGCGCATTTATTCCAAGCGTGCAGTCCTTTGCGCCGGAGCGACAGAGCGCTCCATAGCTTTTGGTAACAACGACCGTCCCGGCGTGATGTTAGCTGGCAGCGTCCGCGCCTACGTCAATCGCTGGGGCGTAGCCCCGGGCAAGCGCGTCGCTGTCTTCACCAACAACGACGACGGCTGGCGTACCGCGCTTGATCTGATAAGCAAGGGTATCAATATCTCGGCGGTCATCGACACACGTAGCCAACGGCCCACATTTGATCTGCCCGGCGTAAAAATTGTGATGGGTGGCAGGATCATTAATTCTTCAGGACGCAAGTGTTTGACAACCCTACTTCTTGCAGACGGCCAATCCATCAAGGCGGACTGTCTGGCGGTTTCTGGCGGCTGGAACCCGAATGTGCAGCTGAGCTGCCATCAAAGGGGGAAACCCGTATGGCGGGACGATATCGCCGCATTCGTGCCCGGCAGAGATTTGCCGGTTGGCATGGAGGTCGCGGGCGCGGCGAATGGCGCCTTGACCCTGGCGGCGGCCCTAGGCCAAGGCCATAATGCAGGAAACGCGGCGGCAATTGCCATCGGCTACAACCCTAGCGGAAACCCGGCCCCGAAGGCTGAAGATGAAGCCAGTGGTATAATTGGATTCTGGCATGTTGCCGAAAGCAAGGCCCGCGCCTGGCTCGATTTGCAAAATGACGTGACCGTCAAGGATTTGAGGATTGCGCAATCCGAAGGTCTGCATTCCGTTGAGCACCTGAAACGCTATACAACGCTTGGCATGGCAACAGACCAGGGAAAGTTGGCAAATGTCCCTGCCTTGGCGATCATGGCGGAGCTAACAGGCAAATCTATCCCCGAAACTGGAACGACAATATTTCGACCGCCCTACACACCTGTTCCAATTGGTGCGTTTGGCGGTCGTTCCCGGGGGAAGGCTTTCCGGCCAACCCGCCTTACGCCAAGCCACAAGTGGGCCGAAGAGCAGGGAGCCGTTTTTGTCGAAACCGGGATGTGGCTTCGTGCACAATGGTTTCCGCGAAGTGGCGAAACTCACTGGCGGCAATCCGTCGATCGTGAAGTCATGCAGACCCGTTCATCGGTCGGCGTTTGCGATGTGACAACGTTGGGAAAGATCGACGTGCAAGGCAGAGATGCCGCCGTTTTTCTCAATAGGATCTATGCCAATGGCTTCGCCAAGCTTCCGGTTGGCAAGACCCGTTATGGCTTGATGCTACGAGAGGACGGCATAGCGATGGACGACGGCACAACCGCGCGTCTGTCCGAGCATCAATTTGTAATGACTACGACCACAAGTAATGCCGTAAGTGTATTCCGGCACATGGAGTTTTGCCGGCAATGTCTGTGGCCTGGTCTCGATGTGCATCTTATCTCGGCAACGGAGCAATGGGCGCAGTACGCGGTTGCAGGGCCGAATTCACGCCCATTGTTACGAAAAGTCATAGACCCGGATTTTGATATTTCAAACGAAGCCTTTCCCTTTATGGCTTGCGGAGAAATAACCATGTGCGGCGGTATCCCTGGCAGGCTCTTCCGGATCTCTTTTTCTGGCGAACTTGCATATGAAATCGCAGTACCGGCACGCTACGGCGACGCCCTTGTCAGAGCATTAATGGCGGCCGGTAGCGAATACCACGTTGTCCCGTACGGCACCGAGGCACTTGGTGTCATGCGCGTAGAAAAAGGCCACGCCGCCGGCAATGAACTCACCGGTCAAACAACTGCGCGGGACCTTGGTATGGGGCGAATGGTATCGAAGAAAAAGGACAGTATTGGCAGTGTACTTTCTGAACGCATCGCGTTGAATCGAGAGGACGGATTGGCATTAGTCGGTTTCATCCCGGTTAATCGTGCCGAGGCGTTGCGCGCCGGCGCCCATTTTGTCTCTCAGAACAAAGCGGCAATTATTGAAAACGACGAAGGCTGGATGACTTCCGTCGCCTTTTCCCCCAGTCACGGGCATTCCATTGGACTTGGTTTCATTAAACGCGGCGCCGAACGCACGGGGGAAACCGTAACTGCTGTTGACCCGCTACGGGGCACGAACATCAGCGTTAAAATTGTTTCACCGCATTTCATTGACCCTGAAGGAGAGCGTCTTCGTGCCTGAGCTAAATTTAACCGCCAGCTCTCCGCTTGGTGGGTTGGAAATGCAATACGCTGGCGTATTGTTATCTGAAATTACAGATCTTGCCCTCGTTTCGATTGCCATACCGCTTGGCGGTCGATCGGCCCTGGAGCGCGAAATGGCGGTACGTTTTAACGTCGGCCTGCCTGCCTGTGGACAATCCACTGTTACAACCGATGGCATGTACCAATTCCTTGGTATGCAAATCGACCAGTTATTCGCTTTGTTCGAATATTCGTGCAACGACGCCGTAAGCATCATATCCAACGAATTGGGCAAGACTGCGTATTACACAGATCAAACTGATAGTTGGGCAATGTTGAGGATTGCCGGACCGATGACGCGTATGGCTTTGGAACGGATCTGCCCCCTCGACCTTCACCCCGACAGGTTTTCTCAAGGTTCTGTCGCCCGAACGACGATGGAGCATTTAGCGGTAATTATCCTGCGCACGGACCAGGATTCTTTTACTTTGATGTCCCCGCGATCATCGGCAAGCTCTTTTCTGCATGCCGTCGAAACGTCAATCGAAAACGTTCTTTAATAAGACGAGGATTTAGATGAACGCGGAAAAATCACGAAGCGGCGTTTGGAAGGACGGCACAGGCCGGGGTCGGCATACGCCCAAAGGCAGGCAACTGGATAGCAGTGCGCTCGATGACGTCCGCAAGCTGCTTGGCAAAAGGCCGCGGCGGAGGGATCTATTGATCGAGTATCTGCATCTCATTCAGGACAACTACGGCTATCTCTCGGATTTAAATTTGCATGCTCTTGCCGAAGAGATGCGGATTTCGATGGCGGAAATTTATGAAGTCGCCACATTCTACGCGCATTTTGACGTTGTCCGCGAAGGCGAGACACCGCCTCCGCCGCTAACATTACGAGTCTGCGATTCTCTGTCTTGTGAATTGGCCGGTTCCGCCGCCCTATTTGAGGCGCTCATGGATGACTATGATGGTGGCGGTAAAATCAGAGTTGTAAAAGCGCCCTGCATGGGCCGCTGTGAGGTTGCTCCAGCGTTAGAGATTGGCCACAACCACATCGGTCAAGCCACGACGGACAAGGTGGCCGCGGCTATTGATGGGCATGATATCCATCCCCATATTCCCTCTTACCAAGCGATAACCAATTACATGGAGCACGGTGGCTATCAAACACTGAAGGAATTGCGCACTGGGTGTTGCAAGCCAGATGAAATTGAAGAAAAACTGCTGACTTCAGGCCTGCGCGGATTGGGTGGCGCGGGATTTCCGGCAGGCCGCAAGTGGTCGCTTGTTCGCGCTGAAAACGGCGTACGGTATCTCGCCGTTAATGGTGACGAGGGCGAACCCGGCACATTCAAGGACCGTCATTATCTCGAAAGCGAGCCACATTTGTTTCTCGAAGGAGCGTTAATCGCAGCCTGGGCCATCGATGCGGAGAAAATCTACATTTATATGCGCGATGAATATCCTGCCGTCTTGGAAATCCTGCGCCAAGAAATTTTGGCGCTTGAAACCATGGGGCTGATTAACCCAGGGTATATCGATTTGCGCCGCGGAGCGGGTGCATATATCTGTGGTGAAGAATCCGCAATGATCGAGTCAATCGAGGGGAAACGGGGCCTGCCCCGCCATCGCCCGCCTTTTGTCGCCCAATCCGGTATTTTCGGCCGCCCCACGCTGGTGCAGAATGTTGAAACACTTTATTGGGTTGCGCGCGTCTGCCGCGAAGGCCCAAGCGTTCTCAATGCAACAGAATTGAATGGCCGGACGGGGTTGAGGAGTTATTCCGTTTCCGGGCGCGTGAAGGAACCGGGCGTAAAGTTACTGCCGGCCGGTTCCACAATTACCAATATTATCGAAGCCTGCGGCGGCATGTTGGAAGGCCACACTTTCATGGCCTATCAGCCGGGCGGACCATCATCAGGTCTTTTGCCGGCGACGATCGCCGACGTTCCACTAGATTTTGACACATTGCAACCGCACGGATCCTTTATTGGTTCGGCTGCGGTTGTAGTGCTATCGGATCACGACAGCGCAAGATCGGCTGCCCTTAACATGCTGAGGTTCTTCGAGAGCGAAAGCTGCGGGCAATGCACGCCGTGTCGTGTCGGATGCGAAAAGGCCGTTAAACTGATGCAAGCCGATCGCTGGGACGCCGCTTTGCTCGAAGATCTATGCCAGACGATGGAAGATGCATCGATCTGTGGACTAGGCCAGGCGGCCCCAAATCCGATCCGGTTGGTGATCAAACATTTTCCCGAAGAGGTATGACAATGTCAGAAACGATCGCCTTTTCGCTCGACGGTAATGCGGTTACCGCGACAGCGGATCAAACCATATGGGACGTTGCAAAATACCAGGGCACTCTTATTCCTCATCTTTGCCATTCCGGCGAGACAGGTTATCGCGCCGACGGCAATTGCCGGTCCTGTATGGTTGAGATCGAAGGCGAGCGTACCCTTGCCGCCTCCTGCATCCGCCATCCTACTGAAGGCATGGTAGTCAACACGGCCAGCGAGCGGGCCGAAAAGACGCGCAGGACGGTGCTTGAACTGCTTCTTGCCGACCAGCCAGTGCGCGCCGCCGCGCATGACGCATCTTCACAACTTTGGGCGATGGCGGAAGCCCAAAGCATCAATAGCAGCCGCTTTCCTGTCCTCGAAGACGTCCGCGTGCCGAAACTTGACGCTTCCCATGTTGCCATGCATGTCAATTTGGATGCCTGCATTCATTGCAATTTATGTGTACGCGCCTGCCGCGAAGTGCAGGTAAACGACGTCATCGGCATGTCTGGCCGGGGTCGTGCCACACACATCACATTCGATTTTGATGACCCAATGGGTCAGAGTACATGCGTCGCTTGCGGTGAATGTGTGCAGGCCTGCCCGACCGGTGCGCTAATGCCGGCTACGTTAATGAACCAGCAAAAGCAGGGCGATAAACAGGACTTTGACACCGAGGTGCAATCGGTCTGCCCCTATTGTGGCGTTGGCTGTCAATTGAGTTTCAAGGTCAAAGATAACAAAATTGCCTGGGTTGACGGCGTCAATGGTCCAGCCAACGAGCAACGGTTGTGCGTTAAAGGGCGCTTTGGTTTCGACTATGTTCATCACGCACACAGGTTGACTAAACCTCTGGTCCGGCGGGTTGATGCACCAGCTAAGGGATTAAATGTTGATCCGGCGGATTATGGTGCGTTTTTTCGCGAGACAAGTTGGGAGGAAGCCCTGGATGCCGCCGCGGGCGGATTGGCTAAATTGCGTCAGTACAAAGGTGGCGCTGCCGTCGCTGGATTTGGCTCGGCCAAGTGCTCAAATGAAGAAGCCTACCTGTTTCAAAAGCTAATCCGCGAAGGTTTCGGTCACAATAATGTCGATCACTGTACCCGGTTGTGTCATGCGTCGTCCGTCGCGGCGCTGCTGGAGAATATAGGTTCCGGTGCCGTCACGGCTACTTTCAATGAGATTGAGAATGCCGACTGCGCAATTATAATCGGCGCCAACCCTGTCGAAAACCATCCCGTTGCCGCCACCTATTTCAAACAGTTCGCCAAACGCGGTGGCAAATTGATAGTTATGGATCCGCGCGGCATCGGGTTGGGCCGACATGCCACCCACAGATTGCAATTTCGACCCGGCAGCGATGTCGCGATGTTGAATGCCATCATGCACGTCATTGCCGAAGAAAATCTATATGACAGCCAATACATTGATGCATTCACTGAAGGCTGGGACACATTCAAGACGCATTTAAGGGAATATGCGCCCGAACGCATGGCGGCATTTTGTGGCATCGAGGCGGAGACCTTACGTCAAGTGGCGCGGGATTTTGCCAACTCCACAGCGGGCATGATTTTTTGGGGAATGGGTATTTCTCAACATACCCACGGCACTGACAACGCGCGATGTTTGATCTCTCTTGCTCTGATGTGTGGACAGATCGGCCGGCCAGGCACCGGCCTGCATCCCCTTCGCGGCCAAAATAACGTGCAGGGTGCATCCGACGCTGGGCTCATCCCGATGTTTCTGCCGGATTATCAAAGCGTCGCCGATCAAAGCGTACGGGAAAATTTCCACAAGGTTTGGGGCACCACCAACATTTCAGATCAAAAAGGTTTGACCGTGGTGGAAATAATGGACGCGATCCACGCTGACGACATTCATGGAATGTATATTCTTGGCGAAAATCCAGCCATGTCTGACCCCGATGTCCAACATGCCCGCTCGGCCTTGGGCAAGCTGGAGCACTTAGTGGTGCAGGACATATTCCTAACCGAGACCGCGAGCTACGCCGATGTCATTTTACCGGCCGCCGCCTGGCCGGAAAAAACCGGCACGGTCACCAACACCAACCGACAAGTGCAATTGGGCCGACCGGCTGTCGAACCACCCGGCGAAGCACGCGAGGATTGGCGTATTGTCATCGAACTTGCGCGACGCCTGGGCTTGCCATGGAATTATAGCCATCCTCGGGACGTATTTGCAGAAATGAAACACGTGATGAAATCAATGGACAACATCACGTGGGATCGACTTGAACGGGAAACGGTGACTTACCCTAGTTTGTCCGCCGACGATCCCGGCCAGTCGATTGTTTTCGGCGACGGTTTTCCCCGACCGGATGGACGCGCGAAATTCACCCCGGCATCAATCATTCCGCCCAATGAAACGCCGGATGACGACTATCCCATGATCCTAATTACCGGGCGTCAACTGGAACATTGGCACACCGGTTCCATGACCCGCCGCACGAAGGTACTGGATACCCTGGAACCCGAAGCCAATTGCTCATTGCATCCGAAAACATTGCGCAACCTTGGCGCCACACAAGGTGACGTCATTCAACTGACAACGCGGCGTGGCACAATCAGCCTTATGGCAAGGGCGGATCGTGCCGTTAGTGAAGATTGCGTGTTTGTGCCGTTCGCATTTACGGAGGCTGCTGCCAACATACTGACGAACGCGGCTTTGGATCCAATTGGTAAAATACCTGAGTTCAAATACGCTGCCGTCAGAATTGAAATTATCGCACTCGCCAACACGGATCGGTGAATAAGTCGGCTGACCCGGCCATCGGAGAAATTCAAATGGGATATAAAACTGATATTGAAATTGCCCGCGAAGCGGATAAAAAACCGATCAAGGACATTGGCGCCAAGCTGGGTATTCCTGAAGCACATTTGTTGCCCTACGGCCACGATAAGGCCAAAGTTTCCGCGGAGTTCATAAAATCGGTTTCCGGTGAGACGAACGGCAAGTTGATTTTAGTAACTGCCGTGAATCCGACGCCCGCCGGCGAGGGCAAGACAACGACGACAGTTGGCTTGGGCGATGGCCTGAACGCGATTGGAAAGAAGGCCGCAATCTGTATCCGTGAGGCTTCACTAGGCCCCTGCTTTGGAATGAAAGGCGGTGCCGCAGGGGGTGGTTATGCTCAGGTGATACCTATGGAGGACATGAATTTGCACTTCACCGGCGACTTCCACGCCATCACCTCTGCCCATAACTTATTGTCCGCGATGATTGATAATCATATCTATTGGGGCAACAAACTTGGCATCGACAGACGGCGTGTAACCTGGAAGCGCGTCCTGGATATGAACGACCGAGCATTGCGGCAAGTGACCGCAGGTCTGGGCGGCATCGCCAACGGGTTTCCAAGCGAATCCGGCTTTGACATTACCGTCGCATCAGAAGTGATGGCGATCCTCTGTCTTGCCACTGATCTGGACGATCTGGAACACCGCCTAGGCGACATCATTGTGGCCTATCGGCGCGACCGTTCACCCGTTTACTGCCGCGATATCAAAGCGGACGGCGCAATGAGCGTACTGCTGAAGGACGCGATGCAGCCAAACTTGGTGCAGACGCTCGAGAATAATCCAGCCTTTGTACACGGTGGCCCTTTCGCAAATATCGCACATGGTTGCAACTCAGTCGTGGCAACGACGACAGCCCTAAAGGTGGCCGATTTTGTCGTCACTGAGGCCGGATTTGGCGCGGACCTCGGGGCGGAAAAGTTCATGAATATTAAATGCCGTAAGGCCGGACTTGCCCCTGATGCCGTGGTGATCGTTGCGACGGTCCGGGCCATGAAGATGAATGGCGGCGTTGGCAAAGAAGACCTGGGCCGCGAAGATGTTAAAGCCGTGTTGGAAGGCTGCGAAAACCTTGGCCGGCATATCGAAAACATCAAATCTTTTGGTGTACCCGCGGTCGTCGCAATCAATCATTTCGTTAATGATACCGCGGCGGAAGTGAAAACCATCAGCGATTACGTCGAAAACCTTGGTTCAGAAGCCTTTCTTTGCAAGCATTGGGCCGAAGGTTCCAATGGCATTTCGGATCTGGCCTATCGCGTTGTAGAGATTGCTGAAAGCGGTGTGTCGCGATTTTCGACGCTTTACCCCGACGACATGCCGCTGTTCCAGAAAATCGAAACTGTCGCCAAACGCATTTATCGAGCCGACGAAGTCTTGGCAGACAAAAGTATCCGCGACCAGCTGCGGCAATGGAGTGACGCCGGATATGGTCATTTGCCGGTATGCATGGCAAAGACCCAATACAGCTTTTCCACCGACCCCAGCCTGAGGGGTGCCCCGGTTGGCCACAGCGTGCCAGTGCGAGAGGTACGATTGTCAGCCGGTGCGGGATTCATTGTCGTTGTCTGCGGCGCGATTATGACTATGCCGGGCCTCCCGACTGTACCGGCTGCGGAAGCGATCCGTTTGAATGACAGCGGTCAGATCGAAGGATTATTTTGATTTGGTCCGGCGGATGCTGCTCTGGAGATGCATACCCAACGGCCGACAGTTAGCTCTGGGCAACGTGGGCAGAATCTCAAAATCTGGAAAGTTCTTATTATGAATTCGCTAGAAAATGCAAACGTCGGAATCCCGAAAGAAAATCGCCTAATTGATGGACGGGCTGTACAGGCACGAATCTTGTCCGAGGTTCGTGAATATGTAACGCAGGCATCGGCCAAATTCCCAATTGGCCGGCTGGTTTCAATCAGTATTGGCGACCATCCGGAAGTTACCGTCTATATCCGTAATCAGGAGCGTGCGGCTGAGAAAACCGGCATCCCATTTGACCAGATGTTATGGCGGACCGATATCACTTATGAAGAATGCAAAACGCGCTTGGTTAGGATGAATGAAGACCCTGGCATTGTTGGTGTCATCATCCAACGACCGGTTCCCCCCCATATCAACATTCGGTCTCTGCAGTCTTCAATTCACCCCCTCAAAGATGTTGAAGGCATGAATCCGGCGTCAATCGGTAATATTGTCTACAATGATATTGCTCTGGCTCCCTGCACGGCTGCAGCCGCTGTGGAACTTATTAAGGAAACTGGCCTTGGTTTGAAGGGTCTCGAAGTCGTTATGATAGGCCATTCCGAGATCGTTGGAAAACCTGCCGCCTTCCTTTTGATGGCGGAGGGCGCTACGGTGACTGTATGCCACCACATGACTCGATCCGTGGCCATGCATTCACGACGTGCCGATGTTGTGGTTGTGGCGGTGGGAATCCCAAAGTTCATTGGACCCGAAATGATCAAGCCTGGCGCTGCTGTCATCGATATTGGCATCAACCAACAGGTCTTGCCTGACGGACGTGTGCAAATTGTCGGCGATGTAGACACCGATCGCGTCATGGAAACCGCCAGCTGGATTACGCCGGTACCTGGAGGTGTCGGTCCTGTCACGGTTGGCATTTTGATGCGCAATGCGACAATTGCCCACGGACGTCAAATTGAGGCTGGTTGGCTCCCATCATAGCTCTGTCTAAACCAGCCAAACAGCCTCTTTGGCCATGATTATCAAGGATACCTGTTTCCAAAAAGGTGAATTTGGAAACCGGAAGGAACATCCTAAGGGAGCTGAGGGCTTGCCGCCGATTGATCTCGCGATCTTTGACGAGGCACATAAAACCACCGGCCGGGCTGGCGGCATGTTCAGTTACGCGCTGGACGACGAGAAAATTCGTATAAATAAGCGGTTATTTCTGACGGCAACGCCGCGGCGCACCGATATCCGGAAGCGGGACAAAGAAGGCGAGTTCCGGGTCCAGTCGATGGACGACGAATCTCTCTATGGGCCGAGAGCCCATATTTTGTCGTTTGGGGGCCGCCGCTAACAAAGGCGTTACTCTGGTTGAAGGAGACGAGACCGGGGCGCGGTGGGTCTCCAATCTGGTGGCCCTGGGCCAAGCAGTGAAGAAGGTGGGTGCCAGTAAGGTCATCACCTTCCATAGCCGTATTGACCTTGCACAGGAGTTTGCAAAGAACGAACCACGGGGGATCGCTTATTAATTCGATGGCTACGATGTGCGGCACGTTAATGGAAAACAAGACAGCGCCAACCGTAGTGACGCCATCAGCGCGTTCGCTTCGGCACCTCATGGGGTGATTGCGAATGCGCTCAAGCGGGGTGGATGGATCCCCTAACCGGTCAGGCTGCTCTCGGGATTAAGACAATTTTCTTGCCGTTGAAAAGTTTCACACACCTCGCCCTGGCAGCAGTCAATGTGCAGACGGGCTAGTTTTTTGTATTGATGGCCTTTCGCTGAATCGATCTATCCAGGTGCTCAAATTACAGTGGCCGCTACGCCATTGGAATTCTGGTGGGCGGCCTTCCCGTAATTTCGGGTTGGGCCAATGCCAGTAGGGGGGTAATGCGCAAGCTAGCAATAATTGGGCAGTAGACAAGGGACCGTCAAACAGACCGGCGGCGACGTCTTTATCTAAGGAATCTGCGATACGATGGGCACGGGCG
>Ga0209403_10005198_pt1 | contig 13689 bp, 15 predicted proteins | sample ArcticOcean_MG_C_8_FD_187440 | JGI IMG/M metagenome (GOLD analysis project Ga0209403, IMG submission 187440) | Marine microbial communities from western Arctic Ocean - ArcticOcean_MG_CB11_86 (SPAdes) (version 2) | ecosystem: Environmental > Aquatic > Marine > Oceanic | place: Arctic Ocean... | reverse complement strand
TTACACGCGCGTTCAAATTCTTGACAATGGAGTCAGGATAACCTCCGACGTCAATTCCCGTAGCGGCTCCCCATCTGATTTGCAGGAACCTGGGCTTTGCACCATCGGTTCGGCTCTCGCCTGGCAGGAGGTTCTGCGCAGGACCGGTGTCGCACTGCCTGTGGAGGTTCCAAAGAAGTACATCACGGTGAACCTCCGGATCGATCCCTCCAACCTGCCGTACGGTGAGGAGCCGAGGGATGTTCTGCGTATCGTCGGCCCTGATGGGGAGTCGATTCCGTTCCGCAGTCATTCGCGCGATGATGGAACCGAGCACATCGTACTCAGTTTCAGGCTCGATGAGGGCACGGATCTGGCAGATTCCGTACTAGGATCTATCAAACTCGAGTCGACTGAGTCGGGTCAGAGCGCACCCCCAGCCGAAATTGAGCTCATGATTCCTCGGTGCGAGGGGGATGTTACAGGCAGCGTGACAGTTGCTGGTGTCGGAGGCTTGGGTAGTTGGGCAATGCACGCCGTGGCGATGGGAATCGCCAACTCAGGAGGTGACGGTTCGGGGCTCAGCATCCATCTGGTCGACCCGGATACCGAAGTAGAGGTGCACAACCTGAACCGGCAGGTCCTGTACACAGCAGATGATCTGGGTATGCCTAAGGCGGAAGTGTCTGCGCGTCGGATTTCCGAAATCCTCCCGGTAGCAGAGGTTCGGGCATATGTAGACGCACTCGGCATCGCTCACCTTGACGGACTGATGAATCAGGACGACATCATACAGAATGAGGTAGATGACGAGGAGGAGATGGAAATTGATTTCATCGAGGGATTTGATGACTTCGCCGGAATCTCTGGCGACTTACTAGAAGCTCTGAACTCTGCTGACGCCGTGTTGTCCGGGGTGGACAACCTGCGATCGAGATCTGTACTTAGTGCGATCTCTTCGCACCTCGGGGTACCTATGATCAATGCAGGGGCCAGAGGTTTCGTCGGCAGCTTCGATGTCTTCCTCGGGGACCAGACTTGCATGGTCTGCAGATACGGCACCCAGGCCGTCAGCCAGTACAGGCCGATGTCCTGCCAGGAGGACGGCGAGGTCCCATTCAGCGCCATTGTTACCTCGACAGCTCTCTTCGGAGCGCTTGAGGGGCTCGCTCTGATCTCCGCACTCTGCTCTGGCGGTTCCTCACTGTCAGATTGGCCCAGTCTGATCATCTGGAGTGGCTGGAGCAACAATTTCAACTGTCATGAAGACCACGGCTTCGGCCCCTTCAAGCAGGCCTTCCTAGCCAAGGGAAGCCATTCTGAGCATCTGGCCGAGCTGCTTTTTGACGCGGAGGTGATTGCGTGACTGACGAGAGAATATGTGAGCGCGCTGCCTCGATAATCATGTCGGGAGGGACGCCGCGCTCTGTGGCCCTGCAGTTCCCCGCCTGGTTCGTCAACAACCACGATGGCATTGTTCGCCTTTGGGAGGTCATCAATCGCAAAACCTGGAGGTTCAAGGATGAGTAACGGAAATCGCAATATCAGCGGGAAATTACGCGGGCTTCCACGTGATAGGCTGAATTCTCTGAAGATAGACTACCCCTCGATCTCTCCGATCAGGGAATTCTGCTCAAGCACTGACATCAGGGGCTTCAAAGTTCGAATACCTCGGCGTTCTGGTGGCAATTACAACGTTGTTATTCTGTGCGACAATCTACTGAACGAGGCGCCCTCAGCTTACGTACTGGACGACATAGATGGCCACTATCACCTGTGGAAGAAGATGACTATCCCGGGAACGGGAAAAGGCGCCCTCTGGGTTTGCGATGCGTCCTACTACGGCAATTTGAAGCAACTGTACAACAAACAAGACACAGACCCAGCGACTCGGCTGGGGTTCTACCTCGCGCACGTAATCCAAGTTCTCAACTGCAGTGAGGATCCAGGGGGTTGTGGTTGTTGAAAAGCAAGCAGATGTCGAAAGTTGGCATTGGCCCAGGAGTGAGTGCATGAGTATGCAATATCCCGGATTCCCGATGAGCAGGCTAGGAGAACTCCGCGTCGACTACCCCAGCCTGAAGGTGGTCCGAGGACATGTGTCGAATGGTTATGCGCGCATGTTGGTGGTCAGTCTGCCAGACAGCCGTGGAAGGACCACTAGCGGCGAGTACAGAGTTGTGATTGACGCGAATGACTTGGACCGGGTGCCCATTTCGTACATACTGAACATCGAAGACGTGCGGCAGTTCAGCAGCATCATTCGGGGTGGGCAGAAATCCCACACCTACGACCATAGTCTTGCTACGATACCAGGTACGAACAAGGAGGCCTGGTGGATCTGCCACGGCGACTTCAGCGCTGTTTACTCGCTTCTCGAGGACGATCCAGTGGCCCGCATGGGTGGCTTCCTCAATCACATCATTTCGCTGTTGAATTGGTAGGTTGGAGATGTTGTGGGAGCAGGTGTCACTGGTGACGAAGGAGCGGGTTCACGCTGAACGCACTGATACAGAGACGAGGAAAAAAGGAGAATGATGGATATGTGCGATAAGAAACTGTACCACTACGAATGCAAGAACCCGAACTGTGACCGGAAGTACGCCCTTAGGGAAGTGATTCTGACAGGCACGCTGAACCGACCGACCTGCGCGCGCAGCAAGGTCATTGACGTGATGGTTGACTGGAAGACCCGGAGGACTGAGAAGAAGGCGGTCGTCTACTACGTGTGCGGTCCGCGGCCATGCCGGAGCAGCCGTGAGGACGTTTGCCACTGCGGAACCTCGTTCGACTGGCCGACCCAGCCTGCCGATGTCTCGAGAGACGGCGTATCGCCGGAGTTCCAAGACCTGCTCGACCAAATGATGTTCGACGATGATTTCGCCCGTGGGGTTCGCAAGATAGCCAGGGATTACTCGAAGGGCCTTCGCCAGGGGATGACTGGATCAAGAGTGGGTCCCGAAACGATCGAGCTTGAGGTGGAGATCACCTCGAGCGACACTGGGTCCGAGGTAGGGGATCTCGATCAAGAGATGCCCGAAGAGGAGGATTTGGTAGCATGAGCCGAATGAGGGGCAACGATGAGGGGCGGATGGTCCGGCTGACCCTGTCGAACGCGGTCGACCAGACCCAGAAGATCCTCGTCGAGGTGCCCGCCGGGACCTCCGTGGCCCAGGCCGCGCGCGACGCGGGGATCGCGCCGCAGGGCTCCTTCGACGTGTTCACGCCCGGGGGCGAGGCGGTCACCCAGGCGAGCGTCGACCAGCACCGCGATGCGGTGCTCTACGTCGGCCCGCAGAAGGTGGCCGGAGGGGCCGAGGAGTTCGTCCTCGAGCCCGAGCCGGGCGTCGATGTCGCCGACGGCCCGCCCGTCGGGCCCAAGACGGTGGTCTTCGTTTCGGCATACGACTCAACGGTCAGGAACGAAGTGGTCCCCCAGGAGGGGCAGAGCGTGAGGGACGCGGCCACGATGGCCGGGCTGGCCCCGCGCGACGGCTCCGGCTGGGAGGTCTTCGACGCGCTGGGGGTCAAGGTCGGTGACCGGGTCGCCACTGAGCTGACCGGAGAGGTGCTGTACGTGGGCCCGGCTGCCATGATCGCCGGTGGCGTCTTGAGCCCGTGCAGGTTATGGTCCTCGCCGGGACTTACGACGGATGACATACGCCACATGAAGATCGACTACCCGTCTGTAGCTTCTATCCGCAACCTCAGGCTGCCTAACGGAAACTTCGGAGTGGTCCAACTCACGATAATCGGAAGAAAGAGCCACAAGAATAGCCAGACAATCTCGTACCAGATCCTGATAGACTTCAGAGGCTTTCCTGCCGAGTTGCCTCACGCATATGTCAGGTCCCCTGATGATTCGCAGATAATGCACTGCAACATCTACCACGCAGACAGATTTTCGTTCGCCCCGAGGATATCTCTTTGCAACGTCTGCATAGGAGATTACAGCGCCACTTTCTCTGAACTTCCGAAAGACAGGATACAAAGGCTCTTCTGCTACCTAAATCAACTGCAGTACGCGCTCTCGAACCCGAACACCGGCGACACGGCGAGGAGTGTCTGATGGCATCAATTCCACTCACTCTGAGGGTTCACGCCACCGGCTGCGCGTTCCCTATGTGCGACACCCCACAAGCACTCGACATAGGGGCAGACGGCGAATCCGGTGAGATGCTCGTCTACCGGGTCTCAGGAGAACACAGGACCCTATTGGACACAGGCAGCGCAATCGCGATATGGAACCGCTGGCTTCCTGCGGCATGGGGCATACGCTCCATAGTCAACAGTACAGTAGTAGGCTTGCATGATGAATCGAAGTGGTCCTGCATGATCGGGGAAAATGCATCGATTCACCTTACTACCCCGAAATGCGGACCTCCGATAACGATCGCTGCGAAGGAGCTCGAGGCGGCGCTGCTGGTCATGGGCGGACCGACGGTAGAAGAGAGGATCTCGGTCGTGGAGTTCCCGGAGCACCCACTTGTGGGGGAAGTAACGAGAGTAGTCAGGCACAATCACAGGATCCACGAAATCGCACAGGAGGTAGAGGAGATTGACCTCTGAGGAATCATTGTACGAGCACAAGTGGCACCGCCAGTCGGGGCTGCTTGACCAAGAGATGGTCGCCTCGCTTGAGATTGACCTTGAGGGGCACGACGAGAGCGTGCTGGCGATGCTACTGCAACTCGACCTTCTCGGAGCCTGCCGGAGTGGCAGTGGCGTAGTCAGAATCAGCAGAGACCCCCTAGACGAGGTGAGCGTCAGGATGCTGCGAGGCCTGGTGGACTTCAGCGAGGGGGGATGGCGCGACATCCGGCGGATGTTCGGCGAGAGAGGGATGGAGGTCTCCCTGTGCGAGATCAGCGAGGCCGACATCTGGATCGGCACAGCGAACTGCCCGAGGCCGGAGGGGCATCGGGGCCACTGGCTGATCCACGGCGCTGGATCGGCCCTGGTGGGCTCGGGCCAGTTCCCCGAGATAGACTCCGCGTGCGTGCGTGAGACGATGATAGACTCGGCCACCCTGGTTTGCGGGGTATCCGCGCTCCTGCACAGGTACCTTGGGGAACGCAACGCCTTCTGGGAGATGGAGGTCGTGGACCGCTGGCTCACCCTTACGGCCAGAGTCGACGGTGTTGATCCGGAGTTGGCTCTGAAGAGTTTGAGGAGCGATTTCGGCCCGGGCACTGCGACGCAGACATCTGACGGCGAGGGCTCGCTGGTCAGATTCAGGATTCCTCTGGAGCAAACGCCGCAGAAGCTGATTTCGTTCCTGTGGCAACCCGAGCGTTTGACTTGGGACATGGAGGCGGGGCCCGAGGACGTCGGACCCTTCCCCTCAAAGATCTCCGAGGGCGGCTACTGCTTCGACTCGATGGCCTTGCCCGAGGAGCTGTCAGACGTGAAGGCCCTGGTTCTCGGAGTGGGGGGCTTGGGCAGTTGGGCCGCCCCCCTGCTACTCACCGGATGCGACCCCGCTACCACGAAGATAGAACTGGTGGACGGAGACCACAAGGTCGAGGTCCACAACCTGAACAGGCAGGTCCTGTACGACTCCAGCGACCTAGGTTGCGCAAAGGCCACAGCAGCAGCCAGCAGGCTAAGTGGCCGCTTCGAGATGGGGGAAGGTTCCGTGGTTGGGATTCCCGCTCCTCTCGGTGCGCAGCATGTGATTGACGGTTCCGTGGAGGTGATCGAAGGAGACATCAGCCTGCAGGATATTATCGGCGAGAGCGAGTACGACGAGCGCATCAAGGAGTCGCTCGACTCTATGCACATCGCCCTGTCGTGCCTTGACAACCAGAACGCTAGGACGCTTCTCAACAGGGCCTGCCTCGACAGGGGGGTCTCGATGGTCAACGGAGGAGGGGAGGGGGCCCGGGGCGTGATCGAACACTTCGACGAGGGCCTATGCATGGTCTGCAGGTACGGACCGCAAGAAGCGTACGCGACCGAGAGGGTATCCTGCCAAGAGGAGGGGGGCCGCACGGTCAGCTCGATAGTCACCACCACGGCGTACGTGGGGGCGATGCAGGCCGCCATAGCGCTCTGCCTGCTGGCCGCGCAGCGCGGCCACGGCAACGAGGTCCCCGAGGCGAGGGAATGGTCCAACGGGAGGGTGTCGCGCAGACACTGCGGCAGGCTGCCATGGATGGAAGGGGATTGCGGGGGTCACCTGTGATGGATTCAGAGGCCCACGCCGTACGTAGAGATTCAGCAAGCGACTACGAGCGCAGCAGGATTGAGGAAAAGATGGCTGAAACGAATAGGTATGTTTGCACGGTGCTCGCAGAAGAGGACGTACCGCTCGTGGAGGTGCCCCGATGAGCGTACCGAGCAAAGGGGGGCTGTTGGCGATGGATCTTGAAAGTATGACAGTGGTCGAACTCAAAGACGTACTCCGTTCCCTCAACCTCCATACGGCAGGGAACAAGGCTGAACTTATCGTGAGGGTCGAGTCCATGGCTCGTAATATACCAGAAAGCGTGTTCCAGTACAACGACATCAAGGGGCTGGATCCGTTAATCCGCTGGTTCAAGATGACCGGTCGTCTATTCAGCCCGGAAGCCGCCATCTACGGTTTCACCCGCTTCCCGGCGGGAGTTCTCCTCACTGGGGTTCCGGGCTGCGGCAAGTCGATGGTCGCCAAGGCCATCGCCAATGAATGGGACATGGGCTTCCACCGCGTCCACCCGGACGAGCTCGTGGGCCCATGCATCGCCGACAACGAGACCTTCATGCGAAATCTGGTCAATGGTCTGGCCGCCAGGGCTCCAGTGATCTGCTTCATGGATGAGGCTGAGAAGCTCCTTGGTCAGACAAGGGCTGGCACGATGTATCGGGCCTGCGACTCCGCGCGTGACAGCGCAGAGAGCATCCTCCTGCAGTTCATGGAGGACGACAATTCTGGTGTCTTCTTCATATTCACAGCGAACGAGTACAGAAAGATGTCGCCGGCTCTCCTAGATCGCTTCCATGGGAGGTTCTTCATCGACCTGCCCTCGCGCTCGGCCCGCAAGGACATCATCTCCTCGATGCTCGAGATACGTCAGAGGAACCCATCGGACTACGATATCGAGAGGCTTGTCGGGATCTCGGACGGGTTCAGCGGTCGGGACATCAGAACGGCTATTGACGAGGCGATGAAGTCAGCCTTCTTCCAAGATGCTCGACCTCTGGTCGAATCGGATCTCGTCGAGGCTTTCTCCCAGGCAATCCCTACCTCTGAGATCCACTTGGATCAGATAGCGGAGATGCGCGAGATGGTCTCTCAAGGCAAGATGCGCCGAGCGAACTCGCAGGAACTCGAGGCAGGCGCGCTGGTAGTGAAGGACGGCGGGCAAATAGAATGGGTATGAAGGAGTGGAAATCATGGGTTTGCTGAGAGGAATTTTCTGGATCACGGCTGCAGTAGCTACCGGTGGGCTGGCCCTCGCGCTGCTGCCCAACGACTGGGATGGAGTGGACTTCAATGACGGTGGGGGCGATGAGTGAGATGTTGCTGATTGGACTGGGGGGCGATTGAATGGTCAAGTTTCCGCCTGGCGGACGCGCAAGGGGCCCTGGCGGGCGCTTTAGGGGCCCTGAGGCCGAACCGGAGGTTCAGCCCCTGATAGCCCAGCTCAAGCAGGATCGCGCAGATTCGCGGGCTGAAGTAAATGAGCGCGTTGATCAAGTAATTACTGAATTGACTAGTAAAATCTCTGAGAGGATAATATCTAAAAATAGGCTAATGCAATTGACTCATTCAGAGCCTCTATCATTTCCAACTACTGCTTCATTAAATGGAATAATTATCGATTGTCAGCTTTTTCTAACCGGAATTGACCAATGGGCGGAGAATAATGGTATTCTAGCCGTAGTGGAGGAAGTTGCTTACAATGACCCGCGGGAAAAGTACTGGATTAATGCTAAACTGAGTCTCAAACATAGCAACAGCCATCCGAAGTGTCCGACAAAGAACCGAGTCTTTGAGATTTCTTTCCATTGGGGAGATGAATAGTGTCACAGGTGACGAAATGCGGCATCCACAGGGGACGTAATGGGACGTGAGAGAAGATGAGTAGAGTGATTGCTAGATACGACCAGGTGCTGACGGTGGCCAACCTGCCCGACCAGCTGGCCCACAAGGGGCTGGTGGTGTTCCACGAGCAGGACCTGCGGGAACTGGGTGCCTCGCCCGGCGACGAGATTCTCCTGAAGGGAGGGCGCAAGACGACTGGCGTTGCTAGGATCAGCCCCAGCGCGAACCCGGGCATCATCTACCTGGACGCCACTACGAGGCTGAACGCTTCCTCGAGGACCGGTGACTCTCTGGAGGCCGAGCTGATTGAGAAGCCCCGGACGCTGGACAGGGTCTTCTTCGCGCCCGTGGGCGAGGAGCTCGAGGGCGACATGCAGGACCTGATCGGCCCCAACCTCCTGGGCCGAACCCTGTGCAGGGGAGACCACATCACCTTCCCCTCACCCAGCGGCGGGATCCTGGAGCTGCAGGCCGAGAAGGTCCGCCCGATCATGCTGCGCAACGGCGGCGTCATCGGACCGGGCACCCAGATTGAGCTGCTCGGCAGGCGCGCCCGCAGGCCGCTGCTTGAGACCGGGGACGTGTCGTTTGCCGACATAGGCGGCCTCGACGAGGTCATCGAGCAGATCCAAGAGGTTGCGGTGGTGCCGCTGCTGCACCCTGAAATTTTCCTGAGGGGTGGAAAGCCGCCCATCAGAGGAGTCTTGCTGCACGGCGAGCCGGGGACCGGCAAGAGCCTGCTCGCGAGGGCTCTCGCAAGGGAGACCCAAGCGACCTTCCACTCGATCTCGGCCCCAGAGATCATCGGGGGGTCCGTGGGCGCATCCGAGGCTGCCCTCCGGGAGCTTTTCAGCGAGGCTAGGCAGGATGCTCCCTCAGTCGTCTTCATCGACGAGATCGACGCCATCGCTCCTGACAGGCAGATGGCCACGGAGATGTCGAGGCGCCTAGTGTCGCAGTTGCTAACCCTCCTCGATGGAATGGAGGAAAGGGGACAGGTAGTTGTCATCGGGGCCACCAACAGGCTGAGTGACATCGATCCGGCCGTCAACCGATCAGGCAGATTTGAGCGCGTCATCGAGTGCCCTGTTCCCGACAGCGACGGCAGGCTCGAGATCCTCGAGATTCACACCAGAGGCATGCCACTCCACCAGGACGTCGATCTGGATGAGCTTGCAGAGCTGTCGGTCGGCTTCGTGGGAGCCGACATCGACCACTTGTGCCGTGAGGGGGTCTACCGCGCTGCCAACCGTACCTTCGGCTTCGACAGGCTGCTCGACGTGGACGAGATTGATGCCACAGAGCTGGAGATACTCAGGGATGACTTGGTGGAAGCGGTAGGCAGGATAAGGCCGTCATTGAAGCGTCGGCACGAGGTCGAGGTCGAGAACGTGGGCTTCGAGTCAATCATCGGCCAGGAGAAGGCCAAGACCGTGCTGCAGGAGAAGCTGCTGCTCCCGCTCCAGTTCCCCGAAATCCACGCCGCTGCAGGCCTCAGCATAGGCTCTGGGGTCCTACTTTACGGTCCCCCCGGAACTGGCAAGACCGCCCTCGCTAGGGCGGCTGCCAACGTGTCCGGGGCGCAGTTCCTCAGCGTCAAGGGACCGGAACTCATGTCGATGTGGGTGGGCGAGTCCGAGAGAGCGGTGAGGACCATCATGGACAAGGCCCGCAAGATGGCGCCCTGCGTGCTTTTCTTCGACGAGTTCGACTCGCTGGGATCCGACAGGAACGGAGTCGGTCCGGGTCATGCGTCCAAGAGGGATGTCGTCAACCAGTTGCTCGCAGAGATCGACGGCATCGACTCGAGGGACGGTGTCCTGATCATCGCGGCCACCAATCAGAAGGATCTGATCGACCCAGCGTTCCTGCGCCATGGCCGGCTCGGGAGTCATATCGAGGTGTCCCTGCCTGAGCGCGACGAGTACGAGGCCATCCTCGACCTCCACCTAGGGGACGTGAAGCGGTCCGATGACATAGACCTCTCCAGCAGTATCGGCAAGATGCCAGATGGAATCTCCGGAGCAGATATCGCAGGAGTGGCGATCCGCGTCAAGGAGAACGCGGTCAAGAGGCACCTCGAGTCAAACCCCGAGGGAGGTACCGATGGTTTCAAGTTAGAGCAGGAAGACATTGACCTTGCATGCGAAAGAGTAGGGGGGATGAATGCGATTGCGTTCGAATAGTTCTGAAACATGGTTCTGAGGTGCGTTTTGAATGAGTACCCTAGTACTAGTCGTCGCTAAACAGGGAACGCAAAATTTCCCAGAAGATGAAGATTCGGCGATTGTTTTGTTCGGTGATTTGATCGAGAAGGCAGAGGCTAAGAAGATAATTGCTCTGAGGGTCGATTCGTCGGAGGATATGCCCCCAGCAATCTCCAAACTAGCCGGGAGTTTGGGCATTGAAAGCGAGTGTGTGCAAGTCGACAAACTTGACCCCATTATCTGGACAGGTAACGTGAACCCTGCAAATATCTGGAGTGATCACCTAGAGACAATGACTCTCAAATCTCCGATTTCTTCGGACGATAGCGAATTGAGTTTCATGTTAAATTCCGGATCCAACTTCGATGCCGGGCTAATTTATACCCTGTACGAGGTGCTCGGAGGTTCACTCTGGATTACTGAAAGAGGAGTTGATCGAAATACTGCAATCAGACTCGATCGGGGTCTTCCAAGGGAGGGGTCTGCGGCCGAGGCCGCCCTAGCCAGTCTCGCTAGCTTCTCATTCGACAATCTTGGGTCCGCGCCAACGACTTCGGAACTGCAGGGTCTGATTGATGGGACCCCCTCGGGAAAGGGCTTTGAGAACACATTGAGGGATTGGGAGGAATACTTCGAAGATAACCAGTTGAGGTTGTCGGAATTGGATGAGGCGTTGCAAGAAGCCAAGCAGGCCTTTGCAAAGCAGAAGGATGAGTGGGAGGAAAACCGTAAGGAGGGAGAGAAGGATCCTGCTGATGTGATTGAGATCCATCAAGAGAGGATTAGAAATAAACAGATGGCCCTAAAAGAGCCAAAGCCATACTCTCTAAACTCCAAGGGGCGGTACAATGCGACTCTGGCCCTAGCTCAACAGTGGAGGCCACTGGCCGTGAATGCAGGACCTTGGGGGCTAGTGATCTTCGTAAGGAGTGTGAATGAGTCCGAGTGGGTGGTCAAATATCTGAAAGAGCATTATGCTGCCCTCAACTTTGACAAGTATGCCTTTGTAGTCGGAGGAATTGACGTCTCGGACCAGAAGGAGATGTCGATAAGAATCCACGAGAAGGCAAAGGAATATCTGGGAGGGTCGAGAGTCGTTAGTTCGCCTGGCGAAGTATGCTACAGCATCCCCGCAAATGGGGACTTGCGAGACGCTTCATCCGATGTCATGAGAATCCTGCACAGGATTCGCCAGAGCAACGATGGGATCGAATGGAACATTGATACCACTGGTGTTTTGGGCCTTCTGAGGCCGGCAATTTACCAGTACGTGTATCTTGCAGAGATCCCTAGTTTCTTCATAGCCAAGCAATACTCTGGTAGCGGTGTCTATGCATCGGGACTAACAGGATCGAAGCACTTCCTGAGGCTTCCCAACACGTCACAGGTTGATGCGATTAGGGGCAGTCTCAATGACAAGAAACTTGCCCGTTTCGTAGCCACCTTATACCGATTTCACTACGACAATCCCCAAGGCGAAATAGGCATTGAGAAGAAGTACGGAAACAACCGACCTTACGATTTCAACAGTGCAATTTTCCCGACTGGTCACCGACTGAGGATGGATGATATTCCGGTGGAAAACTCGCAGTTCAAGGCGATGAAGAGACATTTGCAGAATGCCTTGGTATCCGGGTTGGTTTACCTATCTGGGAGTGGTATTCATCTGACCCCCGAAGGGATCGTAGCGGGTGCTCTGCTGAAAGGCTAGAGGGGGTTGCAAAATGACGTACGATGCGGCTGATGGGAAGTGCGTAGAATGCGGTAGCAGAAAGCTCGATAAGGATGCTGAAACAGGAGATGTTTATTGCTTTGATTGTGGCGTTGAAAACAAAGATTTGGCGGACCCGTATGACTCTTCTCCCGCTCCTATCAGGGAGGGTGATGACACGAAATCCGGAGGCCCGATCAGAAGGGAGGTGTCTGTTCAGAAATTCGATACAACCCCGAGAGATGGAGACGTGGTGTTGATTCTCCCACCGGCTAAGAAGAAGGAGAGTAAGAGGAAGAAGCAGGCTAGGCAAGAGATAGGGAAAATCAGCAAACTGATTGGAGAGATAAAGGAAAAAATCTTAGTTATAGATTCGAAAATTAAGACGGAACAGGAAGAGCAGTCTCGGGATTTCGAGGATAGGGTGGCTGAGCTCAAGGGCCGTCATCGAGTCAGAACACAAGAGATGCGAGAGTTGGGGAGGGACTCTAGACCTTTGTTGGAGATATTCAAATCAAAGTCTCTGGCTCCTACCAAGGACAGCGAGTGGATGTACAAACACCAGGCCAAGGACTTCCTCGGACTTGGGCTGTATCAGAACGAGGACGACCTGTCAGAGGATATCAAGGATCTCAATATTAATCGCAAGTGGATAGAGATGGTTGTGGACGCCATATCGAATCCGGGACTTCCCGATAGAGCCCCCGAGGAGGAAGAATGATGCCCAGGATGTGGACTCCCAGGAGGGAGCGAATCGGCATCGAGGTCTACGTCCACTTAACATATGACGAAAACGGTTTCTGGTTCTTCGATGACTTCATCCGTCGGCTGCGGATTAACCGCAATCTGATCGAACGGATACTGGGAAAGGGTCTGCCGGTTTCAAGCCGCATCAGAGAAAAACTAGAGCGGATTTCGAATCGTGATTTGGGGCTCGTAGGGAGCATCGCATTCATACCAAGGTGCGCTAGTCTGATGGGCGTGACAGTTGAGATGCCGCTGACACTACCCAAGGGGTTCTCCAACCCTCCAGAGGAACTGTGGGAAAAACTCGCCCTAGGCGTGAGAAGTTCTGAAGCTGAGTTTCCACTACATCACTGGGTCGAAGTCCCTAGGTCGGATGATTCGGCAAATGGCTCTGAAAAGGTCAAAGGCATGATCTGGAAATATCAGAACCCAATGATTTTGCGACATATCCCACTCGCATACTATACTGCACAGGAGATCTGGTGCAGAAGGGATCCGGAGGCCCGGAAGATTGGCACAAGAATCCTCGATATGATTTCCAAGGACCTGAAGTGGTGCGCCGCTACAGTTGACGAGATGGACGTCTGGTGGGACTCGGTATGGTCCCAATGCGATAACGATACTCCCTCTGTCACAAAGCTGCGTCACGGGTGACGGTGGAATAGCCTCACCACGAACATACAATTCTGAATGCGAAGGACATTGAGGCAAGAGGGACTGGTTGACCAGCATCGACTGGAGCGTCTGCGGGTAGCCGTGGTGGACGAAGGAGTCGGGAGTTCTGAACTGGGTGCTGCTATCGGCCAACTAGCCGGTCAGTTGGGAATTAGCCCTCCGATGGAGTACACCAATGATGGACTGACATATGACTTCTTGATCTGTCTAGGAGACTCCTGCGTACCGCTAACTGACACCCCTTACACGCGCGTTCAAATTCTTGACAATGGAGTCAGGATAACCTCCGACGTCAATTCCCGTAGCGGCTCCCCATCTGATTTGCAGGAACCTGGGCTTTG
>Ga0209403_10005197_pt1 | contig 13689 bp, 14 predicted proteins | sample ArcticOcean_MG_C_8_FD_187440 | JGI IMG/M metagenome (GOLD analysis project Ga0209403, IMG submission 187440) | Marine microbial communities from western Arctic Ocean - ArcticOcean_MG_CB11_86 (SPAdes) (version 2) | ecosystem: Environmental > Aquatic > Marine > Oceanic | place: Arctic Ocean... | reverse complement strand
TGGGAAAAATAATTTCCTTTGGCAAATTAGATGGAGATTTGTTTAAACCAGATAAAGTTTTAATATAGGAGATTGCGATGTCGATAACAAAAGAAACTAAAAAAAAGATTATTTCAGATTTTGCAATTAACACTAATGATACAGGTTCTGCAGATGTGCAGATTGCGGTATTAAGTGAGAGGATTATTAATCTGATAGAGCACTTTAAAAATCATAAACATGATAATCATTCTAAAAGAGGTTTGTTAGCTATGGTTAATAAAAGGAAAAAGCTTTTAAGTTATTTGTTAAAAAAAGATGAATCTAAATATAAAGAAATTATTCAAAAATTGAATATTCGCGGATAAATAAGAAATGCTAAAGCAGGAACAGGAATAGGAAAAAAAATGTTTAATATAAATAGAATTGAAATTGATTGGGCGGGGAAAAAATTAACTCTAGAAACAGGAAAAATAGCTAGGCAGGCAGATGCTTCTGTTGTTGCTACTTATGGTGGCACAACAGTCATGGCAAATGTTGTGGCTGCAAAAAAAGCAAAACCGGACATGGATTTTTTTCCATTAACTGTTAATTACCAGGAAAAATTTTATTCTGTAGGGAAAATTCCAGGCGGTTTTTTCAAGCGAGAAGCAAGGCCAACTGAAAAAGAAACATTAATTTGCCGATTGATCGATAGGCCAATTAGACCTTTGTTTCATAAAGACTTTAAAAATGAAACTCAAGTTATGTGTACAGTTCTTTCTCATGATCAGGAAAATGATTCTGATATTGTTGCATTAATAGCTACAAGTGCAGCCATTACCTTATCTGGCTTACCGTTTATGGGACCTTTGGGTGCTTCAAAAATTGCAATGATAGATGGAAAACTAGTTGCAAATCCAACTTTGACTGAAATAAGAAACTCTTCGTTAGAGTTAGTAGTTGCTGGAACTAAGCAAGGAGTTTTAATGGTAGAATCCGAAGCAAAACAACTTTCTGAGGAAGCAATGCTAGAGGCTGTAGAGAAGGGTAAAGAAACTTATAAAGAGGTTATTGATGCAATTATTAGTCTAGCTAAAAAAGCAGCAAAAGAACCTTGGATCGTTCCCGACAAAACTGATGAAATTAAAAACCTTCCATCAGAAATTAATAAAAATTATAAAAATTCATTTATTAAAGCATATAAAATTCAAGAAAAGAAAAAAAGATCTGAATTATTAAATAAAATAAGATCTGAAATTAGCGAAAAATATGTTTCTGATAATTTATCTCTTGTTGTAGTAGGGGATTCTACTAAATCTGTTGAAAAAGATGTTGTTAGGGGTGAGTTATTAAAAACTGGAAATAGAATTGATGGTCGTGATACAAAAACTGTTCGATCAATTGAATGTGAAGTTGGTGTCCTTGAAAGAACTCACGGCTCTGCCCTCTTTACTAGAGGTGAAACACAAGCCTTAGTTGTTACAACTCTTGGGACAGGTATGGATGAGCAACGTATTGATGCAATTGAAGGTGAATATAAAGAAAATTTTATGTTACATTATAATTTTCCTCCTTATTCCGTAGGCGAGGTTGGGAGAGCTGGTTTTACTAGTCGTCGTGAAATTGGACATGGAAAATTGGCTTGGAGAGCTATTCACCCAATGTTACCCTCTTCAGAAAAATTTCCCTATACATATAGAGTTGTATCTGAAATAACTGAATCAAATGGCTCAAGCTCAATGGCAACAGTATGTGGAACATCGTTATCAATGATGGATGCAGGAGTTCCTTTGGAAAAACCAATAGCAGGTATTGCTATGGGTTTAATTAAAGAAGGTAATGATTATGTTGTTTTATCAGATATTCTTGGAGATGAAGATCATTTAGGTGATATGGATTTTAAAGTTGCTGGCACTAAGGATGGCATCACTTCTCTTCAAATGGATATTAAAATAACAAGTATCACATCAGATATTATGAAAGAAGCGCTTGCTCAAGCTAAAGATGGCAGACTTCATATATTAGATGAAATGTCTAAAGCAATTGATAAATCTAGGGACGGTATTTCAGATTATGCACCTACCATTACAACAATTCAAGTTCATAAAGATAAAATCCGTGAAGTTATCGGAAAAGGTGGGGCCGTAATTAGAGAAATTACAGAAAAAACTGGAGCAAAAATTGAAATTAATGATGAAGGGCTTGTTAGTATCGCGGCTGTTAACGCTGAGTCAGGACAAGCAGCTATAGATTGGATTAACACTATTGTTGAGGAACCTGAGATAGGAAAAATTTATGAAGGCAAAGTTGTTAAATTAATGGATTTTGGTGCTTTTGTTAATTTTATGGGCTCTCGTGATGGTCTTGTTCATATTAGTCAACTAAAAAATGAAAGAGTTGAAAAAGTTAGCGATGTAGTAAAAGAAGGTGATATAGTTAAGGTAAAAGTTTTAGAAATTGACTCTCGTGGGAAAGTAAAACTATCTATGAAAGAAGCTATTTCTGAATAAATATGAAATACCAAACCTCCCTAAACTAATAGGTCATAGGGGGGTTAAAAATTTATCTCCTGAAAATACACTTAATTCAATTCAGTTAGCATACAAACTTGGTTTAAAATGGATAGAAATAGATGTAAAGATTTCAAAAGATCTAATTCCTATATTATTACACGATGATACATTAGATAGAGTTGCAAATATTAATGGGTCACCAACTAACTTTAATTATAATGAAATAAAAAAATTTGACGTAGGTTTTAATTTTTACAATTTTCCTACTGATATTTATATACCAACTTTGAAAGAGATACTTTTTTTTTGTCAAAAAAATAAAATGGGTTTAAATATAGAGCTAAAACCCAACCTAGGATTTGAAAAAAAAAATGTTGAAGCAATTGCGAATTTATTAAAAATTATTAATTTTCAAAATCAATTTTATTTTTCTAGTTTTGATTGGAATTCAGTAATTTTAATGAAACAATATATGCCTGATGCACATTTTGGATTGTTGGTAGATAAATTTAATAGCGAAATTTCTTTTAAGGATGCTCTAGATATTTGCCATAAATATCATTTTTATTGTTGCGGCTTTAATAAAAAAATAATTAATTCTGAAATTATGGATTGTATGGATGCAGAGAATTTGATTACAACTATTTATTCAGAAAAAAATGTTAAAATATATGAAGCTAATGAGTTGTGGTCAATGGGTGTAAAAAGTATTTTTATTGATGACCCCTCTAATTTTAATATTTTTTAATTATCAGATTTAGGCATTCCAATAATATTGAATCCACAATCTACATAGTGAATCTCACCTGTAACAGCTTTTGATAAGTCGCTAACAAAATACAATGCAGTGTTTCCAATTTCTTCCAACCTTACATTTCGTTTTAAAGCTGAATTATTTTGTGTATAATTATAAACTTCTCTTGCGTTTGCTATTGCTGCACCAGCCAAGGTTCTCATAGGTCCGGCTGATATAGCATTTACCCTTATGTTTTGAGAGCCTAAATCAACACTTAAATATTTAACACTTGTTTCTAGTGCTGCTTTTGCTACACCCATAACATTATAATTTGGCATTACCTTATTTGATCCATAGAAACTTAATGTTAATAAACTACCGCCTTCATTCATTATTTTGGAAGCATGTTTGGCTATTTCTGTAAAAGAAAAACATGAAATATTGAGTGTTTTAATAAAATTATCTTTTGATGTATTTAGATATTTTCCGTTGAGTTCATTTTTATCTGAAAAAGCTGCCGCATGAATAATAAAATCTATATTTTGAAATTTATTTTTTATTTCTTTAAAAGAATTTTTAATAGAATCTGGATTTAAAAAATCACATTCAATCATTAGATTGCTATTAATTTTTTCAGCCAATGGTTTTACTCTCTTTAATAAAGTTTCATTTTGATATGTAATTCCTATTTCTGCACCATTTTCTGATAGTTTTTTTGCTATACCCCATGCAATTGAGTGATCATTTGCAATACCAAAAATTATACCTTTTTTATTTTTAAGCATGTAATTTTGAAAAACCTAATGTTGCATTTGTTCCGCCGAAACCAAAACTATTTGAAATAACATTTTGAATATCCTTTTTCTCAATAGTTTTTAGTAAAATATTTTGGTCCTTAGCAATTTCATCTAAATTATTAATATTTGCTGATCCACATATGAAGTTATTTTTTAACATAAGTAATGAGTAAATAGCTTCGTGAACTCCAGTTGCACCTAAAGAATGTCCAGTTAATGATTTGGTTGAACTAATATAAGGTGATTTGTTTGTAAAAACTTTTTTAATTGCCTCCAATTCCTTCAGATCACCAATAGGGGTACTAGTTCCGTGAGAGTTAATATAATCAATCTTACCATTCATTGTTTTAATAGCTTGCTTCATACATCTTATTGCTCCTTCACCTGATGGTTGAACCATATCATGTCCATCTGATGTAGCTCCATATCCTGTTATCTCAGCATAAATTTTAGCACCTCTTGCTTTAGCATGTTCAAGTTCTTCCAATATGATTGTTCCACCTCCTCCAGCAATTACAAAACCATCTCTTTTATTATCATATGCTCGCGAAGCTAGATTAGGGGTATCATTGTATTTAGATGATAGAGCACCCATTGCATCAAATAAAATAGACATTGTCCAATGTAATTCTTCCCCACCACCTGCAAACATAATATTTTGTTTACCCATTTGAATAAGTTCATAAGAATTACCAATACAATGAGAGCTTGTCGAACAAGCTGAAGTTATGGAATAATTTATTCCTTTAATTTTAAAAGGGGTTGCAAGTGTAGCAGAATTTGTACTAGACATTGTTCTTGGTACCATAAATGGACCAACTTTTTTGGATCCCCCATTCCTACCTAAATCAAAAGATTTAAGTAAATTTTGTGTTGAAGGTCCTCCAGATCCTACTATGATTCCCGTCATATCATTGGATACATCTTTTTCCTTAAGTCCAGAGTCAGTAATTGCATCTCTCATAGATATGTAATTATAAGCCGCACCATCACCCATAAATCTTAATAGTCTTCTATCTATTTGTTCCTCAAGATTAATATTTGGTTTTCCATGAACAAGACTTCTAAATGAAAATTCTTCATACTCAGGTGCTTTTGTAATTCCTGAATTAAGTTCTTTTAAATTTTTAATAACTGTTTTTTGATCATTGCCAATACAAGAAACAATTCCTAGTCCGGTTATTACAACTCTTCTCATTAATTTTTATTGACCATTATTAAATAATCCAACTTTCATATTTTTTGCTACATATATTGGATTTCCATCAGCTTTTAATACTCCATCAGCAACACCAAGAATCAATTTTCTTAAAATTAATCTTTTAAGTGAAATATGGTATGTAACTTTTCTAATGGTTGGTAAAACCTGTCCAGTAAATTTAACCTCCCCAACCCCAAGAGCTCTTCCTCTTCCTGGTTGACCTAACCAACCTAAATAAAATCCAATTAATTGCCACATAGCATCTAAGCCTAAACATCCGGGCATAACAGGGTCATTTTTGAAATGACATTTAAAAAACCATAGATCTGGTTTTATATTAAGCTCTGCAATTATTTCACCTTTTGAAAATTCACCACCATTTTTATTTATATTTTTAATTCGATCAAACATAAGCATTGGAGGTAGAGGAAGCTGAGCATTACCTTCTCCGAAAAGAAGACCTTTACCACATTTAATTAATTTTTCATAACTAAAGGAATTTTCTTTCATTAAATTCAAGTAGATATAGTTTATTGAAATATTTTCAATTAAATATTTTTTAATTTACAATTTGTGTTTGTACTAATTTTAATATGATTAAATAAAAGAGTTTTACAATTAATTAAAGTAAGTACATTATTATTATTATCAAATTTCATAAAAAAATTAATTGTTTTTTGAGCACCTAATATTCCTGCTAAACCAGCAGAAGTTCCCAATATTCCTATTTTATCACATCTTGCTAAATCAGGTTCTTCTTTGTTTGGAAAAATACATTCTAAACATATATGTTTATTTTTTTTATTTTCAAATAAAATAATTTGAATATCTAGACCCACAGCTGATGCGCTAATTAAAGGTATATTATTTTTAACAGCATAGTTATTGATTAGCCTCATAGATGACCAATTGTCTGACGCATCTATTATAATTGATGAGTTTTTAAGCAGTGTAATATTTTTTTTATTTATCTTCTTATTATAAGCATTAATATTTGCATGAGGATTAATTTTAAGTAGTTTTTTTTTTGCTATAGTAGTTTTTTTTTTATCAATTTCATTAATGTTAAATAACGTTTGTCTATTTAAATTATTTTTTTGAATAATGTCATCATCAAACAAATTTAAATTTTTTATACCACAACAAATTAAATATTGAGCTAAGGGGCATCCGATACCTCCTACACCAACAATACTTACTTTCTTATTTTGCAAATTACGAAAAGAAATTTCATTAAAGTCTTTTAGAATTAATTGGCGTGAAAATATTTCTAGTTCTTCATCTTGCATATTTATAATTAAAGTTTTTTTATTAATTCTATTATTTGTTTTGCAACATTCGTTTTTGATGTTTTTTTCATATGTAAAATCGAATTTCTAGTAATAAATGAGATTTTATTCATTTCAGATCCAAATACTTTATTATTTTTATTAATTTTATTAAGAATTATTGCATCACAATTTTTCTTAAATAATTTTTCTTTAGCGTATTTTATATGGTTATTTGTTTCAGCTGCAAAACCTATAATAATTTTAGGTCTATTTTTTTTAAGCAAAGATGCTTCATGAAGAATATCCTTATTCGTTTTTAAGTCTATTTTTTTGAGATTTTGTTTTTTTATTTTTGTTTTCAAAGTTGTTCTGGGTGATACATCTGAAACAGCTGCTGCAAATATTGCTATATCAACTTTTGAATTTTTTTTAACAGCATCAAGCATCTCTTTAGCAGTTTTAACTTTTATTAGTTTGGTTTTAAAAGGTGGTTGGAGGTTAGTGGGTCCTGAGATTAAAATAACTTTAGCTCCAGATAGACTCATTTGCTTTGCAATTTCATACCCTTGTTTTCCAGACGAATAATTTGATAAAAACCTTACACTATCAATCGGCTCAATTGTTGGTCCAGCTGTTATTAAACATTTTTTATTTTTAAAAAACTGAGTTTTTTCTAAATTTTGATTTAATATTTTGGTAATTTTTTTTGTTTTAGATAGCCTTCCAATTCCTTTTTCTCCACAAGAAAGGCTTCCATATTCAGGCCCAATAAATTCAACTCCAATCTTAATTAATAGAGATACATTTTTTTGATTTATAGAATTATTCCACATTTCTGAATTCATTGCAGGAACAAATATAATTTGTTTATTTGAGGCAATCAAAGATGTACTAGCCAAATCATTGGCAACACCATTAGCAAACTTAGCAATAATATTTGCTGTGGCAGGACAAACAACTATTAAATCATTTTTTCTTGTTAATGTAATATGTAGCATCCTGTTATTTTTTTCAGAATCATTAGTATAAATTTCTCCTTTAATATTTTTTTTTAATTTATTAAGATTAAATAATTTTTTGGCATTATCAGTAAAGATGCAATCTATTAATATATTTTGTGAAGTTAAATTTTTTAATATTTCATTACATTTTTTAATAGCAATAGATGCAGTCATTATAAAAAGAATTTTCATTAAATTTTATATTTTAAAGCCCCTGTGAACTGAAACTATACCATTAAAAAAATTTATAAATCTATTATCAATAAATCCAATTTTATTTATTTCATTTAATAGCTTTTCTTGATTAGGAAACAAATCAATACTTTCTGATAGATATTTATAAGCTTTTTTATTTTTTGTTATCTTGTCACCAATCCATGGAATGATATAGTTTTTATAGTTTTTATAGATTAACTTAATGAACTGAGTTTCCGGGCTACTAAATTCTAAACAATAAAAAGCACCGCCTGGTTTAAGTACTCTATAAGCCTCTTTAAGAGCTTGTTTAATATCGGTAACATTTCTTAAGCAGAAAGAAATAACATATTTATCAAAATGATTGTTTTTAAAAGGAAGTTTTTCAGCATTGGCTTTAGTAAATTTTACCCTTTTATTAACAAATCTATTTTTACCATATTTTAACATTTCATTATTAAGATCTATCGAATGAATATTATTAGTAATTTTTTTTTTAAGTATAAATTTAATTAAGTCGCCAGTACCAGAACCAACGTCAATGATTTTATCATTTTTTTGAATATTCATAAAATCAACTAGCTCTCTTTTCCATATGTGGTGCGCACCAAAGCTCATTAAATCGTTCATCAGGTTATAGTTTTTTGCTACATTTGAAAAAATATCTTGAACCAAGATAGTTTTTACTTTTTCTGTTACTTTTCTTTTGCCAAAATTTGTTTTTAGATTATCCATATATTTAATATGCCAGAACTTCCCGAAGTAGAAACAACCATAAGAGGTTTAAAACCATTATTGGGCTCTTCAATACTTAATATTAAAATTCATACTCCAAAATTACGTTTTTTTATACCTAAAAATATTAAGTTGATTAAAAGAAATGTAAAAATTATTGATATTAAAAGAAGGGGAAAATTTATACTAATATATTTATCCAATGATTATTGTATTTTATTGCATCTTGGTATGTCAGGAAAACTAAGAATAATAAATACTAGTAAATTTAAACGAAAAAAACATGATCATTTTATTTTGCGTACAAATAAAGAACAAACATTGGTTTTTAATGATTCTAGGAGATTTGGTTTTGTTGATTACGAAAAAATAGAAAAAACTCACTTAAAAAAATATATATCTAATCTTGGTATTGAGGCATTAAGCCCGTTATTAAATGGAGGTTATTTATTTAAAATTATTAGTAAAACAACGGTACCAATTAAGCAGATTTTACTTAATCAAAAAATAATAGCTGGTATAGGAAACATATATGCCAGTGAAATACTATTTAATGCTAAAATTTCACCTTTTGAGAGGGGAAAAGATCTTAGGGCTAAGGAATGCACTAAACTTATTATTTCAATAAAAAAAATCCTTATAAAAGCCATAAATAATGGAGGGTCAACCTTAAAAGACTTTACTTCAACTGATGGAACATTGGGCAATTTTCAAAATAATTTTAAAGTTTATAATCAGCAAGAAAAAAAAATAAACGGCAAAATAATTAAAAAAACTATTCAATACGGACGCTCCACTTATTATTGTCCAGAACTTCAAAAAATAATAAAAAAAATATAATTATGTGATTAGAGGGTATAGGATTTAAATTAAATATATTGACTTATGTAACTTTCAAACTATAGGTCAAAAACAATGGCAAATCATAAATCTGCAAAGAAAAGATCAAGACAGACTATTAAAAAAACAGAGATTAATACTCAAACTTTGTCAAAGATTAAAACAAATATAAATAATTTTGTTGAAATTCTTAAGTTAAAAAATAAAAAAAACTTAGATAAATCTTTAAGTTTTGTCAATTCATCTTTAGCAAAAGCAGTAAAAAAAGGGTTAATAAAGAAAGAATTTGCTTCTAGAAAATTATCCTCGTTATCAAAAAAAATTAAAAATATTTAATTTTTTTTACTTTTATTCTTGCTAATAATCTCTAAAGAGTATTCTCTATATTTAATAATTTGGTGATTATTATTTTGTGACTTTTATTCTTTTGCACATTAAAGAAACAAAGATTAATGGAGTGGTTAAATGGAAAATATTTTTTTAGATTTTAATGAAAAAAATTGGACAAATCTAAAAAAAGATTTAAAAAAAATAGTTGGAGATACGGCTTATAATAATTGGTTAAAACAATTATCGTTAATATCAATAGAAGAAAATACAATTACATTATCTGTTCCTACAAAATTTTTAAGAGACTGGATAGTAAATAACTACGCAGATAAAATAAAAAATGAATGTAAAAAATATATAAAAGAAATAGACATAATTAAATTGTTAGTTAAGCCAATAGGTGGTAGAATTGTACCAGGAACAACAAGAACAATTAAAAGTACTGATAATCATTGGAAATCTTCTATGGATATCCGTTCTAATCAGACTTTTTCTTATCCAAATGATTTTGGCGCCCCTTTAGATCCTCGATTTACATTTGATAACTTTGTTGTTGGAAAGCCAAACGAGTTAGCTTTTGCTGCTTCTGAAAGAATTTCAGAATCTGAAAACGTTACATTCAATCCTTTATTTTTATATGGTGGTGTAGGTTTAGGTAAAACACACTTAATGCATGCAATTGGATGGAATATTAAAGAGAAACAACCAGATAGGAAGGTAATATACCTTTCTGCTGAAAAATTTATGTATCAGTTTGTAAGAGCCTTAAGATATAAAGATACATCTGCATTTAAAGAGCAATTTAGATCAATTGATGTTCTTATGATTGACGATGTTCAGTTTATTAGTGGAAAAGATAATACACAGGAAGAATTCTTTCATACTTTTAATGCTTTAATAGAGCAGAATAAACAAATTGTTATATCTGCAGATAAATCACCATCAGACTTAGATGGTTTACAAGAAAGATTGAAATCTAGATTAGGTTGTGGATTAGTTGCAGATATCCATCCAACTACTTATGAATTGAGATTGGGAATATTAATTGAAAAAGCTCAAAAAAGAGGAGTCAAAATACCTCCTAAAGTTTTGGAATTTTTATCTCATAAAATTACTTCAAATGTAAGAGAGATGGAAGGGGCATTAAATAGATTGGTTGCTCATGCAACTTTAGTTGGAACGGCAATTACTGTAGAAACTGCACAAGTCGTTTTGCAAGATTTATTAAAGTCAAATAATAAAAAAATTACTATTGAGGAAATACAAAAAAAAGTTGCTGAACATTTTAATATTCGTTTAACGGATATGCATTCTCCACGAAGATCAAGATCGGTTGCAAGACCAAGGCAAATAGCTATGTATTTAGCAAAATCTATAACTTCTCGATCTTTGCCAGAAATAGGAAGAAAATTTGGAGGCAGAGATCATACAACGGTAATGCATGCAGTAAAAAAAGTTGAAGAATTAAAGCATGAAGATAGCAATTTTAAAGAAGATATTGAATTATTGAAAAGATTGATAGATTCTTAGAGTTTTTTTAATTATAAATTTAAATAATGAAATTCGCTATTGAAAAAAACCTTATATTTAAATCTCTTTCACATGTCCAAAACATTGTAGAAAAAAAGAATACACTTCCAATTTTGTCTAATATATTATTGGAAGCAAAGGATAATTCTTTAATATTGTCGGCTACAGATATGGATATTTCAATCACCGATAAATTAAATTGCAATATTGTTGATGAAGGATCCACTACAGTTCCAGCGCATATCCTCTTCGATGTTATTAGAAAGCTTCCTGAAACAAGTGAAATCGAAATAATTTCTAACGATGGAAAAATTATGAGCTTAAGATCAGGAAAATCAAAATTTTCCTTAGGATGTCTTCCAAAAGAAGATTTTCCAATAATTGAAATAGGAGATTTGGAGAATGAAATAATTATAGATTCTCAAAAATTATTAAAACTAATAGATAAAACCAAATTTGCCGTATCTAATGAGGAGACAAGGTATTTTTTAAATGGAATATATTTTCACAAGATAAAAGAAAATGATAAAAATTATTTATCATTAGTTGCAACTGATGGACATAGATTAGCCAAAAGTGATTCTGAGTTTAAAGAAGATTTTAAGCAAATCCCCGCTGTGATAATCCCTAAAAAAACTATAAATGAATTATTTAAACTTTTGACAGATTATAATGGCACTATTTCAATTAATTTAAATTCAAATAAAATAGTTTTTTTTATTGGAGAATCAATATTAATTTCTAAGCTAATAGATGGAAATTTTCCAGATTATAAAAGGGTTATTCCAACAGACAATAACAATATTTTAAGAGTAAATAGGAAGCATTTTAGCTCAGCTGTTGATAGGGTTAGTACAATCACAAATGATAAACTTCCAGTTATTAAATTTAAGCTTATGAATAATTTAATGAATTTGTCTTCCATAAATAGTGAAAACGGTATGGCTACAGAAGATATTACTATAAACTATAAAGGAGTTGAAATGGACATAGGGTTTAATTCAAAATATATATTGGAGATGATAAATAATTTGGAGGATGAGGATATAAATTTAAGCTTTAAAGATTCTTCTTCCCCAGTTATAGCAAGTGAAGATTCTAATCCTGATTTAATATATGTATTGATGCCTATGCGAGTTTAAATTTTTTGGGATATTTTAAAAAAATAATATTTAATAATTTTCGAAACTTTTCTTATTTTTCTATTGATTTTGATTCAGATTGCAATGTCATAGTGGGAAAAAATGGAAGTGGTAAAACCAATATCTTAGAAGGATTATCTTTATTTGAAAAAGGTAAAGGTTTTAAAAAAGAAAAAATTAGCAACTTAATAAATTTTGAAAATAAAAATAAAAATTTTAATATATCGTCTATATTTAATAACAAAGATATATCCCTAGATGTTAATATTTATAATTCAGAAAAAAATTTAAAAAAAATTTTAGTAAATAATTCTGAAGAAAAAGAATCTATTAATCATTTTGAATCATTGTTTTCAATAATTTATTTTTTACCGGAAATGGAAAGATTATTTTTAGCCCCTCCTTCATTAAGAAGAAATTTTTTAGATAGATTAATCTTTAATCATAATAAAAATTATAATAAAATTGTTAATAATTATAAGAAGGCCATTAATGAGAGACAAGTTTTATTAAAAGATAATTTATATGATGAAATATGGATTGAAAATCTGGAAAAAAATATTGCTGAATTTGCCTATCAAATATATGAAAAACGAAATTCACAAATAGATATAATAAATAAAATTCTTCAAGAAATGAATTTATTGACACATTTTTCTCATAAATTTTTATTACAAATTAAAGATGATTTTTTGGATAATAATTTAGAGGCTATTTATGATAAAGAAATTTTTGTCTCTCATCTAAAAAATAACAGAAAAATAGATTTTCTCTCTGGTGGTTGTTCAATAGGCCCACACCGTTCAGATTTCTTAGGGTTTAATCTTGAAAATAATTTCAATTTAAGTCAACTCTCTACAGGTCAACAAAAAACTGTAATTTTATTGATAATAATAGCTCAATGCAAATATCTTATTGATCAATTAAAATTTAGTCCTATTATTTTGTTAGATGAGGTTTGTTCACATCTTGATAGTAAAAATAGAGAGCTCCTTCTTTATTTAGTTGATGAGTTGAATATTCAAATATTTATGACTGGTACAGAGAATAATTTTTTTTCTTTTCTATCTACAAAAGCAAACTATTGTAATATAACTTAACAATGAATTCTAAAGAATATTCGTCAGAATCAATTAAGGTTTTAAAAGGTCTTGAGGCTGTAAAGAAAAGACCAGGTATGTATATTGGTGATACAGATGATGGTTCTGGTCTTCACCATATGATTTATGAAGTTGTAGATAATTCTATAGACGAAGCTTTAGCGGGATATTGTACTGATATATTAGTTTTTTTAAATGCTGATGGTACTATAACTGTTGAAGATAATGGTAGGGGAATTCCCGTGGACATCCACAAATCTGAAGGAATTCCAGCAGCACAATTAATTATGACTGAATTGCATGCGGGTGGAAAATTTGATCAAAATAGTTACAAAGT
>Ga0209403_10005190_pt1 | contig 13708 bp, 11 predicted proteins | sample ArcticOcean_MG_C_8_FD_187440 | JGI IMG/M metagenome (GOLD analysis project Ga0209403, IMG submission 187440) | Marine microbial communities from western Arctic Ocean - ArcticOcean_MG_CB11_86 (SPAdes) (version 2) | ecosystem: Environmental > Aquatic > Marine > Oceanic | place: Arctic Ocean... | reverse complement strand
TTACAAAAAGCGTGAAGGCGCTGATCCAATTGCGGAAAACGTGGCGCGTTTAAAAGCGGTCTGGGGTGATCTGCAGGAAATGAAAGAGGTGAGTTGGCCCCTAGCAATACGTGTAGGACATCTTCACTGAAAAGCGGGGATTGGCAATTCCGCAGAAAAAATGGAAAGGAATTGCTTCTGAAACGCACAAGCGCTAAAATTGAATACTGATGTTGACAGCCGGATTTAGGCGTTAATCAACTTTATAGATTTGAAAAAAATAAAAATTAAAAGGAAAAATGAGCAAGCATATTAATTGGGGTTATTTCAGGAATGGTTGAACTTCCTGCAAACGAGCGCAAGAGGTTCTTGACGCAAAAAGTATCACAGTTGAATCACGTACATTTGCCAATAAAGAAAAGATAAACAGCCAAGCTGCCTGGGAAATGCTGAAGTCCGCAAGTCTCATCAGAACCGGTAAAGGAAAAAAACAGCAAGAGTGGAATCCTGCAACTGATGATCAAGCTGAAATCCTTAAAGATGTGATTGGTCCTAGCGGAAATTTGCGTGCTCCAACCTGGAAAATCGGTAATGTGTTTGTGGTGGGTTTTAACCCTGAACTATATGCAGAGGTATTTGGATAAATGGTACGCATTGGAATTATAGGTGCTGCCGGTTTATCCGGACGAGAACTGCTCTGCTGGTTGAAAAATCACCCTCAAGCAAACGTTGAAATACTGACTTCTAGCAAATATCAGGGTCGGAAAGTCTGCGATGTGTTTCCGGAATTAAGCAGTTATTCTCAGGTTTTTGAACCAAACGAAAGTGACGTTTCCGGTTGCGATCTTGTTTTTCTCGCAATTCCGAATCAGGCCAGTCTGGAGCTTGTACCAAAATTGCTGGAGCAAGGCGTACGCGTGATTGATCTTTCCGGAGCATACCGCTTACGTGATACTGAGGTGTTCTCCAAATTTTATGAGCTCAAGCACACATCACCTGAGTTGCTGGATGAAGCCGCTTTTGGACTGCCGGAATTTTTCAAGGAAAAAATTTCTTCAGCAAGACTGGTAGCAAATCCCGGATGTTTTTCTACTGGTGCTTTGCTGGGGATATTACCACTGACGGATTTACTTGCTGAACTTGACCGTGCACCGATTATTGACGCAAAATCAGGAGTGAGTGGTGCTGGCGGAAGGGTTGAAGGAGACATAACGAATTATGTAAGTGTTAACGAGAATTTCAAAGCATACAAAGTTTTTGCTCATCAGCATCAACCCGAAATTCAGCAATATCTGGCAGACCTCAGCCCATACAGTCCAGCAGAATGTGGCGAAGTAATTTTCACACCGCATTTACTTCCTGTCAACCGCGGAATTTTGTCCACGATCTACCTGCATTTTCCGGAAGCAATTCCTGTTGCTGAAATTCGGAGTCGGTTTTCAAAATTTGCGGATGAGCAGAAATTTGTGCATTTTATGGCTGAAGGTAGCTTACCGGATTTAAAGATGACACAGAATTCTAATCGAGTCATGATAGGAGCGGAAAGTGATGAGTCAGGACAAAACTGGGTAATTGTCACCAGTCTTGATAATCTCCTCAAAGGCGCTTCCGGACAGGCAATTCAAAATATGAATCTGATGTATGGGCTGGATGAAGGCATGGGGTTGCTCTGATCAATCGTCGTCGAGTTCATCTTCTCCGATTCGACGGTCGTGTCCAAGCAAATTTTCAAAATAACACATTTCCTTTAAACGTGAGTGAATACGCTCACCAACACGACCGCGTATGGTGTCGGCAATAAAGAGTTCACTTTCGGTTTTTTCACGATTACGAATTTTCTCCTTGAGTGTGTTTTCTTCGCTTTCAGTAAAATTTGTGCTAACCATTATGATTTGGTTACGGTTGTAACGCTCTGAAATCAGCATGTCCAGAATACTGAGTTCCCAATCACTGTTGCGGCCTTTGCCCATATCATCTATGATAAGGATATCAGTCTGTAAATGCGGATCAATGATTTCCATGTCTGATTTTCCGTCTGAGTAACCTTGCCTTAATTCCGATAGCAATTCCGCAAAACTTTGAAAAATGCAGGAGATTCCGTGACTAATCGTACATTGATAGGCAAAACCGGTCATCAAGTGTGTTTTACCCGTGCCAGGAGGTCCCATGAGTACCATTCCTTTTAGATCTTCAGAGTCTGTCTGCAACATATTTCGATTGCTTAAACGCTGTGGGAGAAGTCTGAAAATGCTACCGAGCAAATCAAACACCATTTCATTTTCTGTATCCCGATCCTGCGGACTCATGCGGCTGTTCAAATAACGTCGTGGAATGCGTGCATTATTATAAAGTTGAACTCTGTGCTTGATTTGTTCACAGTCAGGACAGACGATTGCGACATCACGCTGGAAACTGTCCTGCTCTATGATGAAGCCTGTGCTTTTGCAGGTTTTACAAGGACTTGAAACACAGTCACAAAGCCTTGCGTGAGCGTAGCGTTCACGTGGGCGAACACTGATAAAAATTCTGCTGTCGTTGCAGCGCAAACAGTCTTGAGCAGTTTTGGCCATTGAATAATAGTTGAAATTGGTAGTTAAAATAATAAAAAGATGCTTCTATGGTGGAGCAAGCTACCTGAAGTGTCCAGAGAATTTCTGCTTTAAAGTGTTGGATTTATGTCCCGTTTCACTAAATAATTTGCACTGCACTGTGTCTGAAAGCGAATCTTCTCCAAAACATTAAATTTTAAAACAGAAATCACAAAATAGAAATATGTCTGTAATCAAAAATGACAGATTGCTGCGAGTTTTAAATCACCAGCCGGTGGATCGAGTACCGGTCTGGATTATGCGACAAGCCGGCAGAACAGATCCTGAATATAATCAACTCAGAAAGAATGATGGACGTGCACTGGAAAAACTCTTTTCGGATCCGGAAATTTCGATCAAAATATCATTACTACCGAAACGTCTCGGCGTTGATGCAATCATCATGTTTCAGGATATCCTCACGCCGCTCACTCCAGCGGGTGCGGGATTTCACTTTGCTCCTGGCCCGATTCTGGAAAAACCTGTGCGTACTATGGAGCAGATAAAAGCCCTGCGTGCTTTTGATCCTGAAGTGCATTTGCAGAGTGTCTCACAAATCCTCAAAGGACTGAATGCAGAACTTAAAGGAGAATTACCGGTGCTCGGCTTTGCCGGTTCTCCAATGACTCTTGCGTTTTTTATGATTGCCGGCCGTAGTCCAAATCAGAAGCTTGAAGAAGTTTTGGCATTTATTGATCAACAAGCAGAAATCACGCAAGCCTTACTGGAGTGGTTAACTGCAATGACGGTGGATTATCTCAATTTCCAAATTGCCTCCGGAGCGCATGCGGTCCAATTATTTGAATCATTTGCTGATGTTATTCCTTTAGAAATATATAAAAAATTTGTTCAGCCTACTCATGAGAAAATTTTTAGTGCATTGACGAGAACTGCCACTTCAATCCTGTTTAGCAAGGAGTCACCACACCTGGATTTGATGCTGCAGAGCGGAGCTTCAGTCTTGAGTGTTGGGTGTTGTGTCGATCTGGAGAATGCTCAAAAGCAGGCACCAGAAATGATTTTCCAGGGTAACGTTGATAATAAAATTTTAGCAGACGGCACTAAGGCAGAAATCACACAGGCAGTCAGGAAATGTTTTGAACAAAGCGGACGTAAAAACCACATCCTTAATCTCAATCACGGATTGCTGGAACGCACACCTTTTGAGAACGTTCAGCATTTTGTGAATATTGCAAAAGAACTAGGAAAAATTTAGTTTAAGTCTGAAAAATAAAATGGAACACCACCCTTTATTTGGCTGTTTAGGAAAAAATGAAGATTTTTGGTGCACCCGATAGGAGTCGAACCTATGACCCTCAGTACCGCAAACTGATGCTCTATCCAGCTGAGCTACGGGTGCATTCTTTTGGAGAAGTTTGTCTGGAGCTAAAAATGACAAACTATGCTTTATATGATGACTCTATGAGGTATGGAAGTCAATTTTAATTTAAACAAAGAAACAGTCTTGATGCATTCGTAAATAGTTGTCATTCCCGCGAAAGAGGGAATCCAAAAACTTGTAAGTAAAGCAAAAATGGATTACAGCTTTCGCGGAAATGACAAACAAGTGTGTTAGCAAAAGAGGGAAGGGTGAGCAAATGAATAACGTTCGTCAGTGATGCACGGACAGCAGCGTTTGCGAAACTAACCGGTCAAAGCAAGGGGTGGTTCAAGCAGTTGGATTTTACGCATGCATTCCACAAATGATTTTTCAGTTTGGCATTGCATTAAGTTGTTACGCCATTCTTTAGCGTTGCGGAAACCACTTACATAATTTCCGATGTATTTTCGAAATTCGCGTACAGCCACTAATTCCCGTTTGAATCGTCGATACAGATGAAAATGTCTTAGTGCCAGTTCGATGCGTTCATCAAGAGTCGGCTCAGGATATTTTCTTTGATCCTGAAAACACCAGGGATTTCCAATTGCAGCACGTCCAATCATGAATCCGTCTAGATTGGACAATTTCTCAAGTCCATGATTAAAATCCCGGATGTCTCCATTGCCGATGACAGGAATTTTCAAGTGACGTTTTAGTTCGTAAATCGGCTCCCAGTTAGATTCACCTTTGAAAGCCTGATTATAGGTTCGTCCGTGTATGGTCAGCATAGAGGCTCCGGCAGATTCCAAAGATTTTGCAAAGCTAATTAAATTTTTATCGTCTTTCCAGCCTAATCTCGTTTTGACAGAAACTTCAAGAGAGCAGGCATTACGGATTTCTTCCACAATCCTGCAGGCCTTGTCAGGATCCTGCATCAAGGCACTTCCATGCTGAGAATGCACAATTTTTTTTGCCGGACAGCCCATGTTGATGTCAACTCCTAAAATTCCCCGAGCCTCAACCATACGTGAGGCTTCTGCAAATATTTCAGGAGAATTACCAAAAAGCTGCATGAAAAACGGTTGTTCGCACGGTTCAAAATCCAAACGTAAACGTACATGCTCACTGCGTACCAGTCCATCAACGCTGGTAAACTCACTGAAAAGAATGACATCTTTGCTTAAACTTCGTACAATTTGACGGTAGGCAGAATTTGTAACTCCGTCCATAGGCGCAAGACAAACAATTGGACGCTTGACTTCGGACCAGCTCATGACATGATTGTGTGAATGCCTTTTCATTGCTAAAGAAGTGACAAGTTTTTGTTAATAGTGAAACAGTGTTTTAAAAAGTGGAATTTGAAATACGTTCTGCAGAAATAAATTATGCTCTACATACGCCAATAATCTCTTCAGAGTTTAACTTTTATAAGCTGAAATGTCCAGTTCGATAGCTAACCAAGAACCACCTTTTCCCACTTTGATTCCTGTCGGCTGGAGCAGCTCAGGAACAGCACGTTCACGCTTCTCTGAAGGATTAGCTGAGGGTTCACTAAAAGATAAAATCGCGGCACCAGCCCTGACAGAGTCTCTTCAAAGGCTGAGAAAGCAATTTGCCGAAATTCAGTTGGGCAGTGAATATTTTTTCCAGGCTTTGGATTTTATGAACTGGACGGAACCCGATATCAGCAAAAAAAGTCCTGAGGAAAACCAGCGTTTTCACGTTTTATTATCCGGATTGTTGCTGATGCGTAAAGCAAATATTTCTGGCAGTACCTGTCTTCCATGGAATATTTTACAGACTCAAATCTCAGGAACGTTACTCAATTCCGGATTTTCCGCAGATGAACTTTATCCTGAAAGGTGGCAAAATTGGTTATTGACAAGTTACGGAACAGAAACGGATTCGGATATTGCTCCCGCTGAAAATTCAATTTTCAGTGCAAATAATTCTCTGCTTTATTTTAGCAGATTTTGCCAGGCGGAATCCCGCTTGCTTTCACTGTTACGGAAACGGATAAAGATGAATCCGCATGCTCCGGAAAATTCACTCGTTGAAAAAGTTCTCGAAACTGTGCTTGTTGCACAGCCAGTACGTTTCGGTGAGGAAATTCTAAGCTTGGCTGAGGAACAGAAAGCAGCGGTTTTGCTGTCAATATCTTCACCTTTGCTGATCATAACAGGCGGTCCGGGGACAGGGAAAACTTCTGTAGCAGTTACTCTGCTCAGGGTGCTTAAAAGGCTTGGTCTGGCAGAACGTCCAGCATTGGCAGCTCCTACTGGAAGGGCGGCAAAACGGATGTCTGAAGCAGTTGTCAATAGTTTAAATTCACTTGAGAATCTGGAGCAGCTTCCGCTTGATCAAAAATTGCTGGAGGTTGCTGCAGAAGCGAAAACTCTACATAGACTTTTGGCTTATCGTCCCAGTACACGTAGTTTTAAACATCACGAATATGACCCTTTGGAACACGACTTGCTGATTATAGATGAAGGGTCGATGATTGATCAGGAGATGATGAGCTCATTACTGCGTGCTGCGAATTCAGAGCTGCCGCACCAGCCTTCTGTCCCGCGGATTATTCTGCTCGGTGATGCTCAGCAGCTACCGTCTGTTGGTAATGGTGCAGTTTTGCTGGAATTGACTAAATATTCCAGCACTCCGGAAAAAGCAGATAATGATCAAAATCAGCTGCATGTAGTAAGACTACAACGAAGTTACAGGCAGGAGATCGGAGATGCCGCGGGCCGCAATATCCTAGGGGTGTCCGAAACAGTCAAAGAAATGGAACATGATCCAAGGCCGGAACTGCTGTTTGATGCGAAAGCGCCAAATCATGAAATTATCCGGAGACTAAAAAGTCTTGAGGAGGTTGAGCAGGAAAAAGTGTTGCTGCTGAATCAGGCAAATACTCCGGATCAACTGGCGCGTTTTGCAAGCTGGTGGGTGGAAAATTATTTAAGTGATGAAAAATTTATCCTTGAAACTCAACAGGATTTTCCCCATGATGCCACGGAATCTTGTACTGCTAAACTGGAATATCTGTTTGATCATTTAAAACATTTCCGTGTTTTAACCGCAACTCAGGTGTTGCCATGCGGAGCAGCGGCGGTAAATCAGAAAATCAGTGAATGCTGGCTGGTTAAGAACGTTGTAAAAAACTCATTTTTGGAACACTATCCCGGTGAGCCTGTGATGGTGACAGAAAATAATTACCGGCTACAGTTGTTCAACGGTGATCAGGGAATATTTTTGAAGTTTATCAATCCTGAAAGCAGAGAAGTTGAGCTGAAAGCAGTTTTTGTGGTTGACGGAGTATTCAAGACATTTTTTCAATACGAGCTGCATCATTTGCAGTCTGCTTACGCAATTACAGTTCACAAAAGTCAGGGCTCAGAATATGATCATCTGGCCTTGATTTTACCTGCTTTAAGTAGAGAGCGCAATGTAGGTGAGACTGAATCGAGGAGCATCGGGGAGTTAATGAGCCGTGAAATGCTCTATACTGCACTGACAAGAGCAAAGAAATCTGTGCTAATACTTGGTGAACAAAGTGTGCTGGAAGAAGCGGCACTGCACAAAGTATCACGTTACTCAGGAATTGGTGCTGCTTTAGTGAGTAAATATAATGATTAAAGATTTGACTTGGTAAACCGTTATTAATCGCAAATAATATCAACAGCGAGTATCAGGATCCATAAAGTTTAATTATAATAAAAACAGTTAATTCAACAACAATACACAAAAAGAACTAAGTAGCTGAAATGCGTTTTCTATGTAACCTTTATCTATTATTATTTTTTACAGGCACACTTGCGTTTGCCGGAGATGAAGTAGATTTGTTTGAAGTTGCCAGAGATGGTAATGCAGCGCAGATGAGGGAAATGATTGCTTCCGGCGCAGATTTGAATGGAAAAGACAGCTCCGGAAGGAATGCCCTGATGCAAGCTGTGGTTTTCGGTAATCAGGCAACCACACTGGTTCTGCTGGCAAACTCACCTGATCTGGAAAGTAAAGACGGGTTTGGTTTAAATCCGCTTACCTTGTCTGTACGTTACGGTGATACGGAAATGACAAAGATTCTGTTGGAACACGGTGCAAGTGTGAAGAGCACGATGGAAGATGGTTCAACTCCGCTTATTTTTGCCGCACTGGAAGGACAAATTTCGGCTGTGCGTTTGTTGCTTGAGTATAATTCAGCAGTAAATTTCCGGACAAATTATGGTGAATCAGCCCTGATAGTAGCCTCATTTGAAGGTTATTTAGGAATCGTACGTTTGCTGCTTGACGCTGGTGCAGACATAAATGCCATAAATGAAGAAGGCTTCACTGCGCTTTTAGCCGCAGCTAGTAACGGTTATTTGGAAGTTGTAAATTTTCTGACTTCCAGAGGTGTAAAATCAGAAACGGTTCAAGTTCAGAATAATATACTGACTCCGGAAAACTTGTTTGGCAGCAGCCGTGAGGAAGTTGATTTTCAAGATGATTCATCAGAAATGAACGTTTCCGAACCGTTTTATGAGCTGATAAGCGCGGCTATAGAAGGACGCTTGAGTGTCGTCAATCAGATGCTTGCAGATGGTGCTCATGTCAATAAAACTGACGATGTGGGACGTACCGCTCTGATGGAAGCCAGCTCTTTTGGACGTTACGGAGTGGTAAAACGTTTGCTGGAATCAGGTGCAAAAGTCAACCTGGATGACAATCAAAAGATGACTGCTCTGATGCTCGCAACACTTGAGGGACGGGAACGTGTTGTCAGCTTGTTAGTGGACTGGAAGGCAGATGTTAACGCTGCCGATGCGGAAGGTGTAAGTTCGCTAATGATTGCCGGGAATGAAGGCCGTACCGAAATTGCCCGTTTGTTAATTAAACACGGAGCGGATATTAACTGGCAAAGTAAAAGCGGCAGTACTGCACTGATGGAATCCGCTGCGGAAGGTCGAACCGATACAGTAAAATTGCTGATTGACGCAAATGCTGATCCTTTGTTGTTAGATTTGTTAGAAAGAAGAGCACTTATAATCGCGGAACAACAAGGTCATCTGGACATTGTGGAAATGTTAAAATAGTAATCATAAACACCCTTTTTCTGCTTGGATCAATAACTTCTAAAATTGTTACAATCCAATCTTCCATAGTTGCTATCTCACCAAAGTGAAACAATCCGAGTGGAAAGAACAGATAGAGTCCATTGAAGCAGAAATGCTCAGGCTTGGGCAGGCTGCAGATGCTCCGGCAGTTCTACGGCAATTCGCTACAAGACTATCCACCACAATTCTTCATTTCTTTTCTGAAACAGATACGTTTGTGCCGGATGCAGCTCTCACTGGTGTACAACAAGCATTTATGCATTCCCTGCAACTTTATGACTTGCGTTCAGTAATGCGCTTAGTCGCCAACTACGATGCAAGCAAAGGCCTGAAAGTTGTTCTACCTGGAATAGAAAAAAGTTACCGTTCATTAATGGTAATTCAGCAGTTGGAACGGTTTACTAAAAACACATGGGAATCTACTGCTCTAGACAAGTACAAATTTCGTTTGGAAGAATCTTTGAATCGTGTTCTCAAATGCAGACGGGAAGATTTGTATAAAGAAGATATACTTGCTGAAAAGATGGTCTTCGTTTCAGGGGCGCCTGAGGTTCTGCTTAATAAGTTCTTTGCTGAACGCTTACGTGCATTATTTTCTTCAAATTACCGAGCCTATCTTATGCTCAAAAACCGCTACTTTTTGAATCGGCTTAAACTGTTTAGAAAGAATCCTGATAATTGTAAAACTCAGCAAAATCGTTTGGCCAAAATGGCAGTTCAGTTCGAAAATAATGAAGAGTTAACGATTAATCAAGTTGTGGAGAAACTCGATTTTCGTGAGATAGAACAATTGGTAAAAGCCCAGATTTCACAAACTGCAGAGCGTGAAGCTGTGCCGGAAGATTCTCACCCATTGACTGCAGCGCAAGAGAACGCAGAGAATGACAATTCAGAATTAGAGCCTGCAGTAGAAAGTTTAGTGAACCGGAACATTCCTGTTGATCAAACTAAAACTGATCAGCAAATTTCTTTAGAGTCACTCCCTCAGAATATTTCGGAAGAAAGCGGTTCCGCATATGAACAACTTTGCGCCTCTTACGCTGAACCTTTGGAAATGCTCTCTGCGAGTTTTAGCCCTGTCCCGGAATGCTCCTCGCCTTATTTTCGTTCCAGAGTTGAGGATTATTGTGATGAATTTGCAAATTTTTTCCGGCAACTGCATGGTGTGGATTTGCAGGTTATTGCTGCAAGTCACAATTTTACAAAGGAATTACTGATCCAGCGTGGACAGGAGTACACGGCTACTGAACGATGGGGGATGGTTGCAAAAAATAATCAGGATGAAGAGTCAGTCTATTTTCGTTCAACTGATGAAAAGTTGCCTTTTGTTGATCGTAAAGCAGAGTGGAGTATGCTGATCCAGGCCCGCTTACCTTTTTTGATTCAACTTCCTGTTGAAAAGACAAAAACAATCGTAATTGAAAAAGACAAACTCTGTGTTTTTCAAATCGGGACTGCTTTTTTTGACCAAGAACATAAAAATAAGCGTGATGAATATCCAGACGTTTTTTTCAAATTGATGTTTGGAGGTCACCTTTTATCTGGAAAAAATGCTGTGATTTATGTTGAGGAAGATCCTTATTTCACCACGACACTTGAACAGCTGTGGCATTGCCGCGGATTAGTATACCTTTTCATCATGGCTATTTCCCATCGCTTTGCTCTTGAAATCTCATCTGCCATGCAGGACTTTTTAGTAGAGATTTTACCGAACACCCTCCTTGTCAGCGGTGAAGTGCCTTTCACTCCCCCGTTTGCGCCAGCATTGAATTCGGTGGAAATTTCATAAAACAGTACCTCAATGCAATCCGGATTTGCTGTTTGCTATTATCTTTTGAGTGCTGACTATTGCGTTCCTTTATGTTGATGCGATAAAACAGCTGATATGCTAAACTTATCTTATTCTACAGAATTAAGCAGTTTGCTTTTGTGCAGAGCTGATACACAGCCGCATTAATCCCTAAATATACCAGCTATGGAACAATATGTCTGAAAAAAATAAATCTGCAAAAAGCGGTCACCGCCGCTACTCAAAACTTGTGACTGAAACTAATGCACGTGCTGCCAGCAGAGGAATGCTCTATGGTGTAGGTTTCAAAAAAGGTGATTTCCAGAAGTCGCAGGTCGGCATTGCTTCAACGTGGGGTACAGTCACACCATGCAACATGCACATCAACGATTTAGCAGAACATGCTGCCAGAGGCGTCAGAAAGTCAAAAGGAATGCCATTGATTTTCGGCACAATTACAGTTTCTGATGGTATTTCTATGGGAACCGAAGGCATGAAATATTCATTGGTTTCGCGTGAGGTTATCGCGGATTCAATCGAAACGGTAGTTGGTTGTCAAAGTTACGACGGTTTGGTCGCAATTGGCGGTTGTGACAAAAATATGCCAGGTTGTTTAATTGCAATTGCCCGTTTAAATCGACCTGCAATTTTTGTTTACGGAGGTACAATTCTTCCCGGAAAACATAAAGGTCAGGATGTGGATATCGTTTCAATTTTTGAAGCAGTCGGTAAAGAAGCGGCAGGGAAGATAACACAGAGTGAACTGGAGGAAGTCGAGTCCAGTGCTATTCCCGGTGCAGGTTCGTGTGGTGGAATGTATACCGCAAATACCATGGCGTCTGCTATTGAAGCGCTTGGAATGAGCCTCCCCAACAGTTCCGCACAGGAAGCAGTTTCTGAAGAAAAAGTAAGGGACTGCGTGGAAGCAGGAGAAGCGGTTTTGCGTTTGATCAAAGACAATATTTGTCCGCTGGATATTATGACACGCAAGGCTTTCGAAAACGCGATTACGGTGGTTATGGCACTTGGCGGTTCAACAAATGCTGTTTTACATTTGCTGGCTATGGCTCACTCGGCAAACGTAAAATTGGAGCTGGATGACTTTTTGAGAGTTGGAGAAAAAGCACCAGTGCTGGCGGATTTAAAACCCAGCGGAAAATATTTGATGAGTAATTTTGTCAAAATAGGAGGATTACCACCTTTGATGAAAATGCTGCTCGATGGAGGTTTACTGCATGGGGATTGTCTGACCGTTACCGGGAAAACTGTCAGTGAAAATTTGGCAAATGTGAAACCTTATCTTGAAGGTCAAGACATAGTACATTCACTTGCGGATCCTATCAAAAAAACCGGACACCTTGTTATTCTCCGTGGTAATCTTGCGTCGGAAGGCGCAGTCGCTAAAATTTCCGGTAAAGAAGGGGAATATTTTAAAGGAAACGCATGCGTGTTTAATTCCGAAGAGGATGCTCTCGACCGTATTCTTGATGGTACAGTAGTTAAGGGCGATGTGATTGTTATACGCTATGAAGGTCCAAAAGGTGGACCTGGAATGCGAGAAATGCTTTCGCCGACTTCCGCCATTATGGGGCGTGGACTTGGGCAGGATGTCGCCTTAATCACGGATGGACGTTTTTCTGGAGGTTCCCACGGTTTCGTAATTGGCCACATCACTCCGGAAGCACAGGAAGGTGGGTTGCTGGCAATTGTTGAAAATGGCGACTCAATTATCATCGACATCCTGAATCGTAAAATTGATCTTGAAGTTTCGGCCGATGAAATAAAAAAACGTCAGGCAAACTGGAAACGTCCAGAAGCGCGTTATACACGCGGTGTGCTGGCAAAATACGCAAAAACCGTCAGCTCAGCTTCACTGGGTGCGGTGACGGATTTACAGTTGAATTAGGATCCATATATTGATGGATGACTACTATTAGCGAAAAAGGTGTGTACATGTCCAGAACAACTTTGAACATAACCGAATCTGTCTATGATTATTTGCTTTCAGTATCTTTGAGGGAAGCAGATGTTTTGCGGGAATTACGAGCTGAGACCGCATCACATCCGTACTCAGAAATGCAAATTGCTCCGGAGCAAGGGCAGTTTATGCAGATGCTCGTCCGTTTGATTGGCGCTAAAAACGTAGTCGAGGTCGGCGTTTTTACGGGTTATAGTTCATTAGCGGTGGCTTTGGCTTTGCCCGAAAACGGGAGGATTGTGGCTTGTGACATCAGTGAAGAATATACATCAATTGCTCGGCGTTATTGGGAAAAAGCAGGAGTCGCTGATAAGGTCGATTTGCGCATAGCACCTGCATTGGAAACACTGGATCATTTATTGAATCATGATCATGCAGGAGATATATTTGACATGGCGTTTATTGACGCAGATAAAGAGAGTTATCTCATGTACTATGAACGTATTCTTAAGTTGTTGCGGCCCGGAGGTTTGATACTTGTGGATAATGTTCTTTGGAGCGGCTTGCCTGCCGACCCTGAATATCATGACTCCAAAACAGACGCTATTCGGGAGTTCAATACATTTTTGTCCCAAGACGAACGTATTGACCTCAGTCTGTTACCAATAGCTGATGGATTGACTTTAGCAAGAAAACGTTGAAAATTAGAGATAGCGTTTCTATTTACTACCAAACTGGTGGGAAAAAATAGAAAATAATAAGGATAAAAGCAAAGTATAAATTATGTTTAATTATATCAATTACAAGAAGCAGTTTTAAAATAATACTTGCAAGAATGCCAAATGACTAACGAACTGCTTTCACCTGAAAAATTTCAGCGAGACACCCTCTCTGCTTTGAATAATCCGCAACTGCGCCGTAATTTTAAGCGGGCAATGGGCGGATTGATGGAAAAGCGTCAGGCGGTTTTTGCGGATGGTGAGGAGTGGCAACAACTCAGGGAATTGGGACGTTCGATACGTG
>Ga0209403_10005189_pt1 | contig 13710 bp, 10 predicted proteins | sample ArcticOcean_MG_C_8_FD_187440 | JGI IMG/M metagenome (GOLD analysis project Ga0209403, IMG submission 187440) | Marine microbial communities from western Arctic Ocean - ArcticOcean_MG_CB11_86 (SPAdes) (version 2) | ecosystem: Environmental > Aquatic > Marine > Oceanic | place: Arctic Ocean... | reverse complement strand
GGCATTCCTCCTGAACTAGATGATGAAGGCATTCCTCCTGAACTAGATGATGAAGGCATTCCTCCTGAACTAGATGATGAAGGCATTCCTCCTGAACTACTAGGCGATTGTTTACCCTGGCTACTGCCACTCATTTGCTGAGTAGCACAACCACTAAGTAATAAAAATAGTACTAAAAAATAACTTTTAAATGCTGACATTTTCCTCATCCTAGGCCAGCTCAACAGAACCGGATTAATTATAACATCAAAAACATAACAACTTAAAATATCAAAAAAATCAATATCTTCTATATATAACTATTCTTAATTTGTTAGGATTTGGTTTTCATAAATAAATATGGAGTCATTATGGGCATGGAAAAAGTATTAGAAGATTTACAATCAAAAATAGGAAAATTGATTCACCAAAGCGAATGGATGCATATATCACAAGAAATGATTAACGCTTTTGCTGACGCTACGCAAGATCATCAATGGATACATATAGATCCAGAAAGAGCCAGTAAGGAATCGCCCTTTAAAGCTACTATTGCGCATGGATATTTTACTCTGGCACTCTATCCTAAATTAAGAGGTTTAGTGGACCCTGAAAATCCTCCATATCCCAATACAAAAAATATTATCAACTATGGAATTAATAAATTGAGGTTTACTGGCCCTGTGATTGCGGGCAGTAATATTAGATCTAATTGCACACTGCTTTCCGCCGAAGAAGTAAAGGGAAGCATCGAATTGATAGAAGAATATAGTGTAGAGGTTGAAAATCAAGATCGCCCTGCTTGTGTTGCACAAAATATCATGCGGCTTTATTTCTAAATCATTATGTCGAATCTTATAGTCGAAAAAGGACCTCTTGATCTTGTAATTACAATCAATAGACCTGAATCAAGCAATGCTTTAAGTCTTGCTTTAATTGAGGAATTACTAGAGGTTCTTTCTGACTATGAAGGTAATCATGAAATCAAATCTGTTGTAATAACTGGCAAAGGCAATAAATGTTTTGCAGCAGGTGGTGATATCAAAGAATTATATGAAGTTCGATCGGAGTCAGCGATTGAAAACATGATAGACATAGGAAGAAAAACCATAGATAAAATTAGATATTATCCTGTCCCTGTTTTAGCTTTGATGAATGGCCATGCTTTGGGTGGAGGCGCAGAATTAGCAATCGCATGCGATTACAGAGTTGCTGTGGAAAGAGCAACTTTTGGTTTTGTTCATTCAACTCTAAACATTACCACTGCTTGGGGAGGTGCCATAGACCTCATTGACATTATTGGCAATCAAAAAGCACTCTTAACTTTAATTGATGGTAAAGCCTTAACGACCAGTGAGGCTTACAAAATAGGTATCCTAGATTCAGTTTGTCTAAATTTGGAAGGTGCGACAAGAGATATCAAAAACATACAACAAAGAATTAATAACTGCAGTTCGTCAATTATTCGAGGAAATAAATCAATTATAAATGAACATAAGAAAGTGCTTCATAATAATTTAAAAGAGTCTGAAAATAGAGAGTTTAAAAAGAGTTGGAGTAGCAAGGAACACTGGGAAGCAATGAATAAACTATTCTCTAAGAGCTCTTCTTAATACTTTACCTACATTGCTTTTTGGCAACTCAGATATAAACTCAATTGCTTTTGGTATTTTATAACCCGTTAGGTTCTCCTTGCAATACTTGAGAACTTCATTCTCTGTCAGACTAGGGTTGCTTTTCACTACATAAATCTTAACGGACTCTCCTGTTCTTTTATTAGGGAGTCCAATGCATGCTGTTTCAATTACATCTGGATGCATACTAACAACATTCTCAATTTCATTGGGATAAACATTAAAGCCTGAAACCAAAATCATGTCTTTCTTTCTATCAACGATGCTCAGAAATCCTTTCTTATCCAGCGATCCTATATCACCAGTTTTGAAAAAACCATCTTCATCAATCGCTTCAGATGTTGCCTCTTCATTACCCCAATAACCTTTCATGACTTGAGGGCCTCTAACACAAATCTCTCCAGGTTCACCTAGAGCAACCTCATTGTCATCATCGTCTCTGATAGAGATTTCAGTATTAGGAATCGGCATTCCAACTGTGCCATTAAACTCAGTTAAATAATTTGGTGATACTGTAACGCTTGGTGAAGTTTCAGACAAACCATAGCCCTCAAGTAAAACTTTACCCGTCAACTCTTGCCATCTTTCAGCAGTAGATTGCCTGCAAGCAGAGCCGCCAGTTCCGGATAACTTCATAGTACTAAAGTCAACATTCACTATATCTGGATGATTTAATAAGCTTTCATAAAGAGTATTCACTCCATTAAAAAAAGTGAAAGGCCATTTTTTGAGTTCATTGACAAAGCCCTTAGTATCTCTTGGATTGGTTACCAGCACATTTAAACCACCAACATCATAACCTGAGAAAACCAGCACAACCAGAGAATATATATGGTACATCGGCAAGGCATTGATCCAAATTTCAGTCCCGTCTTCTACTACATCGTTAAGCATACTTTTAAGTTGCTCAATATTTGCCGTTACATTCCCATGAGAGAGCATAGAGCCTTTAGAAAGGCCAGTGGTAGCACCTGTGTATTGAAGAAAAGCTAGATCATCTAGAGTGATTTGAACTTCATTAAAGTCAGCCACAGGTCTTTGCAGGGCCGCTTTAAATGGAATGGTATTTTTAAGCTTATAGCTTGGCACCATTCTCTTGACATACTTGACAACAAAATTCATCAATCTACCTTTGATCCCAAGGTAATCTCCAATTTTTGTAATAATCACATGCTCCATTTCTAGATCATCATTAATAGCTGAGAGAACATGTGCTGAATTCTCGAATATAATAATAGTTTTGGCCCCTGAGTCTTGAAGTTGATGCTTGAGCTCTCTGGGTGTATACAAAGGATTGACATTGACTACTATCAATCCAGCCCTTAGCGCGGCAAAGATAGCCACAGGGTACTGTAAGAGATTTGGCATCATCATTGCTATCCTGTCTCCCTTTTTAAGACCGAGAACATTTTGTAAATAAGCAGCGAAACTCCTAGAGTCTTGAGCTATCTTTGTGAAGTCAATGGAAACACCAAAGTTTGTAAAAGCTAAATGATCAGGATACTTCTTCTCAGACTCATCAAGTAATGTAACTAGGGTTCTCCTAGGGTCAAATTCCAAGAGACTTGGTGTCCCTTCAGGATAGTGTTTTAACCATGGTTTTTTTGTTCTCATATTGCTTATTTGTTATTGATCAACCCTTTAATCTTACATACTAACATTTTTTTTTCATCTAATTAGTTGCATCAAAGCTTGCTAAAGTCCATTATTTTCAAGCTAATGAGTAAAAAATAATGGGTAAATCAAGATTTCCAAACTTTTATGAGCTTTCGATCGAAGATCGAGTGAAGGCAGTTTTTGATAGAGGCTTGATCTCTGAAGAAGACTATATTGCTTTAAAAAACCAACAACAAAGGTTGGATTTGAGTAGTGCAGATAAGATGATTGAAAATGTTATAGGCGTTATGGGTTTGCCTGTAGGTTTGGGTCTTAACTTCTTAATTAACAACAAAGACTATGTAGTTCCACTTGCAGTTGAGGAGCCTTCAATAGTTGCAGCATTAAGTTCAGCAGCAAAAATAGCAAGAACCAAAAATGGTTTTACTACTCACTGCACTGATCCAATTCTTATTGGTCAAATACAAGTGATTCATATTAAAAATCTAGACAAAGCTCGCAACGATTTATTGGCGAATAAGCAAGAAATTCTCAATTTAGCTAATAGCCTACATCCTAGAATGGTGGCTAGGGGAGGAGGAGCTGTTGATTTCTCAATTAAAACTTATCCTATGGAATCATTCGATCAAGAAATGCTAATTATTGACCTTCATATAGATACAAGAGATGCCATGGGTGCTAACCTTGTGAATTCAATGTGTGAAGGGGTTGCTTCTTTGGTCGAAACAATCACTGAAGGAGAGGTATTGCTTAGGATACTATCCAATCTCTCCGATAAAGCACTGGCTTCAGCAAGCGTTACTATACCAGTAAGCTCTCTTGAAACTAATGATTTTAAGGGCGAAAGAGTAAGAGATGGCATTGTTATTGCTTCTGACTTTGCTCATGTTGATCCATATCGAGCTGCCACACACAATAAAGGAATAATGAATGGCATAGATGCTGTTGCATTGGCTACAGGTAACGATTGGAGGGCAATTGAAGCTGGAGCTCATGCCTATGCTTGTAGACATGGTCGATACTCTGCATTATCAAAATGGAGTATTGATGAAGAAGGAAACTTAGTTGGAAACATTGAACTCCCAATGAAAGTTGGAATAGTTGGGGCACCCATTGAATCAAATCCTGCAGCTGCACTAAACTTAAGAATCCTCAATGTATCAAGCTCAACTGAGCTAGCAAGTGTTATGGCGGCAGTTGGTTTAGCTCAGAACTTTTCAGCCTTGAAAGCACTTGTAACGAATGGCATTCAGAAAGGCCATATGACTCTGCACGCAAGATCTGTTGTCAAAGCAGCTGGGGTGCCAATGAAGTTATTTGATCAGGTATTGGAAAAAGTATTGCTCAGTGGGGAAATAAAAGTATGGAAGGCTCGTGAGATATTCGAAGAATTGCAAAAAAAAGTATCCAGTATTACTACTTCTATAACAGCTAAATATGAGTCTAAATCTAGTTCCATTGAAGGCGTAGGATTCAGTAAAGTAATTCTCCTTGGTGAACATTCTGTAGTCTATGGACGTCATGCAATTGCTGTTCCCACGCCTCTCAATATAAGAGCTAAAGTTGAAGATTCAGAAAAAGGAATTGTGCTTATGATCCCTTCATGGGGAGTCGAATATCAATTAAATAAGGATCCAAAAAATAGGCAATCTTTTGAAAAACCAGCAGGTGACATCCTTGATCAACTCAATCTCAGCAATAAAGGTATGACCATAGAGGTTTTCTCAGATATCCCAAGAGGTATGGGGCTTGGAGGCTCTGCCGCAATAGCGGTTGCTATTATTAAAAGTCTTAATAATCACTACTCCTTAGACTTAAGCGATGAAGATATTAACTCCATGGCATTTGAATCGGAAAAAGTAGCACATGGAAACCCCAGTGGAATTGATAATACGATGGCAACGTATGGACATCCTCTAATTTATAGAACTGGAGAGAACCCATTAATAGAAAGACTGAACATTAATGAAGAATTTTCTTTAGTGCTTGGGTTTACAAACCAAGAAGGTTTAACGGCTAAAACTGTTGCCCATGTCAAAACTCAGTGGAAACAAAATAAAAACGTTTTTGAGAGACTTTTTAATGAAATTGATACCCTCGCCCTGCAATCAGTTCAAGCCATTCAAAATAATGATTTTAAACACTTAGGGCAATTAATGAATGTTAATCAAGGTTTATTGAATGCTATGCAGATCTCTACGCCAGAACTGGAAAGACTTATTATGATCGCAAGAGATGCTGGTGCTATGGGTGCTAAAATGACGGGTGGTGGAGGTGGTGGAGCTATTGTAGCAATTACTGATAATCCATCCAAAGTTCAAAGTGCCATTGAATCTGAAGGTTACAAAGCATTGTCTTTTAATATCAAGAGTCAATGAATTACAAAGAAAAGATAGTTTCAGACCCGAATGAACAACTTATTCTAGTCGACAGTGATGATAATGAGATAGGCTATTCTTCCAAATCTGAATGTCATAAAGACTTAGGACTTTTGCATCGAGCTTTTTCCATTTTTTTATTTAATTCTACTGGTGAATTATTAATTCAAAAGAGAAGTATTAAAAAAGAATTATGGGGTCAATACTGGTCCAATAGTTGTTGCAGCCATCCTAGAAAAGGGGAAGATTTACATGAAGCTGCAATAAGAAGAGTCCATCAAGAGCTTTCTATTGAATGCAGTTTGAATTTTCTTTATAAATTTCAGTATCAGGAAAATTATACTGACAGCGGAAGTGAGCATGAACTTTGCTCAGTTTTTTATGGGCTCTATGATGGCACTATTAATTGCAATGAGAATGAAATAGAAGATTGGCGAATGATTAGCTCCACTCAACTCAATGAAGAAATTGGACAGTCCAATATATTGTATACACCTTGGTTAAAATTAGAATGGGCTGAAATTACAACAAAATATAAAGAAGTCATTGAAAATGATATTGGCATAGTAATCTAGCCAATCAAAAAAGTTCCTCTTTCATCTCCATGACCAAGTCTGCTCCTTTCTCAATTGAGTCTGCATAAAAATTCACTTTTGGAAGTATGTTTAGGATAAAAAACTTTGATGAAATAAGTTTAGCTTTATAAAAATCACTTTCAATGGAATCACTCTCAAGAGCTTTCAATGAAATCTCTATCGATCTTGCTGCAAGCCAACCACCGATCAAAGTCCCTAACATCATAAGAAAATTAAAACTAACAGAGCCCGATAAATACTCACGATTTTTTTCTTCCGAAAGAATAAAAGTACTGATATTCTCAGTTCTGTTTATCGCGTTATAAAGTTCTTGGTTTGCCATCGCTAAATCATCTTGAGTCATATCAAAATCATCAACGCTTTTTCTCATTTCTTTGATGAGTGTTAACAAGCCCTCTCCTTTATCTTTAATAAATTTTCGACCGATTAAATCATTTGCCTGAATAGCAGTTGTGCCTTCGTAGATGGTAGTTATTCTTGCATCTCTATAGTGTTGGGCTGCACCTGTTTCTTCAACATAACCCATCCCACCATGGATCTGTATACCCAAAGATGTTATTTCTTGACACATCTCACTGCACCAACCTTTAGCTATGGGCGTTAGGAGATCTGCCTTGACTCGATGAGAAATCTTTTCATCAGATTCACTCAATTCGGATAAATCCATTTCTGCAGTCGCAACATATACGAGTGCTCTCATAACTTCAATTTGTGATTTCATAGTCAAGAGCATTCTTCTTACATCTGGATGATGAATAATGGTAACTCTTTCATCCTTTGAGCCAATAGTGCCTTGCACTCTTTCCTTAGCATAACTCAGAGCTTGTTGATAAGATCTTTCAGCAATAGCAACACTCTCGCAAGCAACACCAATTCTGGCATCATTCATCATGGTAAACATGCAAGCCAATCCTTGATTGGGTTCACCCACCAAGAATCCTTCGGCCTCTTCAAAACTCATGACACAAGTTGCACAACCATGAATACCAAGCTTATGTTCAACAGATAAAGCATGAAGATTATTGCGATCCCCTAATGAACCATCTTTATTAACTTTAATTTTTGGGACAAGAAAAAGGGAAATACCTTTCACACCCTTAGGAGCATCAGGTAACCTTGCTAAGACCATATGCACAATATTTTCTGACAAATCATGCTCACCCCAAGTGATAAAAGTTTTTTGTCCACTTATTTTGAAGCTATCCCCATTTGGTTCAGCGATAGTATTCATTACTGAGAGATCTGATCCAGCCTGGGGTTCTGTTAAATTCATAGTTCCAGAATAATGTCCGGTTATCAGCTTTTCTAAATAGAGATCTTTCAATTCTTTGTTAGCATGAGCGTCAACTGCTCGAATAGCTGAATTGGTTAAAAGCACAAGATGTGCCCATGAGAAATTAGCCCCCATAACCATTTCATTGATTGGCATTGAAATCGTTGTGGGCATTCCTTGTCCGCCATAATCTGGATTACAGCTTATAGTTGGCCAACCACCTTCTACATAAGCATTATAAGCCTCAGCATATCCATCGGGAACAGTCACTTTATTTCCACTCAGTGATACTCCTTGTTTGTCACCATTCTTATTAGTAGGAGCAATAATTTCAGATGCTATCTCTGAAGCACTCTCATATATTGTTTTAAGAAAGGCGCTGTCAAATTCTTCAAAGTGAGGATTTGATTTGAGATTGCCTTTTCCAACTATTTCCTCAAGGACAAAAATCATATCTTTGACAGGGGGAAGAAACTGGTCCATATCAACCTCTCTTTTTAATCCAAGGTAATTCGACCAGTCTGGCTTCTAAGTCTCCATCAGGAGAATGAATACAGACACTTTTTCCAATTTCAGCAAATTCTTTTTCCAAGATAATATAACAGATATTTTTTTCCAGTCTTGGAGAATAAACAGCCGACATCATTGCACCTACTCTATTTCCATCAATAGATACTTGGAGGTTCTCTTCATTAAAGAATTCCATTTTTTCTCCTGAAATCTCTGCGCCCATGATTTTTCGTTTCACGCCAGTTTCAGAGATCTTTTTTAATGCCTCTTTGCCAATGAAATCATCTTCTTGCTCAAGATCTATCATCCAAGATAGGCCAACTTCATATGGGTTATTTTCTCGATGCATATCTGAGCCAAAACTTAAAATACCGGCCTCCAATCTAAATATCTGATTAGGGGTTCCTTGACTGATAGTGAATTCTTCGCCAGCCTCCCATAGTAGCTCCCAAAGCTGATTCCCTTTAGAGCCATCTTCTAGAAAAATCTCATAACACCTTTCACGACTGTAACCCATTCTTGCGATAACCATTGGTATACCATGATGATCAGTTTTCTTGAATCTATAGAACACTAGATCCTCGATCCATTTACCAAAGACCTTACTCATTAATTCAGTTGATTTAGGGCCTTGAATTTGAAGAGGAGAAACATCGGGTTCAGAGATATCAACATTATAGTTCTGACCAGTTGCTATTCCTTGCACCCATAAAAGTGCATCACTGTCAGAAAGTGAAAACCAGTAATGATCTTCAGCAATCTTAAGCATTACTGGGTCATTAATAAAACCACCGTCAAAATCAAGTAATGGCGCATACATTGCTTGGCCAACTTCACATTTTTTTATATCCCTAGGTGTAATATATTGAGCTAATCTTGATGCGTCTGGCCCTTTAATTTCAACTTGTCTCTCAACGCCAACATCCCAAAGCTGAACGCCTTTAAGCAGATTTTCATAATCTTTTTCTGGTCCTTCAATAACAATAGGAAGATACATGTGATTATAAACTGTAAAAGCAGTAGCTCCATATTTCATAGTAGAATCAAAATATGGTGACTTCCTTACCCTAGGACTTATGACTATTTTTGATGTTTTATACATAATTTTGAGTTAAACATAATACTGAATAATATCCAACAATGAGGAAAATGAAAGGAAATATTACTCGATTTTTGTTGTTAAATTGACTTGGACTATTAGAGTTTTTTAACTAGACTAACTTCAACTTAATGAATCAAGCAAGAACATCCTAAAGAATAAAGAAAACATAGATTGGACAAATTTTATATTGACTGTTGTATTAACCCTTTCAATATTAATACCAATGTTTATCGCGCCCATGGCTACTAATAAATTTCTCAATCAGGCCTATGAAATAGTCGCGAGTAATTTAGGTATTGTCTATCTAGTAATGGGATTATTGACACTCCTTTTTCTCTTAATTCTAGCAATGAGCAGATATGGCAATATTAAATTAGGTAAAGAAGACGAAAAGCCTGAGTATGGAAATTTTGGTTGGGCCTCAATGTTATTTTGCTGTGGTATAGGTGCTTCTTTAGTTTTATATGGAACCACTGAATGGGTGGATTATTATCTAAAACCACCATTTGGTGCTGAACCTAAATCTAGTGAAGCAATGGCTTGGGCGTCAACTTATGGAATGTTTCATTGGGGTATTATTGGTTGGGCTATTTACTGTTTTCCAGGCGTAGCCATTGGTTATAGTTATTATGTTAGAAACTCAGGTAGTTTAAAAACCAGCACAGGCTGTGAGGCAATCTTAGGCAACCAAAGAAATGGTAATTTAGCTAGAGTAATCGATCTGATATACATGATTGCACTTGTAGGAGTATTGGGAGCGGGACTGGGTCTTACATCTCCAGTAGTAAGTGCAACTATAACTGAATTCTTCTCAATCGAGCAAAATTTAACCATCACTGTTTCATGTCTCTTGGTTTGCATGCTCATTTACTCCATCAGCCTTTATTTTGGCGTGGAAGAAGGCATTCAACGGCTAAGTAAACTCTGTGCTTATATGGCCTTCTTTGTATTGTTATACATATTAATTTTTGGACCCACTCTCTTCTTAATAAAAAGCTCTTATGAGAGTTTGGTGTTTATGGTTAAAAATTTTTTTACCATGAGTCTTGGCCCTCCACCAATAGGTAAGTCTGAGTTTTCAAAAGCATGGACAATATTTATGTGGGCCTGGTTCTTTGGGCTTGGACCATTCGTTGGCATCTTTATCGCAAGAATCTCAAGAGGAAGAACCATAAGAGCAATGATACTTGGGGCTCTTGGTTTCGGCACAATGGGAACTTCATTATTTTTTATGATAATGGGTAATAATGCTATGTATCTAGAAATCAATGGAATCATGCCTATCATTGACATATGGAGCAATGAAAGTCCTGCCGTCATGGTCTCAAAAAGTATTTCAGGAATGGCCATGGGTAAATGGATACTGCCGTTTGTTGGTGTTTTTTGTCTAGTCTTTATGGCCACAACTTTTGACTCTGGGGCTTACACACTAGCCTCATCTGCTACTAAAAAAATGAAAGCCGGAGAAGACCCTGAAATCTGGAATAGAATATTCTGGGCATTCTTTATTGCGTTACTGCCATTAGCATTATTGATTGGTGCTGCTGATTCTCCAGACTTAAAAGGGATTGATAAACTAAAGCCTTTCCAAACAATTGTACTTTTAATCTCGCCACCATTGCTCTTGGTATATATAATGATGGGAGTTGGATTAATAAAAAGTATTTTTGAAGATACAAAAACTAATTAGGAACCCCCTTGATAACATTTGAGCAAGCCATCGCTGAAGAAGAATTTATCATTACTGGAGAAATTTCAGCTCCCATTAGTGCTGGTTCTTCTGAATTAGAAGATAAAATCGATTTACTGAAAGATTCTGTACATGCCATTAATATCACCGATAATCCTGGTGCAACTGCTCACATGTCTAGCCTTGCTGGATGTGCAATTGTTCGTAATAAAGGTATTGATCCAATATTGCAAATTACTTGCAGAGATCGTAATAGACTAGCTATCCAAAGTGATCTCATGGGTGCGTCAGCATTAGGTATAAACAATGTTTTAACCCTAGGAGGCGATCCAATAAAAAATGGAGATCATCCCGATGCAAAAGCAGTTTTTGATGTCAACTCAAAAACATTACTGAGTATCATGAAAAATATGAATGAACCTGGAGAAACTATGTCTGGAAGAGTTCTATCAACCAAGTCTAATTTTTTTCCGGGTGGTGCTGCTATTGTTCACGACCCTTCTGAAGAATGGGATCCAAAAATATTAAATAGGAAAGCTGACCTTGGAACAAAATTTATACAAACGCAGTTTTGCTATGATATTGATATATTAAAAACCTATATGAAATATATAGTTGATGCTGGCTTGGCAGAGAAAATGTCTTTTATAATAGGCATAGGTCCGTTTAGAAGTGAAAAATCAGCTCAATGGATGAAAGATAAATTATTCGGAACCATTATTCCTGATGCAATCATAAATAGAATGGAACAAGCCACTGATAAACAAGAAGAAGGTATATTAATATGTGCCGAATTACTTGATCAACTTCAAGAAGTCGATGGGGTATCAGGAGCGCATCTAATGGCTCCAAGAAATTTATCAGCCATAGCTCCTACGATAAAAAAATCTGGTATTCTTATCTCTTAAAGGATTACCCTTTGCTGGCAAAATAATCTTGGAATTGGTAATAAAGCATCCCCAATGCCATTGCCGGACCCGAGAACCATTTCCCGCCAGGTAATTGAATGTGTTTTATCTTACCCAAGGTTTCAATCATATCCCAATCTTTTGTTATACCTGATGCGATGATCTCTGCCGCCATATGAGTAGGCGCTACTCCATGGCCAGAATAGCCTTGAGAATAAAAGACATTCTCAGTCAGTCTTCCCAATTGAGGTATCCTGTTAATAGTCACAGCTACATTGCCTCCCCACGCATAATCAATTTTCACATCATCAAGATCTGGGAATACTTTAAGCATTCTCTTTCTTAAATTTTGATCGATATTCTTAGGCTCATTTCCTGAGTAATTCCAACGACCCCCAAAAAGCATTCTATGATCCGATGAGAACCTATAGTAATCAAGAATAGTATTGAGGTCACAAACAGCCATATCTTGCGGAAGTATTTTCCTAGCTCTTTCCTCATCCAGTGGTTCAGTAGCTACAATACAACTGTTAGCAGGCATAATCATTCTTCTTAATTTTTTATTTAATTTATCAATATAGGCATTACCAGCTAACACGATATAATCGGCTTCTATTTGATAATTATTTGTATGAATTTTTGCTGTTTTACCATATTCAACCTTTTCTGCTTTTGTTTGCTCATATATTCTTACTCCAAGATCTTTGGCGGCTTTTGCCTCACCTAAAACTAGATTTAGTGGGTGCAAATGCCCGCTTCCAGAATCAATAAGACCGGCAATATAATTAGGGGAATTTACATACTTAGTGACGTCTTCCTTCTCAACAAAAGTTAAGCTATGGGCATAGCCTCTTCTATCCCATTCTTTCTTTCTTGCGATCAGTTCATTCTTTTGGATGCGATTTAATGCTACTTCAATAAACCCTTCTTTTAAATCACATTGAATATTAAATTCCTCAATCCTTGTTGTAACTAAATCAGTAGCTCTTGCACCTAGATCCCAAACTGACTGTGCAGCTTCTGCTCCCATTTCTTTTTCAAACTTATCACTGAAAGTAAAACCAGATATTAATTGGCCACCATTTCTGCCACTTGCTCCCCACCCAACCCTAGCTGACTCAATGACAACAACTTCATAGCCTTTCTTAGCTAGGTTTATAGCTGTATTAATACCAGTAAAACCAGCTCCTACAATGCATACTTGAGTTTTAATACTTTCTTGAAGTGCTGGGAAATAGAGTTTCTGATTTGCAGTTGCTGCATAATATGAACTGGTATGATTGATTTGATTTTGATTCATTTTTTTCATAATAAATAATACTAAAATATATTTAAATTATTTGAAACCTTTCAAAAATATAACTTTCTTCAGCTCATGTAGATTTTCTAATAATTACTGCTTTAGAGAAAATATTCAATAATAAAACTTAAATATTCATACTTTTTGACTATAATTGTACCAGCACAGATTTGATCCGGATTGCGAGTGCTTAAAAAGACGCTAAATAGGACATAGAAAAGAATTTCACCTGTTTAGTAAAAATATAATATAAATATTTTGCTGTATAAAAATGAAAGTATCTTTTGAATTTTTTCCTCCCAGCTCAGCTAAACTGAAAGAAAAATTAATTGCAAATATTGAAAATTTGAAGTTTTTATCTCCAAATTTTGTCTCTGTAACCTATGGGGCAGGAGGCTCTACAAGGGATCGGACACATAAAATAGTTAATCACATCATAAATGACATAGGAATACGAACTGCTGCTCATTTAACATGTGTCAATGCAACAAAAGATCAAATTAATAGTGTGATTGATGATTATATTGATATTGGGGTGACTGATATAGTTGCCTTAAGAGGCGATATGCCTGATATGGAAAGCTTTCAAGCTCACCCTCAAGGTTACAATGGTTCTGTAGAATTAATAGAATACATAAAACAGAACACTAATATTAATATCTTTGTTAGCGCTTACCCAGAAAAGCATCCAGAATCAAAATCATTGAAGGCTGACATTGACCT
>Ga0209403_10005188_pt1 | contig 13713 bp, 11 predicted proteins | sample ArcticOcean_MG_C_8_FD_187440 | JGI IMG/M metagenome (GOLD analysis project Ga0209403, IMG submission 187440) | Marine microbial communities from western Arctic Ocean - ArcticOcean_MG_CB11_86 (SPAdes) (version 2) | ecosystem: Environmental > Aquatic > Marine > Oceanic | place: Arctic Ocean... | reverse complement strand
ATTTTGCCGGCAACATTTTCCTGTTGTCTGGTATCCGGTTGGCCGTCAGAATCCTCCGTGAACGTTCTATGGTGGGATCGTATCCTGAGGCTGATGGTGGGAGACTCCTCATCATAGGAGCGGGGGACGCCGGGGCGTCGCTCTGCTCGCAGGCGTTTACCACCACGAATTTCCAATACGAACCGGTTGTGTTTGCTGACGATGATCCCAGCAAGATCGGCCAGACGATCATCGGCGTGCCCGTTGCTGGGCGCATCTCAGAGATAGTCTCTCTCGTACGCAGGTACGACGTGGATATCGCCGTGATAGCCATCCCTTCAGCAAGTTCATCTCGAAAACGCGCAATAGTTGAGATATGTCGTGAGGCCGGCGTCGAGTGCAAAATCCTCCCCGCTACGTCGGACCTTGTCGACGGGTCGGTCAGTATCTCCGAGATCAGGGAAGTCGAAATCCTTGACCTGCTTGGGAGGCCCCAGGCGAACCTGAACGTTGATCTGATAAGGGACTCGATCCAGGACAAGAAGGTGATGGTGACGGGCGCCGCCGGTTCCGTCGGCTCTGAACTCGTTCGCCAGATAGCTGCGCTTAGGCCAAGACTGTTGGTGCTGGTGGATAGAGCGGAAAACCAGCTTGTTTATTTTGAAGCCGAGATCAAGCCTTTCATGCTACCCGGCACAAAACTGACCGTTCGAATCGTGGACGTAAACGACCAACCCGCCCTGCTTCGCTTGATGAAAGAGTCTTACCCCGACACCGTGTTCCACGCTGCCGCACATAAACATGTCAATCTGATGGAAGACGCACCGTCCCAGGCGATAGCCAACAACGTAGGCGGCACGCTCTCCGCAGCCAGATGCGCGATAGATGTCGGAGCGGAAACCTTCCTTCTAATATCGACTGACAAAGCGGTAAACCCGACCAGTGTTATGGGCGCGACGAAGAGATTCGCGGAACTCGTTATCAGGGAGTTCAACAAGACTTCGGAGACGAGGTTTATCGCCGTGAGATTCGGCAATGTCCTTGGCTCTAACGCCAGCGTTGTACCCATCTTTCGCCGGCAGATAGCGAATGGCGGCCCTGTGACGGTGACCCACCCGGACGTAGAACGCTACTTCATGAGCGGAAGTGAGGCCGTCGGTCTGATCCTCCAGGCCGCTGCTATCGGGGAGGGGGGTGAGGTGTTCATCCTTGAGATGGGTGACCCAATCAAGATCGTGACCCTTGCAGAGACCCTGATAACACTTTCTGGCCTGACCCCAGGCGATGATATAGAGATCGTGTACACCGGCCTCAAGCCAGGCGAGAAGTTGAGCGAGGAACTGAGTTTCTCTGGTGAAGATGTAACCGACACCGGCCTGGACAAACTCTGGGTGCTGAACGATATCCAGAGTGAGCTCGGTATGGTGGCAAAGGCCGAGAGACTGCTGGCAGATCTTCCAGAATTGGACGAGATCACTGCGCGTAACCGCATTGGCGAGGTCGTGTCGGGATATCGCCCGGCGTCCGCCTCCGATCTCGTCGACCGTAAATCTCCGAATGCCGCGACAAAACAGACGGAAAGCCAGGGACCCAGCGGCTCCTAACCAGCACCGGGTGCCTGAATTTGTTTTCGCATGGTGCGCGCCGATAATGGACCGTTGATCTAACAGCCACGGCCCGGGCGAAAATCACAACGACACATGTGGGTTTTGTGTCCCGGGATTCCCAGGAGATGGGACATCGGGGGTATGCGTGGGGGTCCTACACAGCGCGGATTACAATGCTGCCTAGACACCCGCCTCGATACTCGATGTTCGCAAACCGGGGATCGTCGCGTAAGGCCTCAGAGGGCGCGTGGCTCTACGGGCTTTGATCTCAAGTTATCGGCAAGAAACCAGTAGTCCTGGCAAAAACCCCGGGGCCGGACAGCAAGGCGGTTCCGTGAGATCGCTACCTCAGTGTCACCGTAAACGGTGGCGATCCCCCTAAAAGATGGCCTCTGCGTTACGCAGAGGCCATCTTTATTTTCGTTGGCCTTGGACTACCGAGCGCAAAAATAATTCCAGCGCAGATTCATATCTTCCTTCATCAATGTTCCAGGCGTGCACGTGTTTGGCCTCCGGGACGCGTTCATACGTCACAAGATCGGGTCGAGCCTCGGCCAATTCATCGCTTGTCTCTACCGGAATTCGGTCGTCATCATCCCCGTGGAACAACAGGACGGGCGTGCTCAACTGACCGACGGCTTCCAGGTATGCCATGTCATCGAACTTGATATCGAAACGCTGCTCCGCGATGAATCGCGCCGTGTATGTGATAAACCCGGGTACGTGAAGCTCGGCGGCCGCCTGGTCAATCACCCTTGATAGATCCAGCATTGGAGCGTCCAGGACTACGCCGGAAACATTTGAGGCAAGCGGCGAGTTGTAGAGGAATGACATCACAATCGCTCCACCCATGCTGTAGCCGTAAGGAATCACCGATTCAGCACCCTGATCAAGCGCGTACTGAACCGCCGCCTCCAGATCTTGCCACTCCGTCGCCCCGTACAGGTAGTACCCTGACGGGTCTTCTGCCACGCCCTCATCGTTCCTGTAGTCGATAGCGAGTGACGACAGACCGGATCGAGCGATTGCCGGGATGGACCGTAGCGCCTCTATCCGGTCTCCGGCATGTCCGTGCACGTGGATCACCCAGGTGTCACCGTCATCGATCAACCACGCTCCCAGCGGGCTGAGCGCACCGGGAAACGTGACTTCCCTAAAAGGTATGCCGTGCGCGACGAGAGGATCGGTGCTGAACACCTCTCGGGTCATCCGTGCCGACGTACCGGGTTTTGGGCGCCCATTGAGTTCGCTGAATTCACGGGTAACGAGGTCGTCTTCGTTTGATAAAAGATCACCGACCTGGGCAAATCCATCATCCCACTCGAAACCCCAGATACCCGGCTGCACCCATCGACCGGCCGTGGATGGATGCTTGAAGCTGATCTGGTTGGCAGATATTGAAACGACTTCTAGATCGAGCTCATCCACCTCGCGGTCGATCTTGAAAGCGCCATCTTCTATCAAGCCGGAGTAGTACCAGCTTGCCCCGAAGACCAGAATTCCGAATACCGTGACTACCACGGCAACGGTGATGCCCACTCGTTGTTTTGTCATCCTGAACAAATTCACGCGTCCTCGGAATTCTGGAGGTTATGCAGGTTTGATCATCCTAGTCGACCAGGTGATTAGTGAGCGTGAAAGTCTACCCACGCGACACGCCGGTCGCACGATGCTGGAATTTCCGGAACATGGACGGATGTTCGTTTTGAGCTAGACGATGTAGCCTGTGATGATGTCACTTCGGCCGGAAACGTCTCAAACCTATGGTCACCAGGACCCCAGTTTCTGCCCCACCTGTGGCGGATCTCTCGAAGACGATCACGAATCTGGATTTCCGGTCTGCAAGAGTTGTGGACGTATTTCATACCTGGACCCGAAACTCGCCGGCGCGGCGATGGTCGAGATCGACGATAAGCTGCTTCTTGTTCGACGCGGCATTCAGCCGGCTTACGGCAAATGGAGCTTCCCATCCGGATACGTTAACCGGGGCGAAAAGGTAGAGCGTGCCGTGGAGCGTGAGGTCGTAGAGGAAACCGGACTCGTGGTCACAGCTGACTGGCTTGTCGGTCTCTATTCAGAGCCGGACAAGATCGTTGTACTGGCTGTCTACAGCGCCACCGTTACAGGCGGAAAGTTGATCTCCGGTGACGAAACACTGGAAACCGACACTTTCCCTTACGATCAGCTCCCAGATCTCGCCTTCAATGGTGATGCGAAAATTGTCGAGGACTGGCTGGACGGTCGAGCAAAGCGATAATCGCCCGCAGCACCGCGTAGGGGAGCGGCTTGCTCCGCTAGTAACTGATCTCTCGGACCCCCATATATGTCGGAGGCAACCCGAACCACGATCTTCCGTCCAACAGAATTTCGAATAAAGGGAATATTAATTCACTTGATCGATCCATTAGAAGCTGCTCGTGTGTTCGCACGAGAGCGCGGAGATTCGATCGTCGTCCCGCATCCAGCGAATGAGCGCTACTGGGCGCAAATTTCTGGAGCGTCGCAGCGAGACTTCCTGCCGCCCCAGTCGGGTGGTGAGGAAGCCGCGTTTGCGCTGGGCTTATCGATTGCGAGGCCTAAAGACCGGGTAATCATGCTGGATGTGGACGAGGCTTTACTGTCCAACCTGGGCGTGCTTGTGACGATATCCGAAGCTGCCCCACAGAACCTTGTGCACGTACTCTTCCAGAGCGGTGCCCGGTCTGGAAAAGCCGGGCTGCCCCTGCCCGGAGGTAACGACACGGACTTCGCCACTATCGCTCGCGGCGCGGGCTATCTGAACGCATACCAGTTCGACGACCTGGAGGAGTTGGCCGGAGAAGCGGCCCGAATTCTCAACGAGTCCGGGCCGACCATGCTGGTTATCAAAGTCGATCCGTGCTCTGGGGGATGGGATGCTGCCAGCCCTCCACGCCGTCATGACATGAGCGAGGCGATCAGAGACTACCGGGCCAATCTCGAGGACGCAGATAAGCCTTAACTTGGCCATACCTTCGATAGCCGATGCTATCTGGCACATCCAGAGCATCATCTCCGTCGAAAACACAACATACTGTGGCGATATTCGTAATACGGTAAAGTGCGGTTTTGTCAGGCGATTAGCGGGATACCTAAGGCACGAGGGCACCACGGTTGTGGATAAACGGAGTCACTCTTGTTGGTCAAACTAACTGGAGATTATTCCGATAAGTTAGACCTTTAATATGTCGATCTCGTTGAAGGATCGACAGGGGGTGATTACGCTGCTTTCTGGAGATCCGCCGGATAGACGATCTCACGAGTAAGTCGTGCGAAGACATCGTCGCCTTCAGGGTGCGTTATCGGGTCGCTGAACAAGGATTTATAGCTCTTGCTGCTTGCTACCGGACCCGCTGCCTCGAATGTCCGCGTAACCCGGTTGATCAAAGGGCGAACTATGTTGTCGAACACTCTTGTATATCCTGTTATCCACAGGTCCTAATTCGCTGGACCTCTGCTAAGTGATAAACATCACTGGTATAAGAGTCGCGCCGAAATCCGTATACAGAAAGCATGAAATCGCCAAATTGGCATGGAATCCGTAAACTCACTGTTAAATGTTTATGGGGCCGCTCGTAAACACGCTTGCTAGTGCAAAGCCCGGTGTGGCAACACTCCGAACAAATAACTAGACCAGAAAACGAATCAGTCGGACGACTTTGGATCCATCCATGTATTGGGAGACGGATCAAGCAGGCGGATCACTGCAAATGGGTCCTGTCCCTGCTCCTTAAGCCATTTTTCACCCGGCTCACCGCCCATGTAGCGCTGCGCTATCGCCAGCGGGTATTTGTCCACATCCTTGTAATGCACAGTCGCCGTGCCTCTGTATCGGGCGTATGCATACGGGCGTGTTTCCGGAGCAATGGTTGTCGACACCAACGGATCGCGCGCTAGATTGCGCAGCTTGATAGCGTCTTACAGTACGATCACTGAAATAGCGCCATCGTCCTCCGCGAGGTACCAGACTGGCGTCGAATGAGGCACGCCGTTCGCACCGTTCGTCGTCATGATCGTGAGATGTGTTGCACCAAGGAATGCTCGTAGCTCTTCAGCGGACATGGCCCCGTTAGCATCAGGCATTTCGGTTTATGCCCCGGAGTACCAGCAAGTTAGAAACGATCGACCACACTTTTTCGGCAACCGCATTCGGTGTGGCGGATGCGTCCACCACAAACCAGCGTCCCGGCTCGGAAGATGCGAGCGCACGAAATCCCTCGGTCACCCGACGATGGAACTCGATAGGCTCCTGTTCAAATCGAGCCTGTTCCGGATCGTCCGACCGACCCTCAGACCCGTCAGAGCCATCCACACGTGCGAGAGCCTGTTCCGGAGATATGTCCAGCAAGACAGTCGCATCAGGCATCAGACCGCCCGTCGCTGCGTGATTAAGCGCATGCACATCCGCAAGATCAAGACCCCTGCCAAAACCCTGGTAAGCGAGCGAGGAATCGGCGTAGCGGTCTGTCACAACGACCCGCCCCGCCTCAAGCGCAGGGCGAATTACGTCCTGCACAAGTTGAGCACGCGCAGCCTCAAACAGGAATAACTCGGACATCGGGCAACGTTCGACATCGCCTTTCACAAGGCGTCGCACTTGCTCACCGAAATCCGTGCCGCCCGGCTCATGCACCAGCAGCGCGTCCACACCGGATGCTTTGAGACGGATCATCACCAACTCGGCCTGGGTGGACTTACCCGCGCCGTCGCCGCCCTCAATCGAAAGAAAAAGACTCAAGATGTGTGACCCTGGGATCCCGTCACGACCGACTACCGCCGTCTGCGCCGGAGCACCACATAACGGTACGGATCCTGGCCGGTGCTTGACGACCCTATGTTGTATCGCCCGCCGACCCCGTGTTGGAGTCGCCGTATGAACGCTGGCTGCGGATCCAGATCGATCCGATCCTCACCCGCCAGAACCTTCTGCGATGCAACCTCGGCCTCGGTCAACGCAGACCGCACGACGTTAGACGTCCGCCGCCCCTGCGTCTCCTCGCGGATCTTGGGCTCAAATCGCTCAACGAACTGTTTGATCTGTTCGCCAGAACCCTTCCGAAGCACATACACCGGGAGGCCTTGAGCTTCCGCTTCTCGGACCGCTGTAGGACGACGGCTATAGTGTGATTTGGTCGTCAAAAACATGTCCGCTTCTTCGGGAGAATCGACGACTTCCACCGGTGCATTAAGACGGGTCACCGCTTCCAGAAGATTCGATTTCGGCACTCCGAAAGCGTATATGGCGGTGATCAGGGCCGGTTCCGGTTCTGGCTCCGATTCCACCTCCCACGCCGACTCCGGCAAGGTGGGGGCAGGGTTGGGAGTGCTCCGAGTTACCTGTAAATCGCGTGACAATGGCCCCGGGCGTAACTTCGGCCCATCCTGTGGAACGCCGGATACCGACGAACCCAGTCCAGACGCGCCCTGTACCACCCGGACCTCATCTTCCTCAATGGCCCGAACTTCGGGCTCAACAAGGTAGCCACGGAGCATCGTGTCCACCACAGCACCTACGTCGGCGTGTACTCCGACACGATCGAACGCCTGTATCTCCACCACAACCTCAAATGTAGGCTTGTGCTTCCGTTCAAGCACTGTTTTTTGGGTCCGCCGTCGCCTCGCCTCGATATCGCCAAGTGTGACCGTCTGCGTCCCACCGACTAGGTCGGATAGCGTAGGGTTGCTTACGAGATTGGCAAGAGTATTACCGTGGGCGGTAGCGATGAGCTGGACGCCGCGCTCGGCGATGGTGCGCGCCGCCATGGACTCCGCCTCTGTGCTCATCTCGTCGATGATCACAACTTCCGGCATATGGTTCTCCACCGCCTCGATCATTACTTGGTGCTGCTGTGGCGTACTCGGGACTTGCATCCGCCTTGCGCGCCCGATAGCGGGGTGGGGCACATCGCCATCGCCCGCGATCTCGTTAGAGGTGTCTACAATCACCACCCGTTTGCCGACCTCGTCTGCAAGCACGCGCGCAACCTCGCGCAGCATCGTCGTCTTGCCAACGCCCGGCCGTCCCAGCAGAAGCACGCTCTGACCGGTGCGAACCAGATCGTTGATGATCCTAACGCTCCCAAAGATTGCTCGTCCCACACGACAGGTAACGCCCACAGGACGCCCGCCGCGATTTCGGATGACCGATATCCGGTGAAGGGTTCTTTCAATCCCGGCCCGATTGTCGTCGCCGAACTCACCGACGCGCTCAACGACCAATTGCAGGTCGGCGTCGGTCACTTCCTGCTCACTCAATAGGAGTGATTCGTCCGGGAAGCGCGCCTCCGGCGTGCGTCCTAGGTCCATCACCACCTCAAGTAGCTCGCTGGAGCGCGGGTGTTTGTCTAGTGCGCTCTGGATACGCTCAGGGAGCGCATTGATCAGAGATTGCAGATCGTCCGTTATACGTTGGTCACCGGATTCAGATGTCAGGGTGTCCATCTCCGATTCAGCCGCCCGCGGCGACCATAGCGTTTTGAGGGATTTTAGTCCGTTCGGCGGTCTGGCGGGCAAAAAGCTCGTAATCGTGACCCGGAACGAACCCGGCGGCCTGCAGCGCCATAGCGATGGGATGTGCATATAGCGGCACCAGCATGGCGGCCGGCATACCAAACCCACCTGCCAGCACGCCGTGTACGACCTCATCCAGGTCTACATCGGATTCGGGCTCCACCATCAGTGTGAAAAGTCGCTCATTGCTGGCATCTGAATAGCGCATCCATGCGACCGGGCCATCTACCCCCTCTAACATCATCTCCCCGGAATTGACGTCGATGGGTTTTGGCCGGCCCAGAACCGTACCGATTGTCCCTGGTATGGACCGTGGCAATGGCTCTAAGGAGTCTCGCCACTCCGGTAGTGTCATTCCCGCCGTCTTGCGTACGGGAAGCGGCGTGGCCGAGCCATACAGCCGGAATATGGGGTAAAAATCTTCATCCTTTACGGTGCGCCATCCTGACTCTACGGGGTAGTGAGAAGGCTGATCCTGACCTCTAAGGTCTTGCGGCCGACGATACATTGTTTCACGCGCCTGCAGCATGTAACCGGCTCGTCGGGCCGCCGTGGCCATCGGGCTTCCCGCCTCTACTCGTAGGAATACGCGATGGATAGCCGAACGAGACGCGACGTCTGCAAGATCACTGAGCAGCTCTGCACCGTCTACCTCTGGCTGGCTTCCGGGCGTGAGGAACAGCTCGCTGATCTCCCAAACGGTAGGCCCGTTTCGACGCCGAATGCATACAACGCCGGTCACACCGGATCTGCCGAATGCGATCAGCCCATCACGCCTGGCACGCCAGCCCAGTGCGCGGGAGATGTATCTGTTAGGCCGGTACCCGCACGCGTTTAAGTGTGCTGCGTTATCGAGTGTGAACGCCTGCGTGCGACCCTCCGCGGGGCGGAGAAACAGTAGTCGGGTCAGATCGCTTGGCCTGAGGGTTCTGATCATGCGCTATCGATATGCCGATGACCCGCCGTACGACGGGATTACGCCGAAACGAATGGATCAGACGGGTGAAGGCTCTCCCGCCGACAGCCGGAGGAACATCTCGTGGATCCTAGTATCCGGTGTCAACTCAGGATGGAACGCTGTTGCCATAAGTTTACCGCTGCGCACCGCAACCGGCGTACCGTCCTCCAGTTGAGCGATGCACTCCACGCCTTCACCCTGACCCTGAACGGATGGAGCGCGGATAAAAACGGCATGGACCGGCCCGCCAGACACTCCCTTCACAGAGATATCCGTCTCAAAGCTGTCCACCTGTCGACCAAACGAGTTACGTGACACAGTAATGTCCATCAACGACAACGGCTCGGGCTCTGGCTCAAGCAATGCGCTAGCCATCACGATCATCCCGGCGCAGGTGCCCCAGACGGCTCCGCCTTCATCAACAAAGTGGCGGAGCGCGTCGGGAAAGCCCCAGCGATGGGCGAGCTTAACTATGGTCGTACTCTCGCCGCCGGGAATCACCAGGCCGTCTAGTCCCTCCAACTGGTGGGGCAGGCGTACCTCGGTGACGGCAGCGCCGAGAGACTCGAGCACGGTTCGATGTTCTTGGAAATCGCCCTGGAGAGCTAGGACACCTATGTTAAGCGGCAATATTCCTACCAGCCGCGCTTGGCGAGTTGCTCAGACTCCGGCAGCTCGTTGGAACTGATACCGACCATCGCTTCTCCTAGGTCACGTGAAACGTTGGCAATAATGTCAGGGTTGTCGAAGTGAGTCGTCGCCTGGACGATCGCATCAGCACGCTGCGCCGGGTTGCCGGACTTGAATATGCCGGAGCCGACGAACACGCCGTCAACGCCGATCTGCATCATCAGGGCAGCGTCCGCAGGGGTAGCGATTCCTCCGGCTGCGAAGTTGACTACCGGGAGCTTGCCGGTTCGGGCCACTTCAAGAACCAGATCGTACGGAGCGCCCAGGTTCTTGGCCGCCGTCATAAGTTCCATCTCTGGTAGGTGCTGAAGTCGCTTGATCTCGCCAAGGACCGTGCGTGCGTGCGTGACAGCCTCAACAACGTCGCCAGTGCCGGCTTCACCCTTGGTGCGGATCATCGAAGCGCCCTCACCGATGCGCCGAAGTGCCTCGCCGAGATTGGTGCAGCCGCAAACGAACGGCATCTTGAACGCCCACTTGTTGGAATGGAACTCGTGATCGGCCGGGGTGAGAACTTCGGACTCGTCGCAGAAATCGACGCCAAGCGCTTGGAGGACCTGAGCCTCAACAAAGTGACCGATTCGGGACTTGGCCATCACGGGGATGGTCACGGCCTTCAAAATAGCCTCGATCATGTTGGGGTCGGACATGCGAGCGACGCCGCCGTCCTGGCGGATGTCTGCCGGGACACGCTCAAGCGCCATCACCGCGACAGCACCTGCGTCCTCGGCGATCTTCGCCTGCTCGTCGTTGACGACGTCCATTATCACGCCGCCCTTGAGCATCTGGGCGAGACCGGACTTGACGGCGTAACTACCGACCTCGGCGTCTTGACTGTTCAGCCAGCGCGGTTCTCGAACGCGTTCGATGTATGAGGTAGCAGTTCCGTTAGTAGACGTAGCCATCGGCTTTTTCTCCATTTGCTGATCGCCATTTCAGATCGCTAAACGAAATATATCTGGGAAGGCGACGATATCCGCGCGACACCGAACCCGCGCGGCCGCTCATCTGAGCGCAAGAGAATTGTACGCCCGGCCAGAACCGTCGGCCACATAAACACCCAGACTGGTGGTAATCGGGGTCGAATGGCTATCGTCAGGCGTCTCGATCTTTCCTGAATAGTCGGGAATCCAGAGGTGGGTCGTGTGCAAATCGCGACGCAGTGGACTCGTATGGCAATACGCCCACAGCCTTCAACGAAAACGCTGGTAAAGAGACGTCCCTGACGCCTCGATCCGCGCTCCTCTAAACGCCCCTGGCAGCCACGAACGCTGCCAGGTCTGCGGTCCGACACGAGTATCCCCATTCGTTGTCGTACCAGCCAACAACCTTCACCATCTTGTCATTGATCGATGAAGTGGACAACGCGTCGATGGTCACAGAGTTAGGGTTGCCCTTGTAGTCGATCGAAACAAGCGGCTCCACCGAGTAGCCCAGAAAGCCGTACAAATCATCACCCATCGACGCTTGCTTGTACGCCTCGTTTACGTCCTCTGCGGTTGCAGACTTCTCAAGCGTCGCCGTCAGATCGGTTACCGAAACCGAAGGCGTCGGAACCCGGTATGCCATGCCGTCAATCTTGCCCTTGAGTTCCGGAATTACTACCGTCACAGCGCGCGCTGCACCGGTCGATGTCGGAATGATGCTCACGGCGGCGGCACGTGCGCGACGAAGATCACTGTGGACGCCGTCCTGGAGGTTCTGGTCGGTTGTGTAAGAGTGGATGGTCGACATCAACGCCTGCTCGATGCCGAAGCCGTCATGTAGCACTTTCGCCATCGGAGCGACACAGTTCGTTGTGCAGGAAGCATTGGACAGCACGACATGATTCGCAGGGTCGTACTGATCGTCATTCACGCCAAGTACTATCGTCAGATCTTCGCCCGTGGCCGGGGCCGAGATGATGACCTTCTTGGCCCCGGCCAGGACATGTCCACGCGCCTGCTCGGCCTTTGTGAAGAAGCCTGTGGATTCGATCACTATGTCTACGCCTAGATCGCTCCACGGTAGGTTCGACGGGGACCGATCTGACAGCACCCGTATCCGGTCGCCGTCGATGATCAGGTCGCCATTGTTTGTCTCGACCGTCCCTGAGTAAGGACCGTAACTGGAGTCGTACTTGAACAGGTGGCCGTTGGTCTCGGAGTCCGTAAGATCGTTTACCGCCACGATCTCGATGGTGTCCGAAACGCGCTCACGTATAGCCCGGAGCGCCTGTCGTCCGATTCGTCCAAATCCATTGATTCCGACTCTCGTCTTCTCTGCCATTAGGCGTCTCCACAAATTCGACCGGCCATTTAAGGGCGGGCGATCAGGTCTGTACCGGGCGTCGAGGCCGGAAGTAAATAGATACGATTCACGACCGGAATCCTGAGTCTACCGGCGAGGGTGATTTAACGGAAGGACTAGCGAAAAGACCGCCGCCCGGCGTACTCGGCATTCGTACCAAGTTCGTCAACGATCGCGAGCAGTCGGTTGTACTTTGCTACCCGGTCACTCCGGGCCGGTGCTCCGGCTTTCAACTGGCCTGATCGCGTGCCGACGACGAGGTCCGCTATGGTCGTGTCTTCGGTCTCGCCGGACCGGTGGCTGACCACGATCCCCCATCCTGCTTCACGGGCCGTCGCAATGGTCTCCAGCGTCTCCGTGACCGTGCCTACCTGGTTTAACTTCACCAGTACGGCGTTGGCCGCGCCCATCTTGATGCCCTGTTCCACGTAACGCCGCTGCGTAACGAGCAGGTCGTCGCCTACAAGCTGCACCCGGTCTCCGATACTTGCGTTGAGCTGCACCCAGCCATCCCAGTCACCCTCAGCAAGACCGTCCTCGATGCTGGCGATCGGGTACTCGGCTACGAGCTGTTTGTACAGATTGACCATCTCTGATGTAGAGAGGACCTTGTCCTCACGTACGAGGTTGTACTCGTAAGGTGAACCTTCTTCAGGCTCAGGTCCGAACTCGCTTGACGCCGGGTCCAGCGCTAGGAACACGTCGATGCCAGCGCGGTATCCCGCGCCCTCTATAGCGTCCACAAGATGTTGCAGGGCCATCCGCGTGTCGAACCCGGCGGGTGCGAAGCCGCCCTCGTCACCCACCGCGGTCTGGTACTTGTCATTCTCCAGCCGGATCCTGAGCGTGTGGTAGATCTCAACCGCGGCACGTAGCGCCTCCGGGTAACTGTCGAACCCGGCCGGCATGACCATGAACTCTTGGAAGTCGGTCGAACCAACAGCGTGCGCGCCACCGTTAAGGAGATTGAACATCGGTGTAGGTAGTTCGGTCGGGATGGATGAACCGTCAAGTTGGGCCACCCGCCGGTATAAAGGGATGCCGACACCCAAAGCGGACGCCCTAAGCGCTGCCATCGAAACCCCGAGGATTGCGTTAGCGCCATATTCCCCTTTGTTTGGGGTCCCGTCTGCGTCCAACATCGCCTGGTCGATACCCGGCTGGTCAGAGATCTGAAATCCGAGTACAGCCTCACGTAGCGGACCGTTGGCGTTGGTGACAGCTTTCTGGACGCCCTTGCCCATGTACCGGCCGGCGTCATCGTCTCGCATTTCCAACGCCTCGCGCTGTCCGGTGCTTGCCCCGGACGGCACGGCGGCGCCGCCGACGGTCCCGTCGGACAGTGTGACCTCCGCGTAGATGGTTGGGTTGCCGCGCGAGTCAAGGATTTCCCTTGCGTGGACATCCACAATTGTTTGCATATGGGAAAGGCTCGCTTTCAATCGTAGGGCATCGGGGTGTGGATTCTGGTTTATGAAAATTGGGAGGGCGTCCCAGTCAGACTAAGAGTTTAAGACAGCTACCTGCTGATCCATGGCGTAGCGGACGCCGAGTTCCGCCAGCCCCAGCAGATCGTTCAACTCCGATCTATCGAACGGCATACCTTCGGCGGTCGCCTGCAGCTCGATGAACTTCCCGGAGCCGGTCATCACAACGTTCATA
>Ga0209403_10005185_pt1 | contig 13721 bp, 8 predicted proteins | sample ArcticOcean_MG_C_8_FD_187440 | JGI IMG/M metagenome (GOLD analysis project Ga0209403, IMG submission 187440) | Marine microbial communities from western Arctic Ocean - ArcticOcean_MG_CB11_86 (SPAdes) (version 2) | ecosystem: Environmental > Aquatic > Marine > Oceanic | place: Arctic Ocean... | reverse complement strand
ACATCTTTGGTAAACACATCACCTTTGAGCAGGAATTCGTGGTCGTTTTTCAATGCTTCCAGAGATTCGTGCAGTGAACTCGGCATCTTACCAATTTTGTTCAATTTTTCAGGAGGAAGATCATAGATATTCACATCCATTGGATCACCTGGATCAATCTTGTTTTGAATTCCATCCAAGCCTGCCATCATCATTGCCGGAAAAGCAAAATAGACATTTGCTCCTGAGTCCGGACAACGGTACTCAATCCGGCGGCCTTTTGGTGAATCTACCACAGGAATCCGCACAGTTGCTGATCTGTTACGATTAGAATAAGCCAGGTTGATTGGCGCTTCATATCCAGGAACAAGACGCTTGTAGGAATTGGTCAAAGGATTGGTAAACGCAGCCAATGCCGGAGCGTGCTTCAGGATTCCGCCAATGTAGTAAAGCGCCATTTCACTTAGCCCACCGTATTGATCACCGGCAAACAAAGGCTGTCCGTCTTTCCAGATTGACTGATGAGTGTGCATTCCACTACCGTTATCCCCAAACATCGGTTTAGGCATAAAAGTGGCGGTCTTGCCGTTATCAATAGCAACATTACGGACAATGTATTTGTACCACTGCATCATGTCTGCAGATTTCAACATTGTATCAAATTTAGCATTAATTTCGTGCTGTGCCGGTGCGACTTCATGGTGCTGTGCTTCAATAGTCAGTCCCAAATCCTGCATGGTTAACACCATTTCTGCTCTGATATCACGGTCCTGATCAAATGGAGCTGTCGGAAAATAACCAAACTTGTGTCCAATTTTATATGCTTTATTTCCGCCCATTTCTTCTGTACCGGAATTCCAGGGACATTCCGTAGAATCAATGGAATAAAAACCACCTTCCGGACCTTGTGCGAAACGCACATCATCAAACAGAAAAAATTCTGCTTCCGGACCAACATAGATTGTATCTCCAATTCCGGTAGAAACCAAATACTTCTCCGCTTTCTTGGTCACGGCGCGTGGATCACGTGAATAGTCCTCGCCTGTTACCGGATCTTGAATATCACAAATAACGGAGAGAGTCGGATGCTCATAAAAAGGATCCATTTTGACTGTCGACAAATCCGGCACGACTTTCATGTCACTGTTTTCAATGCCCTGCCAGCAGCGCATACTCGAACCGTCAAACATGCGGCCTTCTTCCAGCATGTCTTCGGTCATTTCTCCAACAGGGACAGTCATATGCTGCCATGTTCCTAAAAAATCGATGAACTTCAAGTCCACCATAACCGCATCATTTTCTTTTGCAAATTCAATTACCTCTTTCGGCGTAGTCATAACTTCTTCCTTTTTAACTATTTTTAATTATTCATTAACCACAAAAAAGTGGCATAAAAAAACATAACTTCATACTAAAGGCAAATACCAAGCCACAAATTATTATACTGATTTTACAGTATAATTTTTATTTTCGCAAGAATATTCGCACATTATTTAAGCAACTGCACAATTCTTGTGCAGCGTGTTTCAGCTGGCTCAGATTCACCGCATTGATATAAACCGCAGAAACGGCAGGAACAATGCTCTGCTCACCTTAAAGATAAAAACCAAAATGCAGAGGAGGATGTTGAAATCTCTTCAATCCAAACAACAGAACTATCGTCCTCAATTAAAAAACTGTCCCGCTTCATTAAAGCATCTGCGGCTAAAACAAGTGATTCCTCACTGCTTGCGGATTACACTCGGCACTTGTAACGATCTGGTATGTTGCTTGCTTTTACCAAAACAGTCAAAAAGTTCAAAAAATCTAATTCACCATTATTCAGGAAACCTTATGAGCGGGATGACCAGTCTGGTTCAAGCAGCAGGAGTGATTGAGCGTAAAATGGAGACTGTTTCAAATAATTTGGCCAACGTCAACACAGTTGGTTTCAAAGAAGATCAGCCGTCATTCAGGGAAGTTCTTTCCACTGCGCAACGTGTAACACCTGAATCACTGGAGGAACGTTTTTTGTCGCATGAATATCTTGATGACTATGTAGGAATGGACAAATCTGCAGTAGTAGTAGATGAAATCGGCAAAAATTTCGAACCCGGAAGAATGCGTAGCACAGGTAACGATTTAGATTTTGCACTGGCTAATGACGGTTTTTTCACCATTGATACACCACAGGGAGAACGATATACACGAGCGGGGAATTTTCAACTTGATGCGGCCGGACGTATAGTCACCAATGACGGATATCCGGTTCTTGGTACAAACGGTGTTATTACCATCAAAGAAGGTGTGATTAAAGCTAACGAAAGCGGGCAGATCAGTGTTGACGGAGTTCTTGCAGACAACTTCCGCTTGGTACGTTTCCAAAATCAAGACCAACTGCAAAAGCTCGGACAAGGATTTTTTGCACCTGTAAACAGCAATGATCTACCGCTTGAATCCGAGGAAATTCAACTCCAGCAGGGAATGCTTGAAGATTCAAATGTGAACAGCATGCTCGAAATGACTCGTATGATCACCGCAACACGTGCTTATGAAACAGTCCACAGAGCTCTTACAAGACTGGATAAATTAGATGAAAAAGCCATTAGTATGGTTCAGGCTTAAAAAATTATGTACAAATTATTCTCCACTATAACAATCTGACACAGGAGTTTACTGCTTATGATGCGAGCACTTTATACAGCTGCTACCGGAATGCAGGCCCAGCAAAGAAATATTGATACAACTGCTAACAACCTGGCAAACGTTAACACAACCGGTTTTAAAAAAAGCAAAGTACAGTTTCAGGATTTACTGTATTACAATGAACGCAGCGCTGGTGTTCCTTCTTCAGTTTCTACACAGGTTCCAGTTGGAATTCACGTGGGTCATGGTGTGAAGTTTGTGAGCGTTGACAAGGTACATACTCCTGGAAACATGGAGAACACCGGTAATGATCTGGATATGAGCATTGACGGAATGGGTTTTTTCCAGATACTGCAGCCTAACGGAATCATCGCATTTTCAAGGGACGGACATTTTAACGTAGACGGTATGGGACGTCTGGTGACAAATGACGGAATGCTGATGGATCCTGAAATCAACATTCCGGCTGATACCAGAAAAGTACAAATTGGCATCGATGGTACAGTTTCCGTTTTTCTGAGAGATGACAATTTGCCTGAAGCTCTTGGCAGCATTCAGTTAGCACGTTTTCAAAATCCGGCAGGACTAACTCCAATTGGAAAAAATCTATACCTTTCAACTCCTGCATCCGGAAACGCCATTGTTGATGCGCCAGGTTCAAGCAATATGGGATCTCTCACGCAGGGATTTTTGGAACGTTCAAATGTTTCCCTGGTGGAAGAGATGGTAAATATGATCACAGCGCAGCGTGCATATGAAGTAAATTCAAAAGCCATTCAGTCTGCAGATGAAATGCTGCAAAATACCAACAATCTGGTACGTTAATTAATCCAAGCTTAAAACCATTAATAATAAGTGTAAATACATAAAAGAGCAAAAACAGGTTCAAGTGGACAAGTCTGCACAAACATCAGGAATCACGAATAGAATTAGTGCTTAAAACAAATGGTAAATCAATGAAATATTTTCAGTACAATTACGGATTGTTGGCGCTGGTTTTCTTTCTCAGTTACGGAACAGCTTTTTCTACAGGCAGCAATCTCCCTGACGAACTGATAATCAAAATATTCCTGCATCAGTCTTCAGTCATTAACAGCGATGAGTATCAACTTGGAGAAATTTCTCAAATTGAAGGAGAAGACGCTCTGCTGCTGGAAAAGATCAGTAATACTGTCATCGGTCGTTCACCTTTGCCGGGTCGCAAATTAACTGTAACGCGCTCTTTAATTCTCTCACGTTTACGCTCCCAGAAAATCAACATCAAACACTTTGTTTTTCCAGGGTTGGAATCTGGCAGCATTCAACGTGCTGCCCTCAAAATATCCGGAAAAGATATTGACATGGTTATCCTGAAACATATCAGGGAAGAAAACAACAATGAGGACTTAAAACCAAGGCTACTTGCAAAAACGAGAGATATTTTTCTCCCGAGAGGGCAAGTAAGTTATGTTATCACTTCTAAAGGAAAATATAAAAAAGAAGGTGGTTACCGTAATTTTGAGGTTGAGTTCAGTATCGATGGAGAAGCAATCAGAATTGTTACTATTCGAACCTATCTAAAATTATACAAAGAAGTTTATATTGCCCGTGATACAATCAAACGTAACCAGATTATTGAAGAAGCTGATTTACTGAAAGTCCGTAAAAATGTGGACCGGATGCCCCGTGAATATGTAACAGACAAAGATCAGCTGATTGGCAAAATATCTAATCGCACAATAAATCCGAGCGAAGCAATCCGCGGAAATACAGTTTCCGCACCTCCACTTGTAAAATCCGGTGATCGTTTACAGATAGTTTTCGAAACTCCGTTTCTACGTCTTTCTGCACCAGGAATTTCTATGGCAAAAGGCAGGAAGGGAGAGAGAATTCCTGTGAAAAACCTGGACAGCAAAATCGTCGTTTTTGCTACTGTAGAATCCAGAAATATTGTACTGGTAAATTAATCGAAGAGTCTTGCTTTAGCGCAATTCCAGGAGATTTTGACTACTCATGCTTCTTAATTGTCCTTTGATAAAAGAACAGAATCTAATCTATTTTGAAAACACTGATCAAAAAGTTTCTCAAGTAATGCATAACAAAAATGAAGTACTCACTCAATATTTTCAAGATTAATTTTTCATTATTGTTTTAAAAGTGTCCCATTTATTTCACACATTTTCGCCGTCTCTCAAGTACTTACTGGTACCGCTGCTGATATGGAGTCTTACGGGTTGTCTTCCTTCGAGACCTCAACCGCAACCTCCGGCTGAAATTTTAGTAGCAAATGCGGTGAAAAAACAAAATGACAAATTACGATTAACATCAAAAAATTTACGCCGTAAACGAATTTCATCCAGCAGAAATCTTTATGAAGGCTCCCTCTGGCGTTACGAATCTTCTTTTGGGAATCTCCTACGTGATCACCGAGCTCGTTTCCGTGGTGACTTGCTGAATATTAACGAAGTGAGTTTAATCGTAAACGCACCCTCTCCGAACTTGCCTGCTGAAGGTCAGCCCGCAGGAGGTGCAGAAACCGGAAATGTTGCTCTTGAAGCTTTGACATTAAGAGATGCGATTGAGGAAGAACAAAATGAAATTTTACGAAATCTGGATGGAATATCTGCGCGTGTAATCCGGGTGCTTCCTGATGGGAACATGCTCATCAAAGGCCAAAAGATTGATTATCGACAACGTAATCAAGTACGTTATATTACCACTGTAACAGGCATCTTACGTCCAGCGGACGTAAATGATTCAAACATCGTTTCCGCCAGTAAACTCGCCAACGCCAATGTAAAAATAAAACGTCAGCAAAGTGGCAGTCTGGTTCGTGAACGTCTCCAAAAACTCGCTCCTCTGCTAGGTAAGGAAAAAACCGGATTATTGGGTCGTCTCACTGATTTATCCAAAGGTGCCTCTGAGTAATCAGCAACTGTATTATTACCTCGTCTCAGGGATTTTTCCAAATTAGATACTGAATAATCATCATTTGCTTTTTACTGAAATAAAAAGTCTGAGCGGAATTTACTGCATAATCAGTAGAAATCACATGGACTTTCTCCTGCCAATTTTAAAAATGTAAATTCTTCACCTTAGCCCCGCAGCTTAATGAGTTGCTTAGAAAAGCTCAGCTGTATCCTACTTTTAGTGAATTGATGAACTTCTGTAAACAATAGACAGTTGTATCTCTATCTGTTTTGCATATTCAGAACACCTCTTAAGAAGTCTCTTTCAGATAATATTACATTCCGTTTTTTAAGTATTTTTGATATACATAGAAGCGAACATCTTCATTTCCTAATAGTTTTTTAAGCTTTTTCATGTCTACAGATACGAGCAGTGCTGGTCTTTCCCAATTTGAACGGCAACTGGAGTTGCTAACCACATTTAACCTGCAGGTGCCTTGTAACCCGCAGGGCGATTTTGCTGAAGCCGGATTTAAAACATTACTGCAATCCCTCAACACAACCAAAATCAGTGATTCCCTGCGAGGTTCTTATAATGCAGAACAACTTAAAAATTGGAAAGAGTACGCGCAAAGGGAATTTAATGAAATGGGGCGGATAAACCGCTTACGATTAGAAAGTCTGATGCTGCTTTCAGATGAAGAAATGCATCGCACCATGTTTGAAGGTATGCTCATCTTTGATATCAATCCTGAAGATTCACCACAGTTGGAAGTATATGAAAAGACAGGCAAGTATAATGATGATGGTAAACCTGTATTACGCAGTATTGCATTTGATGTTTTCCAAAAAGATGCAATTCACGGCATAGCGGGAATCGAAAGATTTTTGCCTTCATCTGCAATCAAGGGTGAGGCGGGTATGGATGCTCATCTGGAGCAGGAATTTGCTGGTAAAGACTTCATCAGTCATTTTAAACAAGATTCAGCAAAGATGATTAAAGCCTTCACAACCATAGGAAGTCTTGGTGGAATCGGACACAAACCCGACTCAGATATGGATGCGCAAATTATCATCAATACAAATCCGGAATTTCAATTTAATTGGAATGACGCGGATTTTCTGGTGGCAATGGTAGCAAATGTGATGGAGTCTTTTTATGACAATTACTTCCGCATTTCACTGACTGTAAAAGAACGTGTCGAAATAAAGAATTCTTCGATTGAGATTTTGAGAGAGAAATACAGTAAAGGTCTCAGTGAAGATGAACTACGAGTGATTGACACTATCTTTGCCAGCAGTTACCGCAGGGAGTTAAGAAAATTAATTCAAGCCCATTTGCAAAAACGTCCTGCAGAAGAGCAAAGAAGATTTTTCCTGAAGGCTGTCATCACGACCTTAAATGTATTTCCTGATTGTGAAGATTTGCTTCCACCGCTTAATAATTTTTTCTCTTTTATAAAAAATAGTGCCAGTGATCTTCAGCAAAAAGGATTCCCCTTTTCGTTGAAGAAATTTAATAAAGACATAATCCTGAAATGGTTAGTTCAGTTTTATCGCCATGCTTTTCTGGATGATGCTGGTGCACGTCAGGTTTTGTGGCGCTATGCAATTAGCAACAGCTTGTCACCGGATACTGTTCCTAAAGATAAACAGGATGCTTGTTTTTTGAACAGTTTGACCCATAATACTCAGTTGAATCTGCTCCTAAAGGAGTTTCTTGAGTACCTCTCCAGCAAGGTTGCTTATACTTCACGTGCAAATGTTTCAGCAGCAATAAAGATGCTCAGACAGCAATTCAGTGCAAGGGATTTAAAACTGGACGAAGGTCTGGAAAAGCAGATTATCTCAAAGCTGGAAATCAGCTACAGTTCCAGAATGGTCAAGCTGATTGAAATTTTTTCGGACGGACAAGCCAAGGAAGTTGAAGCAAAAATTGAATATCCCTTACATCTCAAGATCCAGCAGTCAGAAGCTTATCTTACGAAAAAATATCCGACAACAGAAATACATTTTTTCACCAATATTTTACGTAAACAACGCAACGGACAGCATACCCCATTTTTAGTATCTCCTGAAGGAAGTATGGCTTATGCACTGATGCTTAACGATTTCCTGCTCAATCCTGCTGCCATGATCTGCGGCATCACGCCGATGCCTTTTGACCTGCCTAAGAATTTTAAAGTTCTTTCTTCAATTGGTGTTTTTCCGGATGAGGAGTGGACACTCAAGCAAAATCTTGTTGCAGAATACAAATTAAAGGAGAAAGCAGCTGATACTGAAAGCGAAGATGGTCTGAAAAAGAAGAATCCTATAGAAAAGAGTTCAATTCTGGAAGAAGAATCAGAGTCATTTGTGCTTGGCAAATTACCGAACTGGGGTGAAATTATCATCCCACGTGAAATGTTTCTGGGCCACGCACTGCCTATTTTTTTGCGTGAAAGTGAGAAAATCAGTCACCGTAATCTTCCCAAAGCATTACTAAACTGCTGGTGGCTGGAAATGATTGTCTGTATTGACAAGGATGATGATCCTCCCACAAGTCTCACCAGGCTCTTGTGGAATCCGGAAGGGAGAAACTTTATCCAAGAGCAGCGTAAAGGTCCATTGATTGACGCAATCATAAAGATGGAAGAAGATTATCCAGCACTGCAGCTTGATCCATGGTGGTTGAAATTTACTGAGATGCTGGTACGTTTCGAAAGCTACGAACAGGAGGAAGAGGAAGAACCGGATTTTGAACTTAATACTCTTTCTGAAACACAAAAGAATATCGTTTTTTGCTTTTCACAGCATATGCGTATTACTGATGTTATTAATTTTGGAGATGACGGACAATCCTACTGGCAGGGTGATGACGCAAACTGGCGCAGCAGGGCATTAGTTGATTTCTACAATATTTTCTTTTCTGTTCCTGAAGACCGTCGTGAACTGATTCGCTTTTCAGAGGGACGTGACGATGCAGGAAACAGAGTGGAAAAAATGCTCAAGAAACTTTTTCTTGAATCGATGACACGTGTAGAGAAAAAACTCTGCAAAATAGGACACACACGCGCGCTGCAGCAAATATCCAACCAGCTGGCACGCTTGAGCGAGAAAGGTTTTGAAAAAGAAAAAACAAAAGAATTTCTCAGCCCTTTACTGGACGTTGTTAATCAGCGTGTTTCCATAGAAGAAAGAAAAGTGCTGGTAAAACTTAAAAATAAAATTCCGCTCAATAAAATTGAACAAATGCAGGCCAAGATTGTTTACGAAGAATTGCAAAAACTAAAAAGCGTGCAGGGTGATATTGTTGATTATTTTTCTCAGTTCGGTTTAAAAATGGAAGAAAGCTGGGTACGCAAAACAATCACAAACGCCAAGGTTAAAATTGCTGGAAATTCATTGGAAAATGTTATTTTTAAATTCCATTTCGAACGTAACTTTGAAAGAAAACCCTTTCAGGTACCTTTGCCGATTTCAAAAAGTCTGAGTATTCCTCGTTCCAGAATAAAAATAGAATTTATCCGTAAAACAGCGAAGTGGCAATTCAGCTCAATGCTGAGTAACAGAGAAGCCGGTAGTGACAATACTGCAGAAAAAGTGATGCCGATGTTCGAATCAAATCTAGTAGAAGGTGTTGCCCGCTGTACTTTTAGCGGATATGTCGATTTTGGTGGAAAATATCTTTCTACCTTTGAAAAACCTGCTGCACAAGTTCAAAGTGATATTGCAATGAATTCTGTTTCAGGTGGTGCATTATTTATTTTAGCAACTGAAATAAATAATTTTTTTAAGCCTTTCAAAGTTTCATCGCGGGAGTTGATGGCGGACATTCATTACATCCGTGAAATTTTAATGATCTGTCACGTAAACAAGCTTGATACGCTTTCACTTATTGTACGTGATAACCTGGGTGAGCAATTTGTGATCAACTTTGATATTCATAAAATTGCCGTCAAGAAGGTGCCGCCAAAATTAAGAATAGGTGGTGACTCAGCCCTTGCAGAATTTTTTATGCGGTTCAACAGTCAGGAGTGCCGACTTTTATTCATGAGACATTTATCAGCCTTAAAAATTCCTATACTTGCCTCAATTCAACCCCGTCTGCATATTTGGGTCAACGGCGCAAATTACAATTTGCCTGTCACACCAAAATTTCAACAAAATTACCTTAACGGTATTGCCAATACGCTCTGGCCTCATAACTCGATTGGCACACGTGAGCATTTAAAACCTTTTCATTTAAGCCAAACTTTTGATCAAATCGGCAAAGCATCTATGCACGGTAATAAAGAGCAGATATAAAATTAGGCAATTAATTTTGCAGGTAGAAAACAGTTCCTATTTGCCAGTCTTGACCGTATAATAAGACTAGCAACAGCGCTGATTTGTATTAATTTATAACCAAGCCAATGAGCTAAAAATATGGCGGCCAAAGAACAAAAAGAAAATCCACGTACTCCGAATGTGAATTTCATCAGTTTTCAAAAACAACTCCGTGGAATAATTAAAGATATTAAAGAACATAATAAAAAAGCGGGACTAAAAAAGATTTTTGGTAGTAAACATGAAAATCAGCATGTAGACGGAAGTATTTTGCTGAAGGATGCTCCAAACAATAAAGAAGTCGCAAAGCATGTTAAACAGTTAGACAAAGAACCGAATAAGTTCGAATCACGTTTGCTTCTCGTAAATGCAGTCCTGGCAGCCAAAAAAGATCATTCATTGAATACTCACCTGAACTTGATGCTGCAGGCAGCAATTCCAATTTATCTGGGTGACATCACCCCTACTATATTGCAGATGGTAGTGCATGCCTACCGTTCTTATTTGGAGCGGCTTGGAAATATTCACAAACAAAACATGATGGCCATTAAGTCAACTGTACTGAAAAATGTGAATATGAGCGGGATTGATATCAGTGATGAAGATATGGAAGATACTCATGTTAGAGATGGAGAGTCAATAAAAACTGAAATTAAAATTGCAGAAAAATTGATTGAAAATTGTGAACATGTAATTCACAGTATAAAAACAAAAATGACTTCTAGCCTTTCGCATGAAGAAATTGAAGAACTAACTGCTGAAGGTAAAGCATCCAGTTCTTTTTTTGGCGGTAATGAAGAAAAGGTAAACCCGAACAAGCAGAATATGATTATCAGCAAAGCGGTACAAGCAATTGAAATGCTCAAACAAATACCATTGCTACAGGGTGCTGGACTAGACCTGGCAAAACAGCTGGGGCGGATTGATTCAAAGCTTACTTATCCGCTTGTGATGGAGGGCCGTATTCAAATGCAGGCCTTAAAATATCAATTGATGCGGATAGAAAGTGGTGACCGAGTTGCCCGGGAAAACATGGCACCTGTTTACAATCTTGCGATAGTGGCTTATCGTAAAGCTTTGAAACTTACTTCAAAATCAACGCCCAAAAAAGCTGATTTACCTGTATTGACAGAGTTCGGGAATGTCACCCATTACGGATTTATTCACCGTGATCTGATGCGTTTTACCCAAGAAGGTGTAAAAACTTTGGTCAAGTTAGGAAAAGAATCTGTGGATGCTGCCGTGACAGTAGATGATAGTTTTGTCCCACTGCAAAAACGTTTGGAGAGTTCGTTGACTCAGCTAACCCAGAGTGAACAGGACATTTCCCGGATTTCTTCGTGAAGGTTAAATAAAATCAGTAAGTTAAAATAAGCTAGTTCAGAAAATACTTTTCCTGTGTATAATCTTCTGCAAAAACTCCATAAAAACTGGGAGCATTATCAACTGGCTGCAACGGTAGAAAATATTAAAATCTCAACCGCAGCAAGAAAACCTCTTACAGTAGTAGTCTGTGTCAGTGGTGGCAGTGACTCGGTTGCTCTCCTTCATTTGCTGCAACGTCAAAGAACGCTGCTTAATCTGGAATTGCATATTCTGTATTTGAATCATCAACTGAGAACGGAAGCTAGTCAGGAGCAGAACTTTGTTCAATCACTCGCAGATCAATATGAAATTCCTTTTCATCATAAAACAGCAAAACACCTTAAATCAGGACAGGCCGCTTTACAGGAATCAGCTCGTAAGTGGAGGATTGAAGAGTCACACAAGCTGTTAAAACATCTCGGCGGTGGCCGTATTGCTACCGGACATCAGGCTGATGACCAGATAGAGACCTTATTACTGAAATGGCTGCGCGGAACGCATATTTCAAATTTGCAGGGAATGCAATGGAAAAACGAAGCATTTATCCGGCCACTACTCAACTGCAGAAAGACTGAACTACAGGAGTATTTAAAAACTAATCAGCTGACGTGGATGGAAGATACTTCCAACCAGAGCACAGCATACATGCGCAATCGAGTACGCATTGAACTGATACCGCTTTTGGAGGAATTAACCCGGCAGGGTCTGCATTCACGTATTAATGATTTGAGTGAACAAAGCAGACTTCTGCGTGATTTCTTGGACTCAGATTATGAGAACTGGCAACAAAGCCACAAAATAACCGCTGACAACTTTCAGGATGTGCTACCTGTAAAAGTTTTAGAGCAGGCGAACGATTTGCTTCAGCAGGAGATATTACATAATTTTATTACTGCACGTACGGGACAAGCATTGGGTTATCGTAAACTCCAAAATATTTTCGTCCAATTAGGCACAGACAGTAAACATTGGGAAATACATCTTTCACAGGAATGGAAAATCTGTAAATCAGGAATAGAACTTTACCTGCAACAGAATCAGAAGCACTAATATTTTCTGTTAAAAAAAAAATTTATTGTGAAGATAAAATAAATAATTTTCTTGAAATTTTGCATTAGCAACGAAGGTTCAAAAATGCGAATCGGCATTGATATGGGTGGAACAAAAATTGAAGGAATCGCGCTTGCTGATTCAGGAGAGGAATTGCTGCGTATACGTATTAAGTCTCCTCGGCATGACTACGAAGCTACTGTTGAGGCGATTACAGGAATCGTCCGCAGAATTGAAGCGGAAACAGATCAAAAAGGTACAGTCGGTATCGGTATCCCAGGTGCCATCTCACCACAGACAGGACTTATTAAAAACGCAAATTCCACTTGGATTATCGGCAAGCAGTTTGACCTTGATTTGGAAAACGCAATGGGGCGGAAAATAAGACTCGCGAATGACGCAAACTGCCTTGCTGTTTCAGAAGCAGTTGATGGAGCAGGTGCAGGTGCCAAAGTAGTATTTGCCATCATTATCGGAACTGGCTGCGGTGGCGGAATTGCCATCGATCAGAAAGTGCATGGAGGACTCCATTCAATTGCCGGTGAGTGGGGGCATATTTCTTTGGGCTGGATGAGACCGGAAGAATATCCTGGCATAGATTGTTATTGCGGACAGAGAGGCTGCCTTGAAACATTTATTTCCGGAACAGGTTTTGAAAATGAATATGAGAAACAAACCGGAGTTCACAAAAGCGGCCGCGAAATCGCGGAACTGCTAGAGCAAAATGATACAGACGCTGAAAAAGTTACGCAGATTTATGAAAACCGCTTAGCGCGAGCCATAGCAACAGCGGTAAACATCATGGATCCAGATGTGCTGGTACTTGGTGGAGGAATGTCAAATCTTGCCCGGATTTATAAAAACCTCCCGGCTTTAGTTCAAAAATGGACATTCGGGGGTGAATTCACAACTCCCATTAGACCGGCAAAACACGGAGATTCTAGTGGAGTACGTGGGGCAGCCTGGCTTTGGTGATTAACTTGTGCGGGATTTTTCCACTAAATACGTAAATCCGACCACTTCATAAGTTAGAGTTAACGGCAGAAATATCCATCCTGCAAATGGAATAAATGTCAGAATTGCAGCCAGCCAGCCGATACGAATCGGTAACCAGCGCCAGCTCTTCCGAAGTTCAACTGCTTCTTGCGGATTTGTCAAACTCTCCAGATAAACGACAATGCTCTGCCGTCCCAACAGGTGAGCTTCCAGTAGAAAGACAAGAGGCAGCCCTAAAATCGGGATCAAACCGACAAAGAGCAACAACAACGGAAATAAGCAGGCTTTCAGGGCCTCTTTAAAAATATACTTCAGCTCTGCCAACCAAGCTTTTAAGCTAAACGCTGTTTCTTCAATTTGCCTGAAATTTTTAATAATCCGTTTTACAATACTTTGATGCCAGAAACTCATCAGTTCTACTGAAAAACGCAGTGCTGCCAAAGAAATTACTGCTGCAACTGTAAGTTGAATGCTCCACAAAACCACTGTTCCGACTGAAGCCCAAAAGCC
>Ga0209403_10005184_pt1 | contig 13727 bp, 8 predicted proteins | sample ArcticOcean_MG_C_8_FD_187440 | JGI IMG/M metagenome (GOLD analysis project Ga0209403, IMG submission 187440) | Marine microbial communities from western Arctic Ocean - ArcticOcean_MG_CB11_86 (SPAdes) (version 2) | ecosystem: Environmental > Aquatic > Marine > Oceanic | place: Arctic Ocean... | reverse complement strand
GTAATGATGTCATTCTTACCCTGAACACGACCCAACGGCACATATTCGGTCAGCGGTTGATCCGCGATAACAACTGCAGCTGCATGGGTCCCGACATTGCGGGCAAGGCCTTCGATCTTCATTGCTAAATCGAGAAGCTCGCGCACCTCACCGTCTGCTTCATAAGCACTATTTAATTCCTGACTTTTGTCGAGTGCCTCTCGGAGCGTAATTTTCAGAGTATCGGGGACCATAGCAACAATTTGATCCACACGCGGAATGGATAAACTCATTGCACGCCCGACGTCACGGATTGCCGCCCGTGCAGCAAGCGTGCCAAAAGTCCCAATCTGAGCGACATTCTCCTCGCCGTACTTTTGTTTCACATACTGAATCACCTCACCCCGACGCTGCTTGCAAAAATCAATATCGATATCAGGAGACTCAAGACGATTTTCGTCCAGAAATCTTTCAAAGAGCAAATCGTAGCGAATAGGACAAACATGACTCATGTAAAGTGCATAACAGACGAGAGAGCCGACACCAGAACCACGCGCGGTACAGGGAATTTCATTCTGACGGGCATAGCGAACAAAGTCCCAAACCATCAAAAAGTAGTTGGCAAATCCTAGCTTATGGATTACATGGAGCTCCCGATCCAATCGATTGAGGACTTCGCTTGCCAGCGCACCATCCTGCCACCGGTCTGGCATATCCTGATAGCGTTGCTCTAGACCCTGAAAACAAAGGGACCGTAAATACTTTTCAGGAGTTTCGTTCTCCGGCAACGCATAAACGGGAAAGTGGCGGCGTCCCAGGTCAAGATCGATATCAATCCGATCAGCAATTTCCTGACTTCGATGCACTGCATCTTCCAAACCTGGAAAAGCAAGATACATTTCCATCGGGCTCCGCAAATAAAACTGATCGTTTTCCATCTTTAAACGATCTTTGTCGGTGCGGTATTTGCCGGTATTAATACAGAGCAAAATGTCTTGTGCTTCGGAGTCCTCCTGCTTGATATAATGAGCATCGCTCGTGGCAACGACGGGCAGACCTTGTTTGCGTGCGATATCCACTGCCCCTTCCATTGCAATCCGCTGGATTTCTAATCCATTATTCTGGATTTCAATGTAATAGCGGTCGCCAAAAACCCGGTGAAACCAATGGGCAATCTCTTCGGCTTCCTTCCGCTCGGCAGTATCATCGCCGGTCCGTAAAATTGTGCGATTAAATTCACTCGAAACACATCCTGATAAACAGATAATACCTTCGTTGTACGCTTCTAAAATCTCCCGATCGATCCTCGGCTTGAAATAAAAACCTTCAAGAAAAGCAGCCGACGAAAGACGAATCAAATTCTTGAAACCGGTGCGGTTCATCGCGAGCAATGTAAGATGATAGCTCGCTTCGCGCATTGAACCTGCATCACGTTCAAAACGGCTTCCCGGTGCAATATATGCCTCGTACCCCAACGCCGGATTGATCCCGGCTTTCTTTGCCTCTTGATAGAATTCCACAGCCCCATGAAGATTGCCATGGTCCGTCAGCGCAAGAGCATTCATACCCAAGTGCTTTGCCTGCTCAACAAGCCCGCCGATGGGTGCAGCTCCATCGAGTAGACTGTAGTGGCTATGGCAGTGAAGATGGACAAAAGAACGTTCGCTCATTCTGCCACTTTCATAAAAATCCAACAAAACCTTTAATGGGAATCGCCTGATTTTAACAGGTTTGGTGCATGGAACAATTATGGAAAAAAGGTGTTAATTCGCCCCGTAAAGGCCTCCCCGATACGAAATCCGCCTTCGGGGCGAAAACTTTTTAAATCTTGCCGTTATCCTTGGCATATTTGAAATGCTCTGGGAGCCATCAAAAAAGCGGCCGCCACCTACTACCTGCAGCCCCAAATAGAACGAGCGCCTGTCGAACAATCTCGATATCGTGTAACCGTAAAATTTGCACACCGCGGACGGCGAGTGACAGCGAGACACCAAGGGTACCTGCTTCAAGATCGACATTTCCCAGACCGCCTTCCGCTTGCAGAACCTTCTTAATAAAACCCTTGCGCGAATGGCCGACCAGAAGTGGACATCCAAGACGATGAAAAACGTCGATCTGTTGCAAAAGTTGTAAGTTATGCTGCAAAGTCTTTCCAAATCCTATCCCTGGATCGATGCAAATACGATCCAGTAAGACACCAGCCTCAACCAGGGCATCACGCCGGGTACGCAAAAAATCAAGAACATCCTCAACAACATTTTTGTAGACTGGGACATCTTGCATTGTCTGTGGCGTACCCTGCATATGCATCACGCAGACGCCTACCTGACTTTCTACAGCCAACGGTACCATCGCCGGATCCCCACAAAAACCCGTCACATCGTTGATAATCTCCACCCCGTGTGCAAGACATTCCTTTGCGACCTCTGCTTTCGAAGTATCGACCGAGATAAGCACATCCTCACGGGCACGCAGTTGTTCAACAACTGGAACAACACGATCTAATTCTTCTTGAAGTGAGACAGGATCGCTATAAGGACGGGTGCTTTCACCTCCAATATCCAAGAGGTCGGCACCGTGACTGAATAAACGCAACGCGTGCTCTACCGCGCGGGCTGCCTGTAAAAACTCTCCACCATCAGAAAAGCTGTCTGGAGTGACATTTACAATTCCCATCAACAGCGGACGATCTGGAATGGCAAGACACTGAGAACGGAGCTGCCAGTGTTGAGCACGGCCGGCAAAGCCTGAATGCGGAGAAGTTGGTGGATAAACTGTCATAGAGAGCAGCTTACCACGGTGCCTCCATGATAGCTACAATCTGCGCGGCGACCTGCTCGACCGCCTCTTGTTCTGCGCTGAGAGTCGAGTGCCCGACTTCCGTTACTTGGGCAGCTTCAGCGCCGACATCTGCCACGGCAACTGGCAAAGGAATCGATGCCCCCGGATGAACGACTCCTCCATGATTGTCGATCCATCGCACCTGCAATGCCACCGTCATATCCACTTCCCGAAGGTCATCGTTGATCGTCGTCACAGAGACTGCCTTCGTTATCGGAAGCACCGTACCTTCGAGTACCGTATCCGCATCTTCTCGACTGACCACCTTGTAGTTTGTATTTTGCTCAATTTTTTTTGCGACCGCTTCGGTCAACCAGGCACCCATACCCGGTCGCAAGCTATCGGATTTAAAAATTGGCACGCAAACCGTGCGAATATGTGGTGGATAGAGGCCATTGGTACCAAATCGATAGGCCGCACATCCTGGCAAATAAAGGACGCACATCAGCAAGGAAAACACGACCCCAAAGCGAAGTATGCTTTCGCGCCGTTGTGAGCGATAGAAAATGGATGTAACCATTCTGCAGCCTCCTCAAGAACCTCTATTCGCTGGCTTCTTTTTTCTCAGGCGCTCTTTCAAGCACCAGCGGATCTTTTCTCGATTCGGGAAAAAGGGAAGAAATCCAAACAAAACGCGGCGTTGGATTTTGTGACTCGTCCTTGATTTCCTCAATCTGACTTTCTGCTTTTTGGGCAACGTCCGTATGCGGATACTCATCGAGGACTTGATTGTAGTAACTGCGGGCAGCGCCATGATATCCTTTTGTCGAGTAGAATTCTGCAAGCTCTAAATCGCGCCGCGCCAAATTCGAAGATACTTGAGCATGTAGTTTCTGTAGTCGTGTACGATCTTCGACAGATAATTCCTTGAACTGTCTCGTCGTTTGCTCAATTAAATCTTTCGCCTCATGCAGGCATGTGCCCTCATACTGTGGACCCTGATAGCGCCGGATTTTCGCCTGAATGCCCAAGACGTGCGCCTTATATTGGTGTTCGCTTCCCGGATACTCCTGTCGTACTAGGCCGTAGTAATAGTCTGCATCATCGTATCGCCGCCTGAGAAAATTAGCCGTTGCAGTCGCCATTAAACTATCATCGGCTAGCGAACCTGTGGGATGATTGAAGCGAACCTTTTCAAAAGCCCGCAAAGCTGAACCCTGCAAATCATTGAAAGGCCGCGTTTTATCGACTACGTTCGGCGTGAGTATGTTTTCTGGATCTTTTTCATACCTTTTCTGCCAATAACGACCGATTGCAAATTGCCTTGCAACTGCAGTGTCTAAATACTTTGAGCGTTTATAGTTGACCAGCAGGGCCTCATAACTTTCAAACGCTTCTGGATATTGGTCTTCGAAAAAATAGCACTCTGCAATTTTAAAAAGCGAATCTTCTTCGATAGAAGAATCTGGGGAACGGTCTGCAGCCTTTGCGTACTGGACACGGGCGGACGCATACTTCTTTTCTGCAAAAAGTGCTTCTGCTGCATTCAAACGAGACTCAGCAGCCTTTTTATTTGGATCAGGCGCACCGACCCAGGGAAGTTCCTTGGCGTAGGGAATATCCGCAGCGACATTCCGCCCAGACAAATAATCGAGGAATGATTTTTCTTCCAACGATCCTTCTTGTTCGATGCTTGTTTCCTCTTCTCCTTCAGCAAGATGAGGCGCAGGAGTCGAGTCGTTCTTGTCGGCTACCGCCTTCTCGCTCGAGTCGGGAAGGTCTGTCTCGGCGCTGACTAGTTTTACCTGTGAAGATTCGTCGTTGACGACTGGGGGATTATCTGCATTTCCACGCGAGTAGAAGGTGGCCGTTGCACAGCCACTGAGCATAACGATTGCCGCCAATTTTAGCGAATAGGCCCGAAAAGAATAATGCGTCAAGTGATCAACTCCTAAAAAAACAACGCGCGATGCAAACGACGATTTCTCATCACCGTTATAAAAATGGTGCTATTGAATAATCGCTATAAAATAAGAATCGTTATCTTTCGTAATATGCTTGGTTAAGCTTGGGTCAAAAAATGCAAATGTTTTTGCATCCGCGGTTCGCGGCCTAGAAGGTGACTGATCGAATGATTGATGACGCCTCTCACCTCTCCCGACACCGGGTACGGCGGCACTTGATGATGGATGTCTCCGCATTGGGCATACCACTGAAGCGTTTTTAAGGATTCTCCACGGATTTGTGCCACGTGTCTTTTTCCGGGGCGACACGCTCGGCAGAGCACGCCGCCGGAGGACTGGCCAAATGCAACGTCGCCTTCGGTCGATATGGTTTTTCCGCATTCCACACACTGTTCCAGATTGGGTAGGTGTCCCAGCAGCCGCAGCGCACTCAGTTCAAACGACAAAATGAGTGGGCTGATATTATTTTTTCCCTCACGCGATAACGTCTGAAGTGTTTCGGCAGCGATGTCAAATAGTTCTGGGTGCGGGTCGTACTCGTCCGTCAGACCCAACAGTAATTCGGCCAGATAGTAGCCGGCAAACAGTGGGGCCAGATCGTGATCCGGAGGGCGAAAACGATGTTCTAACTTTGCTTCCGTAAGAAGATCTAATCCGCCCGACGATTTGCGGAGGAACACTACGCGAGTAAGGGTCAAAAGGTCAAGAGCAGAGTCAAAAGGCCCTTTCTGGCGGTGGGCTCCTTTTGCCAAAGCACCTATTTTCCCAAACTCTCGGGTGAAGAGCGTAACGACCTGACTCGTCTCGCTAAAATCGACAAGCCGGACAACGATTGCATTTGCTTTTTCAAGAGGCATAACTTGGGAAAGAATCGTTAATCTTATCGATTCTGTCAATTGTATCGATTAAGGCAAAAGTAGTCTTTCTCATCCACCCGATACAAACCCGGAACGTCTCGACCGTAGGCATAGTATTCGTGGACATAGCGTTCGATTGTGCTAGCGGTGATGGCAAACCTATAAATTACCCCAACTTCTGATCATGATTCGCACTGCCTTATCCAATCCATATCTGGTTATCGTGTCGTGCCTGGCCATCACCGTGATGGGGCTGTTCACCTATACCAAAATTCCTGCCGACCTGCTCCCTCAATTCGATACCTCAGCAGTCCAGATTGTTTGTTTCTATCCAGGAATGCCCCCCGAGGTCATGGAAAAAGACATTATGAGCCGTCTGCAAAGGTGGACTGGCCAATCGGTAGGCATCTCGCATCAGGAAGGGAAGGCGATGCAGGGAGTCTGTGTCGTCAAGGACTTCTTCCGCGAGGGCATTCCGATGTCGGATGCTATGAGTCAAGTCAGTAGCTATGCGATGAGCGATATGTTTTATCTCCCTCCGGGCACCATCCCTCCAATGGTGATGCCATTCGATCCGACAGCCAGCGTGCCCCTCTGTTTGGTCGTGGTCTCAAATCCAGAGATGAACGAGCAGGAACTCTATGATATCGCCTACTATGAACTCCGGAATAAACTGCAGTCGATCCAGGGTGTGATCGCTCCTGCAGTCTATGGTGGAAAATTGCGGCGCGTCCTGGCATACGTCGATCCCAATAAACTCGAAGCGCTTGGCCTTTCCCTGATGGATGTGCAGAAAGCGCTGCTTAAACAAAATGTACTGATCCCTGCCGGCAGCATTAAGGTTGGCAAACAGGAACTACAGATTTTTACAAATGCGAATGTGGAGCAGTGGGAGGAACTCAATAATGCACCGATCAAACAATTGCCGGGCCAAGCACCTGTCCGCATGCGCGATGTCGGATACGTCAATGGCAAGGCCGCACAAATTCAGACAAACGTAGTACGGGTTAATGGATCGCGTAAGGCCTATATACCGATTTATCGTCAGCCGGGTGCAAATACTATTTCTATTGTCCGTCAAATCAAACAGCAACTTAAGGACATTGAAACGAGACTCAAAGTCGAACGCTCTGAAGATCCAAAAATGAAAGGCTTGGTCTTAAGCGTCGCAATGGATCAATCGGTGGGAGTCGAGCAAGGAAACCGGTCGCTGCAATTGGCCGCCGGTCTAGGTGCCTTTTTAGCAGGCCTCGTCGTACTTCTCTTTTTACGTAGTATTCGTTTTACCGTGGTGATCGTGTTGGCCATTCCGCTGGCCATTTTGACAGCTATCTTCGGTATGTTTTTTACGAACGACTCGATCAACGCAATGACGCTTGGCGGACTTGCTCTGGCAATTGGCATTCTTGTGGATCAATCAATCGTTGTACTGGAAAATATTGTCCGTCACGCGCAGATGGGAAAAACGGCCCGGACTGCCGCCTTGGAAGGGACCACCGAAGTTGCGGCCCCTATGTTCATCGCGACACTCACCTTTGCCATCGTATTCTTTCCGGTTGTTTTCCTTAGCGGCCTAGCTAAATTTCTGTTCACCCCACTGGCAGTCGCGGCAAGTATTGCCATTTTTGCATCGTATATCCTGGCCATTACCCTCGTTCCTGCATATTGCGCGCGGTTCCTCAAAATCGGCAAGCAATCTGGTTCATTGCAAGAGCACAAGAAAAGAGAAGGTGCTTTTGCCCTCGCTTATCAATCGCTTCTTCGGCGTCTGCTATCGATACGTTACTTTATCGTCTTCATCGCAGCGGCAGCTTTTGTAGTCTCCCTGATATTCATGAACCGTTATATGGGCAAAGAACTCTTTCCGCAGGTCGATTCGGGACAGGTCTCTATTTTTGTTCGGATGGCAACCGGAACGCGTATTGAAGAGACAGAAAAAACAATTGCAAAAATCGAAGCTGAAATCATCAGTCTGATTGGAAAACCAGATCCTGGGTTTGCCGTGGGCAAAGAGCAATATCCAAAATCAAATCTTCAGATCATTATTTCCAATATTGGCGTGCTGATGGACTGGCCAGCAGCCTACACGCCCAACACCGGATCGATGGATACCTTTATGCTCGTTCAAACTAAAGGCAAGCTCGGTGAACCGAGTATTTTCAAGTACGTCGAACGGCTCCGTGAAGATCTTCAAACCAAATTCCCTGGGGTTGAATTTTCCTTCGATACCGGGGGCATGCTCACCGCAGCACTCAATATGGGAGAACCCTCACCCATCCACTTCCAAATCAGCAGCTCGAATCTTGAAACCGGACAAAGCGTAGCGCGAAAGATTGTTACTGCAGCGGAAGCAGTCCCCGGCACTGCCGATGTTCGCATCGCTCAAAGGATTGATTATCCAATTCTTGAAGTCGATATGAACCGCGATCTCGCGAGTCGTATGGGTCTCAATCCTGAAGACGTGATGAAAAATCTTGTAGCCGCCACCAATAGTTCCATTAATTTTCAGCCCTCCTTCTGGCTCGATAAGAACAAAGGCAATCACTATTTTTTGGGGGTCCAATATGCTGAGCAAAAACTCGACAGCATTGAAACGCTCAAATCGATTCCTGTTGGTAGTGACAGTGAAGGAAGACCGTTGCGGCTGGGCAATATTGCCGAGATTCATCGTGCGAGCGGCCCCGGAGTGGTCAACCATGTCAATATTTCTAGGGTCACTGATGTCTACGCGAATGTGAAGCAAGGTTACGATGTCGGTTCTGTCGTATCAGCAATTGAAAAGAAACTTGTCGCCCTCGGCGCCCAGGAAGATACCGATGAACGCGGGCATCTTTATCGCATTGGCTTCCGCACCGACCAGTCAATGCTTGATGCGATAGGCTTATCGGGACCAGAACGGACTGAAGCTGCCAAAATCCTCGCCATAACAAATGCGGGGAAGCAGAACCGTCAGTTGATCCAAATTCTCTCTGAAAAACAAAGAAAAATCTGGGCACAGCTCCGCAAAGAACCGCTGGCCGATGCCTCACTCTACAAAGGAGTCAGTTTCCGGATGATGGGTGAGGTCCGTTCAATGCGCGAATCTTTTCAACAATTTACTGGTGGCCTGATTATTGCAGCAACACTGGTCTATCTCGTAATGGTTGCTCAATTTCGCAGCTTCATCGATCCACTGATTGTACTCTTGACCGTTCCCCTCGGATTCATCGGCGTTGTCTTGATGCTTTTTTTGACTGGAACCCACCTTTCGATCATGGCCTTTATGGGAATCATCATGATGGTGGGGATTGTGGTGGAATATTCTATCGTGCTCGTCGATTTTGCGAATCGTCGCTTGAAAGAAAATGCCTCTGTACGGGAGGCAATCCTTGATGCTGCCAAGGTGCGATTACGTCCGATCCTGATGACATCATTAACGACCTGGCTGGCTTTGCTCCCGATGGCCATTGGTTTCGGAGGAGGCGAGGCAAACGCACCACTCGCGCGGGCGATCATCGGAGGTGTTTTAGGAGCCACCGTGCTCTCTTTAGTTGTGGTCCCCTGCCTTTATGTGATGTTTAAACGGCAGCCACGGCGCGAGGAAGGAACGACCTAAATGGAATCACTAACAATGAACAATCCCGTTCGTCTCTTACTTTTACTCATTGCACCGTTTGCACTGCTATTAGCTTCCGGGATTTCCTGCAATCGAGCCGCAGAAGAGATTAGCGAACCGGTATCCAAAATCTCTCAAGCACGTATCGAAGTGACTCGGGTAGAACCTAGTTCCTTGAATCGAAAGACCGCCCTGTCGGCTTCCATCGAAGGCGAGCATCAAACGGAATTATTTCCACGTATCGAAGGAATCGTAGCAGATGTCTACGTAAAGATTGGTGATCGCGTCAAGAAAAATACACTTCTCGTACTGCTGCGAGCCCAAAACGTTGCCGATCTAGTGCGGCACCGGGAAGAATTAGTCAAAGAGTCGCAAGCAGAAATGAAGCGGCGTGAAGCGGGGATCAAACTGGCAGAAGCTGAGATAAAATCAAGAGAAGCCCGCCTCAAAATTCAAAACATCAAAAAGAATCGTATGGAATCCCTCGTAAAACGAGGCTCACTCAGCCAACAGCGACTCGACGAGGCTGTTTTTGAAGTTAGCTCTGCCGAGGCGGATCTGCTACATGCGCAGGCGGAGGTTGAAGAAGCTGAGGCCGAGTTTGAAGTCGCCAAGGCTAAAATAGAAGTGGCTCTCGCCGATCTCGAAGCGGCCCAGACGAACGCCGACTACCGCGAAATACGCGCTCCTTTTGACGGCCTCATCACGGCTCGCCACGTGGATCCGGGGGACTTTGTCCAGCCCAACGACCCCAAATCTACTCAAGGTTTACTTGATATAGTCCGTTACGATCAGGTTCGTGCAGTGGTTTATATTCCGCTCGAAGATGCGGCTTATGTTGACTCGGGAGACCCAGTCTTACTCCGACATCAATCGCACACTGGAAACGGTCTTATCGAATCGATTGCCGGAAATCCTCTGACAATCTCTCGCTCCGCCCGTGCATTCAATAGTGGATCACGGATGATGCGGGCTGAAATCGACATCGATAACGAGCAATTGGAAAAAGAAAGCGGTAAGTTTCTCGTTCCGGGCGACTACGGCAAAGTATGGGTCACCCTGGAATCACTTGAGGGCAGACCGATGGTGCCACGTCAAGCAATTTTTTCTTCCGCGGACGGCAGTAAGTATCTCGTTTCCCTTGACGACAATCAAACGCCGAACAAAGTCCCCATTGAAAATATTATTTTTGAATCAGAAGGGCGGGTGGTGATTGAAGTACCTGGATTGAAAATTGGTCAGCGAATTGTCAGTAGTTCTGATGAAGATTTAATTTTCGGGGAACCGCTTGATCCGAGTCAACTAAAAGAACTCGCTGATTCAAAATAGTTATTATTACCCAGCAACGAGCTTAAAGGCTTTCGCGCGTGCTAACGAAAATCATTCAAAACCAGATCTGCGGTATTCCCGCTAAGCTTGGATGGGCCAGCTGCTTAGGGATATGCATCCTCCTGACAGGATGTGCTCATTTTGGTTCGAACCAAACGGTCTGCTACGAACCCGTTTGCGATCCGGCAGATCAAAGCAATGTCTCTAACGTGCAGTCGCCTATCAGGCAAGTTGCCTTTGATGAAGAAATCAGCGCCTCGACAGAAAAAATACCGGCCCCGAGCGATAACGAAAATTTACTTCGCGATCCTCCAGATCCTCTCCCTGACTTTCAACAAGTTCCCGCTCCTCCCGTCGATCCTCAACCAGAAACAATAAGTGTAGAAGAACCATTTGTAATCGACCTGGCGACCACCATTAAATTGGGCGGTGGGACGGCATTGGAAGTCCAAATCGCGCGAGAAAAAGCCTATCAAGCTCAGGTGAACTGGAGTAAGTCACGGTTACTCCTTCTGCCCACCATCTGGTACGGCCTCAATTGGAATCACCATGATGGAACCATCCAAACGACTCCGGGGCAAGTGATTGAGACGAGTCGCAGTTCGCTCTACAGCGGTGGTGGTGCGGGATTTGAGGGTCAACCTATAACGTCTAACGGAACGGGACCTGGCAACTTTGCCTTCAATTTAAGTATTGCTGAAGCACACTATAAACCCTTGGAACAATTGCAGATATCGCGCGCTGCAAATGCAGCTGAACGTGGCACAAGAAATGATATCATGCGCGACCTTGCGGTTCGATACGCTGATATTTTGCAGGCCCGATCAGAACTTGCGAACTACAACGTAGGAAGAGATACTTCTCGGAAGCTTGTGAACGTAACCACCAATTTTTCTGATGTTGGCCTCGGATCACCTGCCGAAGTCTACCGGGCAAAAACGGAAGAAGCCCAATGGATCGTCAAGGTCAAAGAGGCTGAACGTAAAGTTATCGTTTCAACCACGAGCTTGGCGGAGATACTGCAACTTGACCCAGCAGTCCAACTTCTACCCGCCGAAGTACAACTGGTACCGGTAACCATTGTGGATGAAAATATTTCGGTGCAGGAGCTTATCATGATCGGCCTTGCCGAGCGACCGGAAATGGCCGAATACCGCGCACTGGCCGAATCCCGGCTGATACGATTCCGGCAAGAACGCGCCCGTCCATTCCTTCCCTATCTCCAACTCGCGGGAAGTGTCGGGTCTTTTGGAGGAGGTACGGGATCAGACCTCATCAACCAACGGACTCGAGATGATATCGTGGCGTCAATGGTTTGGGAATTCAAAAATATGGGGATTGGTAATTACCTAATCAACCGCCGAAGCAAAAGTGAATGGCGCGAATCCCAACTCAAAGTAGAACGTCTTCAAAATCGCGTGATCGCCGAAGTTCTGGCCACTGCCGGAGACAGCGCTAGCTATCGGAGGCAAATCAACGCTGCCGAATCGGGTCTACAGGCCGCTAATAAAAGTTATGAATTAAATCTCGAAAGGATCCGCGATGCAGAAGGGATCCCCCTCGAGTTGGTTCAGGCAATCCAGGCTCGAACTGATTCTCAGAATCGATTGACCGGAGCGATCTGCAATTACAATCGAGCCCAATACCGTTTGCTACATGCAATCGGTCAGCCATCTGCGATTGCCATGTCAAATTCGGACAACAATAATCCCTAAGCCGCATGGATCTCCTCCGTCTCCGCCCGTTTGGTTATGCTTGACGTGACGCGGGTGTAGTTCAATGGTAGAACACAAGCTTCCCAAGCTTGATACGGGGGTTCGATTCCCCTCACCCGCTCTGTCTCTCTCGGGCAACTCTAGAGCGGATGCTCTTGCTGATCCGATGCGAGGCGAATGGTTTTACGAGAGAGATCGTGGATCGCCTCCACGTAGCGGACCGTGCGGAAGGTTGCCTGCATGAGAATTGAATGGGTGTAAGCGTGCTGTCCACGAATAGTAATCCCCTCAAGCATCGATGAATCGCTGATTCCGCACGATACGAAAATAATATCTTCCCCCGATGCGAGATCGTCGCACGCATAGACTTGGTCAAGATTCTCACTCCAAGCCGATTCCTTGAGTTCCGCAAGTTCCGCATCGTCACGCGGCCACATCCGCACGAGCATCTCACCACCTAGGCATTTAATCGCTGCCGCCGCAATCACCGCTTCTGGTGATCCCCCCACCCCTAAATAGACATCGACCGTACTGTTGAGCATCGAAGGCGCAATGGCCATCGCCACATCCCCATCGCCAATCAAGCGGATGCGGGCACCAAGCTTCCGCAAAATTGCAATTTCGGCGTCATGGCGATCTCGGTCGAGCAGGCCAACCACCAGATCCTCTACCCGTTTATCAAGACACTCCGCAATTTTCCCTAAGGTCTGCTCGAGTGGGGCATCGAGGTCCAAAGAAACATTGGCCTCACAAACACGAGGGCCGTAGGCAAGTTTGTAGCTATAAAAACTAGGGAGTTCTATCAACTCCCGCTGAGATTCTGTAGAGACAACCGTAGCCGCAAGCACACTAATTGCCCCGGGCAGGCCTTTTGCAGTCAATCGAGTTCCGTCGATTGGATCGATTGCAAAATTAACGCGTGGTGAGCCTGCGGTGCCCAATCCCAACTTTTCATTGCGAAAAATTCCCGGGGCTTCGTCTTTGATACCCTCACCAATAACGCACAAACCTTGCATGTCGATTAAGTTGAGCATCCCCCGCATCGCATCGGTCGCCGCCTCATCGGCAGCCAATTTGTCTCCGCAACCGAGCCAGCGATAGGCGTGCAAGGATGCTGCTTCTACAGCCCGTACCAAATCAAAGCCGATTGTTCGCGCGACGGTATGTGGGATGTGCGTATTGTCTTGATTCATCACTGCGATCTACTTTCCTGCTGTTGTCTTTTGGAACGCATTAGGACGTTTCCCCTTCAACAGACATCTTTTGACTTTTAATAGAACCTAAAAAGATCTCGGCCAGTGCTTCATAGATGGCCGTCGGACAAATGCGGTGTGAACACTCATAGGCAATAATGGACACTGCCAAGAGAGGGATAGTCATAAATCGGGCGGCTGTCATTTCGACCATGATCACGGCGCAAGTGATTGGACTTTGGACGACACCCGAAAAATAAGCCACCATAAAGAGCATGATGACCGCGGTCGGTTCCAAATCAGGAAAAATAGCG
>Ga0209403_10005182_pt1 | contig 13733 bp, 13 predicted proteins | sample ArcticOcean_MG_C_8_FD_187440 | JGI IMG/M metagenome (GOLD analysis project Ga0209403, IMG submission 187440) | Marine microbial communities from western Arctic Ocean - ArcticOcean_MG_CB11_86 (SPAdes) (version 2) | ecosystem: Environmental > Aquatic > Marine > Oceanic | place: Arctic Ocean... | reverse complement strand
ATTGCAATAAATTGCTTCCATGATACTAATTCCAAAAAAATCTTGATAATTTGTAACAGGTAAAATATCAGCTTTCCAAAGCCATTGTGCATATTCTTCAATTGAATTACAATATCCAAAATGAATAACTTTATCTTTTAATTTTTCCTTAGCTAAATCAAAAATTGATGGATATTTATTAAACTTTTCTCCAAGTATTGCTATTCTAAAATCAATTCCGGCTTGATTTAAATTAAATAAGACATTAAAAAACATTTCTGGGTTTTTATCATATTCCCATCGATGATTCCATAATAATAAAGGCGGACCTTCGTTTTTAGAAGTAAAATGATCGAACCGTTTCAAATCAAGTCCAATATATAAAACTTTACTCTTTTCTTTAATAATCTGAATAGTTGATAATTCATTATGATCTGGAGAATTTTTTAATAATAATTTTAATTCATTAAAGAATGATTCTTTATGATAATTTGAATTAAAAAGTACTTGGTCGGCAGCTAAAGCAGATGAATAATTAATAAAACCAAAATGTTTATGTTTTTTATCAATGAAGTCTCGATCTTTAGTTGACCATGGATATGATAGTTGATTCTCATGAAAATACATAATAGTTGGTGTTTTTGATGTTTTTTTTCGTGTTAAACTGAGAAATGTTGTTAAATCAAGCATGTCTGTAGCAATAATTAAATCAGGTTCAATATCCATTTCGTTAAATTTTTGCGCTAAGGTTATTGCTCCACCATGCATACGCCATTTCCAAAACTGACCTTTCATTGATAGAATCTTTATCTTATTAGAGCTAAAATTTTGAAGATCTTCAGCCCATGATTTGTGTGAACCTGTGTAATAAGGTTCGATCAACAAAATGTTCATAGAAGATTTCTACACATTTTCTTTAAGCCATTTTTGCCCATTAATCGATTTAAGATATTTTTCACGAAAAATTGCATCATTTTTTATTTTAAATTTCTCTGAATATATAATTCGCCATGGTCTATTATCGCGAGTAGCTTTAACATTCCTTGCATTATGCTGATTTAGTTGGGAGTTAATATTTTTACAATGACCAATATAACGATGTTTTCCATCAAGTGTTTCTATGACATAAGTATAATACATAAATAATAGTCATTAAAATTACATTTGATTATTAAATCAACAAGGAATAAACTTGTAAGCCCTTAATGTAAATTCGTATTTTCTAATCCAAATTATATTATGGAAAAAAAGATTGCAGCTACCAACCGCAAAGCCTTCCATGAATATCATATATTAGATACTTATGAAGCGGGTATTGAATTATTTGGTAGTGAGGTTAAAAGCCTTAGAGAAGGTAATGCTAATATAAAAGAAGCATATGTGACCATTCGTAGCGGTCAAGCATGGCTTATAGGTGTTCATATAAATCCCTATTCTCATGTTGGTTATGAAAGCCCCGAACCAGTTCGAAAAAGGAAATTATTACTTAATAAAAGAGAGATTGAAAAAATTAAAATAGCATTAGAACAAAAAGGTTTGACCGCGGTTCCGTTAAAAATTTATTTTAACAAAAATGGTTGGGCAAAATTAGAGATTGGTTTAGCAAAAGGAAAAAAAACTTTTGATAAAAAAGATGCAATTAAAGAACGTGATATTAAGCGCGATGCGCAAAGAGAATTGAGAAATATTAGAAGATGAAATTTAAAACTATAGATGAACAATGGTCTTTGATTAGCCGCGGTGTTGAGGAGATTATTCCGGAACATGAGTTCAAAAAAAAATTGGATCAGTCAATAGTATCAGGAAAACCATTAATTGTAAAACTTGGTTGTGATCCTAGTCGAGCTGATCTTCATGTAGGTCATGGTGTCGTATTAAGGAAACTTCGTCATTTCCAAGATTTAGGTCATCAAGCTATTTTAGTCATTGGTGATTTTACTGCAATGATTGGCGATCCATCAGGAAGAAATAAAACTAGACCTCAATTATCACTTGAAGAAGCTCAGGCCAATGCTCAATCATACATTGACCAGGCCGATAAAATTCTAAATATAAAAACATTGAAAATTGTCTACAATTCCGAATGGTTAAACAGTATGAATTTCAGTGATGTTATTAGATTGGCTAGTCATTACACTGTAGCGCGAATGCTTGAGCGGGATGACTTTACTAAGCGCTATCAATCTGAGATTCCAATATCAATTCATGAGTTTATGTATCCGCTGGCGCAAGGAATGGATTCTGTGCAACTAAAAGCTGACGTAGAGTTAGGCGGAACTGATCAGAAATTTAATCTTTTAGTAGGTCGTGACCTTCAAAGAGAATATAGTCAAGAGCCACAAGTTATCATAACTTGTCCATTGCTTGAAGGGACTGATGGCATTGAAAAAATGTCAAAATCCTATGGAAACGATATTAGTTTAAATGATTCCCCTGAAGATATGTACGGTAAATCAATGTCCATCTCTGATGAAATGATTCTAAAATATTTTATTTTAGCTGCCGATGCAAATGAAGAGACAATTTCTGAAGTAGAAAAACAATTGAAAGACCCATTAATTAACCCGAGAGATGTTAAGCGTTCTTTAGGTCGTGAGATTGTCAACCTTTATTATGGTGAGGAAGCAGCTTTAAATGCTGAAAAACATTTTGACAAGGTTATAGTTAATAAAGATATACCTGATAAAATTGACGAGATTGTACTAAATAATAATATTCAAATATTAGATTTACTTGTAAACAATGGCTTAACCAAAAGTAAAAGTGAATCACGAAGAATGATTGAGCAAGGTGCTGTAAGGATTGAGGGTGAAAAAATTAATGATGTCAATCTACTGATTAAAGTTGGCCAGAAATTTATTCTTAAAGTTGGAAAAAGAAAGTTCTTAAGCGTTAAGTGAAAAAATATATATTGTTGCCGATTGTAGCAGCTTTTTTATTTATAATATATTTTACTAATAAAGATGATCGTCCAAAGTTAGTCGTATATATAGTATGCGATATGGCTTCACCTGATATTATAAATAAATATGATCACCTTTTTACTGGCGGTTTAAGATGGATAATTGATCATGGTACTAACTTTAATAATACATATCATGAACATGGTCACACAGTAACTGGTCCTGGCCATTTCTCTTTAAGTTCTGGATTATACCCTGGCAGTGGTGGTGTTATTGCTAATACATGGTTTGACCGAGATCTTAATAGAACTTGGTACTGCGTAGAGGACACCACTTCTTATGTGCTTTCAGATAGCACAACTGGACGTTCATATAAAAATATAAATAACACGGCACTTGGTGATTGGTTAACTAATGCTAATCCAGATTCTAAAATTATTTCAATGTCTGGTAAAGATAGGTCAGCTGTTTTTTTAGGTGGTAAAAACCCTGAATTAGTTTTGTGGTATGATAAAAATGGTGGATGGACTACTTCTAGTTATTATTCAAATTCTTTACCTGAATGGGTTACTAGCTTCAATCAAAATATGATGATAGAAACATATTTGGATTCAACATGGAATCGACTATTACCGGAAGAGATATATAATAATAATACAAGAGCTGATAATTTTAGCGGTGAAAGTGCTTGGTCTAGTAAAGGACCAACTTTTCCAATCGAATTTGATGAATTAAAATTAAAAGATTTATATCGTTTATACTATGAGACACCTTATAGTGACAGGTCATTATTAAATCTTGGTTTAGAAGCAATTAAATTTTATAAAATGGGTATAGACAACGAACCTGATATACTATTTTTAGGACTTTCTGCTATTGATGGCGTTGGGCATTCATTTGGGCCAAACTCACATGAACAATTAGATAATTATCTCCGCCTTGATAAAGCTTTGGGCGTGTTCATTGATAAATTGGAAAGTAAGCTAGGGAATAATAAAACCCTTTATATTTTAACAAGTGATCATGGAGTCTTAGATTTACCTGAATATCTTCAATCAAAAGGGGTAAATGCAGGTAGAATTCCTTCCAAGTTCAAAGATTCTTTATACATTGATGTCTTAGCTCAAATAAGTAAAAAAATTGGCCCAAATCAGATAAATCTTTATAGTAATAATTTTTATTTCAATAATAATTTAAGTTCTAATGATAGGAGTATTGCAACTAAACTACTAAAGACTCATTTAAAAAATATACCAGGTGTAGAATCTGTATTATCCAAAGATGAAATTATTAACGGAAACAATTCAGATATTTCAATTCGATTAAAAAATATGATACACGATTCTAAAAGTCCTGATGTTTTTTTAATACCAAAAAAATATTGGACATGGACAAATTCATCAGGTACAAGTCATGGATCACCTTATGATTATGATGCACATATTCCATTTTTTGTTGCAAGAAGTAGTAAAAGTAAAACAGTGAATACTCTAAAAGTTGAAACTGTAGATATTGCTCCAAGTTTAGCTAAAGTATTAAATATTCCTTTTCCAATTAATTTAGATGGTAACCCTATTCCATTGAAGTGAGCTTTATTAAAATAAATATTTTAAAAAATGTTATTTTATGCAAAAGATTTATTCAGCTAACTTAAAGACTTATTTTTAACCTCGAAAAGGAGAAGACATGTCAGAAAATGTCAAAGAATTTACCTTAGAGAATTTTAATACTGAGGTAATAGAGTCTGATACACCGGTTCTTGTTGATTTCTGGGCTGAATGGTGTGGACCCTGTCGTGTAATAGCACCAGTAGTAGATGAAATTGCTACTGAGTATTCACAAAAAGTAAAAGTTGGAAAGTTAAATGTTGATAATGAGAATCAAATTGCTAGCCAATATGGTGTAAGAAGCATTCCGGCTTTACTAATTTTCAAGAATGGTGCAGTTGCTAATCAAATTGTTGGTGCTGTTCCAAAAAATAAAATAACTGAAATTTTAGATTCAGTTATATAATAATTAATTAATAAAAAGAATGAATCGAAAGGTTATAATTATTGGCTCTGGTCCTGCAGGTTTAACTGCAGCTCTTTATACAGCCAGAGCAAATTTAAGCCCGTTAGTATTTGAAGGTAATCAACCTGGTGGTCAGTTAACTATTACCACTGATGTTGAAAACTATCCAGGTTTCCCCGAAGGAATTATGGGGCCAGAATTAATGGAGCAATTTCGAACTCAAGCAACAAGATTTGGCGCAGAATGTCATTTCAAACATGTTACTAAAGTTGATTTCAGTGAGCGGCCTTTTAAAGTATGGGTAGCAGATGAAATATTTACTACTGATTCTATTATCATAGCTACTGGAGCTTCGGCAAAGATGCTTGGTTTAGAGAGCGAAAATGAACTAATGGGTTATGGAGTTTCAGCTTGTGCAACTTGTGATGGATTTTTCTTTAAAGATAAAAAGGTAATTGTAGTTGGTGGTGGAGATTCTGCAATGGAAGAAGCTACTTATCTTACTAAGTTTGCATCAGAAGTTAAGATTGTTCATAGAAGAGAAGAGTTTCGCGCATCTAAAATAATGATTGAGCGGGCAATGAACAATGAAAAGATATCTGTTATTTGGAATTCATCTATCAAGGAAATTTTGGGATCAAAAGAAAAAGGTATCCATGGTGTTTTGCTAGAAGATTCTAAAAATAAAAATACTAAAGAAGAAAAATGTGATGGTGTATTTATGGCAATTGGACACAAGCCAAATACGGATTTATTTGTTGAGATTCTAGATTCTGATAATGCTGGCTACTTGATAACAAAAGAAGGAAGTACTGCAACAAATATCGAAGGTGTTTTTGCTTGTGGTGACGTCCAAGATCATGTGTATCGACAAGCTGTGACTGCAGCAGGAACTGGATGTATGTCTGCAATAGATGCTGAACGTTATTTAGAAGCTTTAAAAAATAATTAACTTTTCGATTTATCTTTTGCCATTAGGAGGCAAAATGAATCAACAGTCAACTTTAATATTTGAGTTAAAAAGTCTTAAAAAGATTTATAATGATCAAGCTGTTCTAAACATTGATCGTTTACAATTCCATCGTGGAACAATCTATGGTATTATTGGACCTATAGGGTCTGGCAAGTCAACATTGTTAAATATAATGGCGGGTCATGATAAACAATCTGATGGTACTTTAAAATATGATATGAATCAATTTCAAACAAATTGGTTAGGAAAAATAAAGTCTACTAACGATATACTACTCTATAATTCTAACATTATAAATAAAAATGTAAAAGTAGCTAGTTTACTAAGTTCTAATAAAATTAATAATTTATCACAATATTTTAAAAATGGTTCTTTAAAATTAATCATAGAAAAAAACATCCAAGACTTGTCAAAAGGGGAAGTAGCTTATTTAAATATGGTCATGGCTATTAATTCAGACCCCAGGGTTTTATTAATTGATGATTATGCAATTAATTTTGACAAAAATATGGAATTAGATTTTCGTAAAAAATTAATTCGAATGAATAAAGATCTTGGAACAACTATCTTGTTATCGGCACCAAATGACCAAAATATTAAATTAATTGCATCAGTCTTGATTTATTTAGATAATGGTCATGTTTCTAAGATCCGTTCAGGGTCTGGGAAAAGTCCAAGGAAATACACTGAACGTTCAAATCAGAAAAAGGACATAAAAAAGAAACGGTTTAATTCAAAACAAAGAACTAATCGTTAATTATAATAATATGTTAATTTTACATATATCTTATAAAAAAACTTAGTCTAAGGGATATTTATTTCATGCTAAAAGATCGTTTTAATGAAATTACTTTTGAGTTCGACAAGAAAAAAATTCTTGTTATTGGTGATCTAATGTTAGATACCTATTTATGGGGACACTCTGAAAGAATATCACCAGAAGCTCCTGTTCCAATAATTCAAGTCAATAAAGTTGAACATAATCTTGGAGGAGCTGCAAATGTAGCTTTAAACCTTTCCTCTTTGGGTTGTGAAGTTTATCTGATTGGTATAATTGGTTCTGACCCTGAAGGTGAAATTCTTAAGAATTTACTAGATCAAAGTAATATAGATTTTACACCTTTAGTCGAATTTGAAAGTAGACCGACCACAGTTAAGTCGAGAATAATTTCACATGATCAACAGGTTATTAGAACTGATCGAGAGCTTACTCATGATTTATCTGATGAATCAAATAAAGAGCTTCAAGGCTTAGTGTCATCAATCATTAATGATGTTGATGGAATAATTTTAGAAGATTACAATAAAGGTGTATTAAACGCTGGGTCAATTTCAAAAATTATCAATCTAGTAAAGGATACAGATAAACCTATTTATGTCGATCCAAAAGAGAAAAACTTTGATTTATATAAAAATGTAAGACTATTCAAACCTAACCTATCAGAGTTTAGAAGCCTTTATAAAGAAAATACTTCTTTAGAAAAAGATGGATTTAATTTAAAGAAAAATATAAATGCTGACATATTAATGATAACTCGAAGTGCAGATGGTGTCTCTCTTTTTGTTGATTCTGACTATTACGATATCCCGACTAAAGCTAGAAGTGTACATGACGTTTCTGGTGCTGGAGATACAGTGATAGCAACTTTTACATTATCTGATTTATGTGGAGCTACTCCAAAAGAATCGGTTCTTCTATCTAATTTTGCTGCAGGTCGAGTTTGCGAAGAAGTAGGTGTAGTACCCATTAGTCTTACGATGTTGAATGAGATGATCGAACACCACAATAACTTATAATTAATTTTCTTTTTTTTGTGAATTTTTGCAATTATCCTATATTACTTTTTACTTTAACATCTTTAATATTTTCTCAACCAGAGAATCGTTTTCTTCCTTTTGATTGGGTTCAATATCGCCAAACTGGAAAAATAAATTCAATTTCTTTTAGTGAACGCTATGCTTATATAGGAACTCAATTGGGTGGCTTACAGAGATTCAATCTATTGTCAAATCGATTTGAAGACCCCATTACAAGAGCTCAAGGGTTAAAAAGTAATACAATTAACGCAGTCCATCGCGCTTCAAATGGAGTATTGTGGGTAGCAACACCAATTGGTGTAGAATATAGTCTTAGCGAAGAAGGAGACTGGAGATATATTGGTCGTGATATTCTACGACTTCCATTTGGTGAAGTTATATATAGAATTGGTGAGTCTGAGCAAGATATTTGGTTAGAGACATCTACATTGGTTTATCGCTTAGATTCAATTACAGGAGTGGTAACAGGTATAATGCCAAATCCTGATGTTTCTGTATTATGGAGTTCAGGTTTAATGAGATTTCAAACTGATTTATCTAATCTTTTTTTTGATTATTCAATTTTGAATGGATGGATGACTGATCTTCGTTCACTTTTTAGTCCAAATGGAAAACAAATGCGTGTTACTACAATAGCAAGAACTATGATGAAAGAAATGTGGCTGGGTACTGAAGATGGCACTTTCTTCAAAGGGGATAATACTATGAAAACTTTTTCTCCATTTCGTTTTAGTCTTGCCAATAATGACATCCAAGATATAGAAGGTGAATATTCATTTTGGCTAGGTGGTCGTTTAAGTCAGTTCTCTTCGGGGGTATCTTATTTTGATGTAGATCGAAATATTAATGATGAATTTACTTTTAATGATAATATAAATATGGACCGTACATCAATTTATAGTATTATTAATTTAAAAAATGAGATCTGGTTTGGTGGTGAAGATGCTATTATAGTTTATAACATAAAAAAAGATTTTTGGAGAACATATAATATAAATATTGGCACCGACAAATCTTGGGTTAACTCATTTTTAAAAATAGATGATCAGATTTGGTTAGCTACTCATAATGGAATAGTAATTTTAAATCAAGATAATAAAAGTCAAATTGATAATGAAATTGTAGATTATTTTTTGAATAATATTATTTATGAATTAGTTAGGGCAAACGATCATATTTTTATAGCGTCTGAATCGGGATTGTATATTTACGATATTCAAAATAATAAAATATATGATTTGGAATCATTTGGATATAGATCTGAAAGTTTTATTTTTCCATCTAATCATTTTGATTATACGGCTATCACTAAAAATAAAGATAATATATACTTTGCTAATCAATCAGGTATAATATCTTTTAACCTTAGTGATAGAAGCTGGTCTAATGCTGTAGAATCTTCAATATATGGCGCTCTAGAGGTTAGATCTATTGCCTTAGCTAAAGAAAAAATATTTATAGCCACAGTTAATGGGCTTGTTCAATATGATATGAAGAAAAACTCATTAGAAATTTTTAATTATAAGTTTATGGGAAGTATAAATGACATGTATATTAAAGGTAGTAAAATTTGGTTGGGAACATCACAAGGTCTAATATCGTATCGGTACAGATGAATAAAATAAATAAAATATTTTTATACAGTTTTATAATTTTAATTAGCTATCTAAATGCTCAAGCTCAAATGTCTAATAGGCGAGAAGCTCAACTTATTAGGCAATATGGGTTTTCATTTTATACTGTAGCAGATAGTAATTCTGACTCTATACGAGTCTTGTCTTATTTATCAGTACCAAATAATGTTTTGCAGTTTATAAAAAATAATGAAAACTTTGAAGCTGGTTATGAAGCAACACTATCTATAAAAGAAAAAAAGGGATCCCAGCTTGGACGTAAGAACTGGGTCAATACACTTGTTACAAATGAATATTTAAAATCAGTATCAAGAGAGATTTATACAATTCATTTTACTGAATTTAAAGTTCCAGTTGGTAATTATATTATTTCCGCTGAACTTCTTGATAAAGATTCCAATGATAGTGGATTAAGGTCTAAAGAATTAAATTTATCGAAGAAAAAAAATGATATAGAATTGTACAGTCCTTTTTTCCTTGATTATCTTTCAGGTAGCTGGGGCTTAAATGAAAATGAAATACCACTTTTTCAAAATTTTCATAGTGATAAAATCACAAGGCCATCAGTATTCATTTCTGGAAGAGTTAAAGATGCTCCCTATGAACTTGAGGTCACAGTCTTAAATGTGAAGAAAAAAGAACTATGGAAAAATACCTTTCAATCTGAAACTGATGAAGGATATTTCCATCAACGTATAATTATACCAGAAGAAGTCGCAAAACAAGGACTTCGTAAAAGAGTAGACATAGTTCTTAAGCAAGAAGGTGTAAAGAAAAAATCTTCCGTAATTTTAGCAGTGTCAAGACAAGGAATTTCTAGTTTTATTGGGGATATTTCACAAGCAATTCAGAATATGCGTTATATCTTAAAAGATGACGAATGGAAAAAATTAAGTAAGTCTAAAAATGAAGATCAGGAAACATTATTTTTAGAATATTGGAGTACAAAAGACCCTACACCTGAAACACCAGATAATGAACTAATGAACGAATATTTTTCTAGGATAAACTATTCAAATATGAATTTTAAAGGTTATTCTAAAGGTTGGAAAACCGATATGGGCATGATTTATATTCTATTTGGTCCACCAGATGATTTGGAAATATATAATGATCCTTTAAGTAGAGTGTATTCTCAGAGATGGCATTATTATCGAATCAATAAATTTTTTGATTTTGTTGATGAACAGGGCTTTGGTGATTACCGATTGTCTACACCTTTTTTTCGTGGACAAAGTTGGTAATCATTTTTTAATATTTTTTATTTTTAAATAATTACAACTATTATTAATGAAACATTTTTCATACAGTAGTTTAGAGTCATTTAACAAATGTCCATCACAATTTAGTTTTAGATATATCGATAAAATTATAAAAAATGATGAGGGTATAGAAGCATTTATGGGTAAGCGTGTGCATGAAGCTTTAGAATTCTTATACAATGAAGTTTTATCAGATCATTTTCCTTTTATTGATAGTATTATTGAAAAATATCATGAAAATTGGGAAAATAATTGGCACGATCGCATTGCGATTGTTCGCAAGGATAAATCCATAAAATTTTATTATGAACTTGGAGAAAAATGTATTGCAGCATATTACCGTAATTATAGTCCATTTCAGGAATCAGTAATTGGAACTGAGGTTGAATTTAACTTTTATATAAATAGTACTGAGAATTATTTACTTAAGGGTATTATTGACCGTATTGACCATGATGGGAATGGAAATTATGAGATTCATGATTATAAAAGTGGTAAACGAGCAATGTCTCAATATCAAGCAGATAAAGATAAACAATTAGCTTTATATCAAATTGCATTAGAACAAAATTATAAAGATGTTTCATCTGTCAAATTAATATGGCACTTTTTACAATATGATCTTCAAATTGAATCCAGTCGTAATACTCAGCAAATAAATAAATTAATTGATGGTATAACATTTCAAATTGATAAGATTCGAGAACAAATAAAGGATAGTAAGGACTTTCTCCCTAAAGAAAGTATATTGTGTAACTGGTGTTATTATTGGGATGAATGCAGTGCTAAGACCGGTACTAATCCATATATCTAAACTACGATGAAACTAACAAAAATAGAGATTGAAGCACTGAAAAAAGTATTATCAAATGATTTCTTTAATTTTGCTGGAGACATGATTGATAAAACAACTTCCGACGTATTAATAAATTTGAATCAAAGATTAAATGTTGATGGAAATATTTCAATGTTTATTGATGGAGCTGCCGACTTAAACTCAAAAACTGCTGGAATTGGTGGAGTTATTTATACAGATAATGAAGAGTTATTCACTTTTTCTGAATATTTACATGACTCTACAAATAATGAAGCTGAGTATACTGCACTTATTAGAGGCCTTGAATACTTAATTAAAATGAAATTATTAAATGTTGATATTTTTTCTGATAGTGAGTTAGTTGTTAAGCAGATTAGCGGCGAATACAAAGTTAAGAACCCTCGTATGCAACTACTACACCAAAAGGCATCTTCATTATTTAGTAAATTTGATGAATGGTCATTTTCACATGTTTTGAGAGATAAAAATAAAGTTGCAGATAAATTAGCTGGTGAAGGTAGATCAAAAGGGAAGAAATAATTTTCTATTTGTTGGATTTTATTGGTGAAACGATAGAACTTTTAAATTAGATTTATAATTAATAATCCAGGTAAAAATTATAATTAGAAGTTAATATGGGTCTTTTTAGTAAATTTAAAAATCCATTCAATTGGATGTCGGGCGATATTGCAATCGATTTAGGGACTGCTAACACTTTAGTCTATATAAAAGGAAGAGGTGTTTTAATAAATGAACCGTCAATTGTAGCCAGGTCGGTTCACGACAATAAAATTATTGCAGTAGGTTATGAAGCAAAAGCTATGGTCGGAAGGACTCATCGTGAAATAGAAACGATTAGACCTCTTCGTGATGGCGTTATAGCAGATTTTAACATGACGGATGGTTTACTTCAAGGCTTTATAAATAAAATAAACATGAATCGTTTAGCACGACCTAGAATGGTTATTTGCGTCCCTTCTGGTGTAACAGAAGTTGAGAGGCGTGCTGTACGAGATTCGGGTGAAAGAGCAAATGCGCGTGAAGTTCACCTTATTGAAGAGCCTGTAGCTGCTGCAATTGGTATCGGATTAGATATCTCTAAACCCATTGGAAATATTATTATTGATATAGGTGGTGGCACAACTGAAATTGCAGTAATTGCTCTTAATGGAGTTGTAACTAAAGAAGCAATAAGAGTAGCTGGGGATGAAATGGATGAATCTATTATACAATGGTTTAGGAATGAACATAAGTTAGACATTGGTTTTTCCACTGCCGAAAATATTAAAAAATCTGTTGGGTCAGCCATGAGAATCAAGAGTGTAATGATAGCTGTAAAGGGTAGAGACTTAGTATCGGGCATTCCAAAAACTATAGAAGTTTCTTCGGATGAAATACGTCAGGCATTAAAAGACCCAATCAATGCAATAGTTGAAGCTGTGAAACGTGCTCTTGAGCAAACGCCGCCGGAGTTATCTGCTGATATTCTAGATAGCGGTATTTTAATGACAGGTGGCGGAAGTATGCTAAAAGGTTTAGACCAATTAATTAGAGAAAGAACTAATGTCCCTGTAAATGTTGCCGAAGAGCCTTTACTATCTGTTGTTAAAGGAACTGGAAAAGTTCTTGAAGATATAAAAAAGTACGAGTCTGTTCTGATATAAGCTTTTAATGCGTAATCTTTACCTATTTTTTCTTAAATATAAAGACCATTTTATTTTTCTAATTTTTGTTTTTTCTTCAACTTTTTTGTTATTACAGAATGACAATTCAAATATTCATATCATAAGAGGAAAATTCAGCGATAAGTTTTCAATTATTTCATCACCATTTGCTTGGATGAGAAGTATGAGTAAACTTGAAGAAGAGACTCAGCTTCTTCGTGAAAAAAATATACAATTATCCTTAAAAATGGAATCGATGTTTAATGCGAATGAAGAATATAAATCACTTTTAAAACTACTTCAATTAAAAGAGGATAGTCATTTAGAACTATTAGCAGCTAATGTTATTAATTCAGGATCTTCTTCTAATTTATCATCAATAACATTAGATATAGGCACAGATCGTGGTATCAAAGTAGGTCAAGCAGTTTTAGTTTCTGAAGGAATAATTGGAAAAACTGTGATCGTTGGTAAGAACTCTACTGTTGTTCAAATTATGAGCGATGTTAATTTCCGTTTATCAGTTAGAATTTTACCATCTGGCAATGCGGGGATTTTAAGGTATCTAAAAGATGATATTTGTGAGATTAGAGAATTGCAAAAAAATTCTGAAATATTAATTGGAGACAATGTAGTCACTTCAGGCTTTAGTCAAATTTACCCAAAAAAT
>Ga0209403_10005181_pt1 | contig 13734 bp, 7 predicted proteins | sample ArcticOcean_MG_C_8_FD_187440 | JGI IMG/M metagenome (GOLD analysis project Ga0209403, IMG submission 187440) | Marine microbial communities from western Arctic Ocean - ArcticOcean_MG_CB11_86 (SPAdes) (version 2) | ecosystem: Environmental > Aquatic > Marine > Oceanic | place: Arctic Ocean... | reverse complement strand
AGTGACGAATTTGAGGGATGGAAAGTAGATCTTCTGTTGGGAACAGAACTCTCCGGAAAAACTTTTGGCATATTAGGCTGTGGCCGAATAGGTCAGGCCATGGCCAAAATTATCAGGGGATTTGGCATGAAAATGGTCTATCACAATCGGAAAAAACTCGATTCTGAAATAGAATCTAGATTGGGTATTGATTATGTGGATTTCCATGGACTAATCTCAGATTCGGACATTCTGGTAATTACTTCACCATTAAATGATGAAAATAGGCATTCTTTCAAACTGGAAATTTTCCAACAAATGAAGAGAGGATCCATTCTAATCAATATTGGAAGAGGTGGTATAATTAAGGAAAGCGACTTAGTTCTAGCGCTTAGGAAAAACTTAATTGGTGGAGTTGGCTTAGATGTTTTCGAAGATCCGAGAAACATTCCAGTAGAATTGAAACTTGATTCCAGAGTCACCTTAACGCCACATATCGGCAGCGCAACCTGGGAGGCCAGAAAAGCCATGAGCGATTTGTCTGTGAGAGCTATTCTGGACTCAATCGAAGGTACTGTTCCGCAATATATAGTGACATAAACGACTGGAAATGGGACTGGGGACATTTATTCAAACCGAAACATGGATGAACGTATGACAAAACGGGCTGCTATAATTACTGGAGCTGGCAGAGGAATGGGATCTGCAGTTGCGAAGACCCTGCGAGACAACGGATATCAATTGGTTCTCCTATCGAATTCCGGAGGAGCTAAACAGCTTGCAGCCGAATTGGGTTGTATAGGAGTCACGGGGTCGGTGACTTCGGAAAAAGACATCAACACTGCAGTGCAATTGTGCATGCAGCACTATGGACGGATTGACGGAGTGGTAAACAGCACTGGGCATCCGCCTAAGGGATCACTGTTGGACCTGACTGATGAAGATTGGTATTCAGGCTTCGATATGGTCTATATGAACGTGGTAAAAATGGCGAGAGCAGTGACTCCAGTGATGATGAAGGGAGGAGGAGGTTCTATAGTGAATATTTCTACTTTTGCTGCCTATGAGCCGGAACCAAGTTTTCCTGTCTCGGCATGTATACGGGCGGCTTTGGGTAGTTATACAAAATTATATTCTACTGAGTATGCACCTCATGGGATTCGCATGAACAATATTTTGCCAGGATTCATAGACTCTTATCCAATTGATAGAACCATCTTAGAGCGGATACCGGCCGGTCGTTACGGCAGGGTTTCTGAGATTGGTGAAACAGCGTTGTTTCTTCTTTCAACTGGAGCAGAATATATCACTGGACAAAACATCAGGGTGGATGGAGGGATTACTAGGTCTGTCTGACTATTTACATTGACGAACTGAAGTTTGATGGAAGAGTCTTTGGGGCCAAGGTACCTCTTTTAGTATTTTGCGACACTTACTTTTTCGGGCGTTAATTGAGTCAAGTCGGCGTAGCTTCCTAGTTGGCCATCCTGATTGTTCCCCCAACAGTAACCACTCCCACTAGTGGTTACCCCACAGGTATGGTGTATTCCAGCCGCTATGGATCTCCAAATGTGGTTCCCATGGACCACAACGGGAGATTTTCTCTGAGTTTGAGTCGAATCCCCTAGTTGGCCATAGTCGTTGTTTCCCCAACAAAGAGCTTGTCCTGACAAAGTCAAGCCACAACTGTGCGAACGGCCAGCAGATAAATCAATCAATTGATGTTCTATTTGGATTTCATCGGGAACAGGCCATTGGTTTTGATTTCTATCTGATCCTAATTGTTTTTGGTCGTTGAGCCCCCAACAAGAAGCATCGCCGGATGTATTGATGGCGCATGTGTGGTAGAGACCGGCACTGATAGATGTCCAGATTGATTCTCCGGAAATTCGCACGGGAGAATCTTTGTTTACTGTGGTGCCATCACCCAATTGTCCAAATTGATTTAATCCCCAGCAGTAAATGTGACTTGAACTATTGATGGCACATGTGTGATAAGAACCAGCAGTAATATCAACCCAAGTTTGTTGAAGATTTATAGATATGGGAATTGACTGTTTAGTGCGGTTCCCGTTACCTAGTTGTCCAAATTGATTTCGCCCCCAACACTCAATCTCACTTGTAACCAATATCGCGCAGGAATGTTCTAGCCCTCCACTTACTTTATTTAGACCGATGTTTGTAGCTATAGGGGTGGGTTCGTTTCGGCGTTCCGATGTACCGTCACCGACCTGTCCGTAGTCATTGTTTCCCCAACAGTAAAGTTCGTCTGAAGTTCTCATTCCGCAGGTCATTTTATAGCCTGCTGTAATTTCATCCCAATGGCTGATAGTAACATTGGCCGTGGCCGAGATGTTATTTGTGCTTACTGATATTTCGACAGTACCTAGGTTAACACCTGTTATCAGACCATTTTGAGAGACAGTCGCAATGGAAGTGCTTCCAGATGCCCATACTAGTAAGGGTTCTAGCAGGATGTTTCCAAGAGCGTCTTTTGCCGTTGCGTATAATTGTGCGGTGTCACTGGTATTTTCAAGATTGATGCGAGTTTCCGAGAGATTTATGGTTGCTGGTTTTTGCCTGACTACTGCAGAAGCCTTGGCTGTAAAAGTGCCTGAACTAGCAATGATTTCGGTTGAACCATTGGCCACTGAGGTGACTAGACCAGATTCAGAAACTGTGGCTATTTCAGGATTTACCGAAGTCCATGACGCAATTGGAGTTTGCCAGTCAGCGCCCTCCATAGTCTTGGCGGATAGATGTAATTGTACGGTTTCACCCAAAGAAGAAAATGTGATGCTAGATGAAGATAGAGAAAGAGAACTAAGAGGGGGGCCAATACCATCGTCGCAGCCTGCTACTAAGGTGGCGATAATAAACAGTAAAGTTTCCAGTCCCAATTTACGATTTATCACTTTTAGATTACTCAAAGGTCGAATGGATGTTGACGATTCCTATATGCTTCTAGTAAAGATGCCGGCGCAAGTTATTAGTCAGACAGAATTATTGGCATTAACTGTTCAATAATCAATATTTGATTGCCTGTCATATCACATTCAGATCAGTATGAGATGCTTGTGTAACTTGAAACTTGAATTACGATGAATGATAAAATCTATGTTTTATCACGACTACAAGTATTAAAGGAGGGAGCGCCCCTTCTTTGTTGGTAATGGATCAATTCAGGATGAGGTTTCAGCGATGATTGGTATGACACTTGGAAAGATTTGTAAATTCAGCTTTGTCCTGATTTTAATTTTGGCCAATGTAGATCTGGGGCTCGCCCAAGAAATCGAGTTAAATGTGCGGCGCTCAGGGGGGCAGGTTCGAGAGTCTAATGGCCAGGCTAATTTTACTTTGGCAGCGCGATTCGCTCCATATAAGATCAGCGAATTAGTACACAGTACGAGGGTAGACCCTCATTGGATAAAAGATACCGAGAAATTTTGGTACAAATGGGAAAATACTAACGGAACGAAATATTACATAGTAAATCCCGTCACTCGAAGTAAAAATCAACTGTTCGACAATGATTGGATGGCTGCAGAACTTACGAAAATTACCAAAGACCCATGGGATGGACAGCATCTTCCGATCAACAATCTCCGTTTTCTCAATGAGTTTATTGTCAGGTTTGATGATGGTGATGCCACTGACGATGAAAAACCTGATTCTGAAATTCGCCATTTTGAATTAGATCTGAGAACTGATGTTTTAAGCGAGCTAGGTCCCACAGAGTCCCCAGAGAATCATCCAGAGTGGGCGAGCCTTTCTCCCGACAAAAGTAGGGTCATATTTGCCAGAGAACACAATCTCTGGACGATGTCTTCAGCCGATTACGAAAAAATTATGTCAGCTAGGAAAGGGAAAAATGACAAGGATGCGGAAGAAGCAGAAACCAGCTTGGATGTGCAAGAAGTACAGCTGACAGAGGATGGAGTTGAATTTTACAGCTATGCAGCCAATTCGAGTGGTAGGGGTGAGACCAACAAAACTGTTTTAGAGAATTATAAAAAAAGAAAGAGGACTAATGTTACTTGGTCTAAGGATTCAAAAAAAATAGCATTGGTGCGCTCAGATCAGCGTGACGTTGATGATCTTTGGGTTGTCCATGCTGTCGGAAACGATAGGCCAGAACTGGAAACTTATAAATATGATATGCCAGGCGAAACAAACGTCACTCAAAATGAAATCATAATATATGATCTGGAAAATAGAAGTCAGATTTCTGTAGACGACAGTCCATGGCAGGATCAGATGATGTCGATAGCCTTGGATAGAGTTTTTGTTCCAACCGATGAGGTATCACCTCAACCCTCACTATGGCTTGCTGATGGATCTTCAGAACTATGGATTACCAGGACAAGCAGGGACCGACATAAGATAGATGTGATTGTAGTCGACACTGAAACCGGGAACACAAGAGTCGTTATTGAAGAAAGGATGAATACTTACCTAGATAGAGGATTAGGGATCGAGCGGCTGGTTCGGCTGGGGAACAGTGGAGATTTATTGTGGTGGTCAGAAAGAGATGGATGGGGTCACATATATCGATATGGGTCAGACGGAACGGTTAAAGGTCGCCTGACAGAAGGCCCTTGGCATGTCGACGGACTTTTGGGTGTAGATGAAGAGAGAGGCCATGTGTTTTTGAGGGCCAATGGAAAAGAGAAAGAAGAAGATCCGTATTACCAACACTTGTATAGAGTTAATCTGGATGGATCGAACCTTCTTTTACTAAATGCTGGAAATTTTGACCATCAATTTGATATCAATGGTTCCAAAGAGTTTTTTGTGGATAATTATTCCCGGGTAAATACTATTCCAAGGTCTGCCCTCTACGATAATTCAGGTCAAATAGTCATGGAACTTGAGGAGTCAGACTTCACTTCTCTTGATGCAGCGGGCTATTTGTTCCCCGAACCATACACGGCCAAATCTTCGGATGGCGTGACCGATATTTATGGTGTCATGTACAAGCCCTATGATTTTGATTCAGAAAAAAATTATCCGATCGTAGCATATGTTTATCCGGGACCTCAAACTGAATCAGTCTCGAAATCTTTTAATTTGAATGGTTACGAGCAAGGTTTGGCACAGTTTGGTTTCATAGTGGTAACCCTGGGGAATAGGGGAGGGCACCCTGATCGTTCAAAATGGTACCACAACTATGGTTACGGTGACCTCAGAGATTACGGCTTGGCTGACAAGAAATCGGTATTGGAACAACTAGGTGACCGACATGATTTTATCGACTTAGACAAAGTAGGGATCTACGGGCATTCGGGAGGTGGGTTTATGTCCACTGCGGCCATGCTAGTGTATCCAGATTTCTTTAAGGTGGCCGTTTCTTCTTCTGGAAACCATAACAATGACGTGTACAACAGAAATTGGTCTGAAACACACCACGGAGTAAAAGAAGTAGTCGCAGAAGATGGCAGCGTAACGTTTAAATTCGATATAGAAAAAAATTCTGATCTAGCAAAAAATCTAAAGGGACATTTATTGTTGACTACAGGAGATGTAGACAACAACGTGCATCATGCTGGGACTTTCCGTGTAGCAGAAGCTCTAATAAAAGCGAATAAGCGGTTTGATTTTTTTGTATTTCCAGGACAACGTCATAGTTATGGGGATATGGGTGACTATTGGTTTTGGTTGAGAGCAGAATATTTCGTAAAACATCTTCTGGGAGATAGCAATTGGAATCCAGATATTCGGCAGCTACAGGTTGAGAAGGAGAAGACAAACTAATCGACAATGTAAGAATCCAAGTTGTGAGATGAGTAACAAAATTTCTGGAACCAAGTAACTGATTTCTGGCTTTTTTCTGAGCTTGGGTTGATTGAAGTGGAGTGACAGGGTTAAGCTGTTGGCTTGCCATCTGCTACGGTTTTTTTGCAGATGGTTTGCTTTGTACTCTGTGTGTATGAATAGATATCAGATAATTCAGAAAACTATTGAGAGAATAATACAATATGACAAGATCTTTTGGCCCCCGGCGTTCCATCTGGATAGAAGTCAATGAATGTGATAAAAGTATAGAAAACGAAGCGTTTCTTGGTCAGCTGAAGCGTTTTGACGAAATATATAGAGCGATTGTAGCGACTCAGTTCAATTTTCATCAATCTGGACATCCAGGGGGATCAGTTTCAGCCGGACACATAATGAGTAGTCTGCTCTTTGACTCCATGGATTATGACTTCCGTGATCCTATTCGTCCGGACCAAGATCTTCTGTCGTTTGCGGCTGGGCATAAAGCTACTGGCCTGTATGCCATGTGGGCCTTGAGGGATGAATTAGTAAGGATTTCCCGGCCTGAATTATTGCCTTCAGAAAATAAATTTAGGCTTCGTTTCGAGGATCTGCTGGGATTCAGAAGGAATCCAACTCAGACTACTCCATTATTTAATAAATTCAAGTCGACTCCCTTGGACGGACATCCAACACCTATGACTCCATTTGTCAGAATTGCGACTGGTCCATCAGGTGTGGGTATGGCGAGTTCGATTGGGTTAGCATTTGGTGCGGCGGACTATTTCGGGGATAATTCCCCCACTGTACATATGCTGGAAGGTGAGGGTGGGCTAACTCCAGGTAGGGTTTATGAGAGCGTAGCAGCTGCGGGTGTAGCTGGATTGTCTAATGCGGTGTGCCATCTGGATTGGAATCAAGCATCTATTGATTCAGACAGAGTGACAAGAGAGGGTGATTTATGGGGAGACTATGTTCAATGGGATCCTATGGAATTTTTCTATCTTCATGACTGGAATGTGATCCATGTATCAGATGGATTCGACATGGGTCAGGTGGTCACAGCTCAAAGGATGGTTTCAGAAATAGACAACAGCCAACCGACTGCTATAATTTACCGTACTGAAAAAGGATGGAACTATGGTATTTCAGGGAAAAAATCTCATGGTGCAGGACACAAAATGGGGAGTGACAATTGGCATGAAGTGATGTCACCACTTTTTGGAATGAAGGCGACTGAGCTACCAACCCCAGAAGATCCCTCCGATATAGTAGAAATAGAAGCTTGTTTTTGGGAAACTCTGCTGGAAATTCGTGGCCTGGTTGAGAAGGAAAGCGATCTGTGTGAATCCCTCACAAATCGAATTCAAAGTTCTTTCGAACGGTTGGATTCATGCGGGAGAGAGCCACGCGCCGAGGCCCCGGATGTTGAGGGTGCGATTCAAGCATGTGTTACTGCTGACACACCTTCTGATTTACATTTGGAGATTGGTTCTAAGTTTGCATTGCGCAAGCAATTAGGGAGGGTCCTAGGGTATTTGAACAAGGAGTCACAGGGAGCCATATTATTCGGTGCAGCTGACTTAAGTGACTCCACTGCTGTTTCTGGAGCCAACGAAGGTTTTGCGGATAATTTCTGGCATTATAGATCCAATCCATCCAGTCGATCATTGAGCATGGGGGGGATTTGTGAAGATGGGATTTCTTGCATAATTGTTGGAATATCAGGATTTGGAAAACACATAGGGGTCGGAGCTTCATACGGAGCATTTATGGCTCCCCTGGGTCACATAGCTGCTCGTGTTCATGCTATCAGTCAGCAAATGAAACAATCATTGGATGGTGCTCCCTACAGTACAGTTGTGTTGCAGTGTGGTCATGCCGGAATGAAAACAGGAGAAGATGGACCGACTCATGCAGATCCTCAGGCATATCAATTACACGCAGAAAATTATGCTCCTGGTACTGCTATTACTTTAACTCCCTGGGAACCTCAAGAAATCTGGCCTCTTATGGCAGCTGGATTTAGGGCTCGTCCTGCTGTTCTCATACCCTTTGTTACAAGGCCAGACGAACCTGTATTGGACAGAAATCAATTAGGATTGGCACCCGCATCTAGTGCCACCACTGGTGTTTATTGTTTATCCGAGCCTTGTAATGGCGATCAAGATGGCGTTGTTGTGCTGCAGGGATCAGGGGTCACTCTGGTTTTTGTGACAGAAGTTCTACCAAGGCTGAAAGAAGAAGGAATCAATTTAAAAGTTATATATGTCGCTAGTCCTGAGTTATTTGATCGTTTATCGGATGAAGAGAGACAGTCAATTTATAATGAAGAAATTGCAAAATCTGCAATGGGAATTACCGGATTTACCTTGCCGACAATGTATCGCTGGATTCAATCGGACTTAGGAAGGAAGTACACTATGCACCCGTTCCAAAAAGGTCATTATTTAGGTAGTGGCCCTGGTGATGATGTGATTCGAGAAGCAGGGCTGGACGGACCTGGTCAATATGCAAGAATAAAAAAATATATTGAAGCAATCAACACCAAAGTAAGTTTTGAGTAGTACTTGTTTTCATAAAATGATGGATACGAGTATAGCGATTGAGCGAAGGACTTTTATAAGGCGTATTTGTTGCACAACCGGGTTGATCGGATCCACGTGGTTTCAATCTGCTTGTGAAATAAATCCCAGAGTCTCAGCAATCTCGGCAGATACCTTTGACCCGATATTATTGGAACTTCCCGACGGAAGAGTGAACATAGAGTCACCCATGCTGAAACTTCCCGTAGCTTACGTTTCAAGAGCTCAAAAAAAGATATTCGTTGAATATGAATCCAGAATTAGCGTAAGTGTGCTGTTGGCTGCACACATCTCCGTTAGTTCTGGTTTATGGAGAATTCCTCTACTTGGCGAAGACCTAGGGATTCCGATTGATGCTGGAGATCCAGGACGAGAATTCGCAGAGCGTGACATTAGTGAGTGGAACCCCGGACAGTTAGTACAAGAGGGGGACTATAGAGTACAGAGAGGCTCAGGAGTGCAGAGAGAGATTCTACTTGACTGCGTCCCCATATTGCCTGAAAAGGGTTGGGTCAGTGGTGGGCCGTGGCTGACTTATCAATGTATTGGCATTGGTGAAAAGCTCTGCAGGGAAGTATTTTCTCCTATTGGTAAAGGAATTCGACATGAATCCAAATCTTATCGGACTTGTGCGGGATCGGGGATTGCAGCTGAGTTTGTTAGCTGGGTTTGTCCTCAGAATTAAGGCCAAAAAATGTTTAATTCCGCTACACCTATCAGATATTATAGGTCAAATATGTTGTTAAGTGATTCAACCGGGAGTGACGGAAAAATTGGCTGAGTCAAAAAAAAGTTTAGGTACTTTTGACGGGGTCTTCACACCTTCTATTCTCACTATACTTGGGGTTATCATGTACCTCAAATTGGGATGGGTAGTCGGCAATGTAGGTCTTTCTAAAACCTTATTGATAGTGACCCTTGCTACCTCCATTACTTTTTTGACGGGCTTGTCCATTGCTGCTATTGCTACTGACCATCGAGTCCGAGCTGGAGGAGCATATTACATGATCAGTCGGTCCCTCGGATTGGAAGCTGGAGGAGCGGTTGGCATTCCGTTGTTTTTGGCCCAAGCCTTGTCAGTGTCTCTTTATACTGTGGGGTTTGCGGAAAGTTTTACGGCAGTATTTCCACAGTTTTCTCAAGAACTCATTGTTTCGTTGACCATTATCCTTGTAGCAGGCATCGCTCTGTTATCACCCAAGCTAGCTATACGCACACAATACCTGGTCATGGGGGTAGTACTGATTTCTATCCTATCTCTATTATTCGGCAAACCGATCTCAACCGAAGTAGCGGGATCTTCTGGAACAGTTTCGGATCCCGTTGGTTTTTGGACAGCTTTCGCCGTGTTTTTTCCTGCTGTGACAGGTATAACTGTCGGCGTCAATTTATCAGGAGATTTGAAAGATCCTGGTAAATCTATTCCCTTGGGGACGTTTTTAGCTATTGGTACAGGATACCTAGTATATATGATACTCCCTGTCATCTTGGCGTTTCGAGCAGGACCGGAGGCTCTCATAAGCGATCCCTTGATTATGAGGCCGATGTCATTATGGGGTAATACGATCCTCCTTGGCGTATGGGGAGGGGCTTTATCGTCAGCAGTGGGAAGTATCTTGGGCGCTCCAAGGGTCTTGCAGGCACTAGCTCGTGACAATGTGCTTCCAGCCAGTTTGCAGTGGGTGGGGAGGGGAACAGGTCCAGATGATAGTCCCCGTATTGGAACAGTGGTCACACTGATATTTTCAGGTACAGCAGCTTATTTTGGAAACCTAGAAATTATCGCTCCAGTTTTGACTATGTTTTTTTTGACCACCTACGGCGCATTGAACGTAGCTGCTGGACTAGAAAGATTTTTACGGAGTCCATCTTTTAGGCCTAAAATAAAAATTCATTGGGCGTTTTCCCTTTTGGGTGCTGTGGGGTGTTTTTGGGTGATGGCTCTGATTAACTCGGGCGCCACTTTAGTAGCGTCTATTTTTGTCGGAAGTGTCTATGTTTGGTTGAAAAAACGCGAACTAACTGCTGCTTGGGGAGATCTACGCAGGGGACTCTGGATGGCGATAATTAGAACTGGTCTTTTGGTCCTCAGAAAGGGATCTGACGCAAGAAATTGGAGACCAAATATATTAGTGTTTTCAGGGTCTCCAACAAGGCGCTGGCACTTAGTCGACCTAGCTAATTGTTTCTCTCATTCTCAGGGTTTATTGACAGTCTCTACGGTTGTCCCAGAAGAAAGTATCAGTCCAGAACGATTAACCGCTCTGGAATTTAAGATAAGAGATTATTGTGAGAGACGTGGTGTTCAATCTTTGGTTAGAGTCATAGCGGCACCGGATGCGTATTCTGGCGTAAGGAGATTAGTAGAAGCTTATGGAGTCGGCCCATTGATTCCAAATTCAGTGTTGCTGGGTCAAAATCATGAACTCTCTAAAGATAGAAAGAAATTTTGTTCCCTAGTTAGAGACCTTTATATTGCAAAACGAAATGTGTTTATCCTTAGAGCTGAGGAAGAGACAGGATTCCGTGAAAGGAAAAGAATAGACATTTGGTGGGGTGGACTACAGGGCAATGGTGCCCTAATGCTAATATTGGGATACTTGACTCAGACCAGCTTAATCTGGAAAGGCTCTGAAGTTCATCTCCGAATGGTGGTCAAAGATGAAATTGCAAAACAGGAAGCCTTCCAAAACCTTAAAGGAATCATTGAAAAAACTCGGACGAATTTTATACCACATGTGATTACTTCCGATAAACGAAAATTTTCAGAACAAGTACTGGAACATTCACGAGACGCTGATTTGGTATTGTTGGGGATCAGGAAACCCGATGATAACTTCTTGAGCTACTGGGATGAACTGCTCACTAATACCAATGATTTGCCAGCTACTGTGTTTGTATTAGCCGCAGAAGAAATAGCATTTAAGGATGTTCTTATTCATGATTAACTGTATTGATGGACTGATTGGACTCGAATATATTTCACTTTGCTTTTCCAATTTTTTCCAAGCTGAGGAATAAGAGATATGGATAAAGAATCCCAGCAAAAAATTAATGCTCTATCAATCCGGATATCAGAGCTTTGGGGGTACCTTTGACCTCTCGGTCAAGGAAGGCGAATTGCTCAAGCTGGAAAAAGAAATGGCAGATGGTGGATTCTGGAATAATCAAGAGAGGGCCCGGCAAGCAATTACAGAGTCAAATAACCTGAAAAAATGGATCCATCCATGGCGCGAATTTGACTCAAAACTTGTCGAATTACAGGAGCTATTAGAATTGATCGATTCGGAAGAAGAGGAGAAAGAGTTACGGGATGAGTGGTTTAAAGAACTAGATGTTCTTGAGTCTGGCGTAGGATCATTAGAGCTAAAAACTATGCTCCGCGGAGAAGATGACCATAGGGATGCTTTGCTGACCGTCCATCCAGGTGCGGGAGGTTTGGAATCGCAAGATTGGGCTGAAATGCTGACTAGAATGTATAGGAAGTGGGGTGAAAGAAATGGATTCACTATCAACGTCCTTGATTTTCAACCCGGTGAAGAAGCTGGCATCAAGAGTGCCACCATCGAATTCTCAGGTCTCAGTGCGTACGGATATCTCAAGTCAGAAAAGGGAGTCCATCGGCTTGTGCGGATCTCTCCATTTGATGCACAATCCCGTCGACATACTTCTTTCGCTAGTGTTTTTGTATACCCTCAAGTTGATGATGACATTGAAGTAGACATAGAGGATTCTGATCTCAGAGTTGACACATTCAGAGCTTCTGGTGCTGGTGGGCAGCATGTAAATAAAACTGATTCAGCAATAAGAATAACGCACCTCCCCACTGGGATCGTGGTCGGTTGTCAACAGGAAAGATCTCAACACAAAAATCGTTCTACGGCTATGAAAATGTTGAAATCAGCATTATACGAGCATGCTATGAGTGCAAAGGAAGAGAAAAAAGCAGAAGTTGAAGCCACAAAAACGGACATTCAGTTTGGTCATCAAATAAGATCTTATGTCTTTCAACCATATACCATGGTGAACGATCATCGTACAGAAATTAAAGTTGGTGATGTCCAAAATGTGATGGATGGTGACTTAGATGTATTCATTGAAGCTTACTTAAAACAATTTTCTTCGAAAAATTAAGTGAAATACAAAATGAACGATGAGTGGAATCAGTTACGGCAGCAGCGACAGGAAAAAATTAAAAAATTGAGAGAGTCTGAAATAGAACTCTATGCATATAATTATCCCCAAGATCATACTGCAAAAGAGGTTGTTGATCTACTGAACGAGAAGGACGAAGAAATTGGTACGGATGGTGAAATACAACTGGAAGTATCAATAGCTGGCCGCCTACTTAGTATCCGCAGCCACGGCAAGAGTTCTTTCGCTCATATTGAAGACAGAACAGGAAAGGTTCAAATTTATTTTAAGTTGGACGTATTAGGAAAAGATATGTTTGAGTCCCTTGATCTGCTGGACCTTGGAGATTGGCTAGGAGTCAATGGTTCGATTTTTAGAACGCGTACTGGAGAGGTGACAGTGCAAGTAAGAGATTGGACATTACTTAGCAAATCTGTCCGGCAGCTTCCTTTGGGTAAAACTCAATCCGAAGAAAATTCCTCAGGCACTGTTTATGGTGGCTTCTCAAATGTCGAAATGAGGTATAGACAAAGGTATGCTGATCTCGCTGTGAATCCTGAAGTTCGGGAAGTATTTCGGTCTAGATCTAAAATCATATCAACATTGCGAAAATTTCTAGATGATAGAGATTTCCTAGAAGTAGAGACCCCTGTATTGCAACCAATTTATGGCGGAGCAGCGGCTCGCCCTTTCGTGACTAAGCACAATAGCCTAGAACGAACTTTGTACCTCAGGATAGCTGACGAACTTTATCTTAAACGTCTCATCGTTGGAGGTATGGGTAGGGTCTATGAAATATCCAAGGACTTTAGAAATGAAGGCATTGATCGTTTCCATAATCCAGAATTTACGATGCTGGAATTCTATCAAGCGTTCACCGACTACAATGAATTGATGTCTTTTACTGAGTGTATGTTGTCGACCGTGGTGAATGAAATCAAGGGTAGTTTAGAACTGGAATACCAAGGACAAAATATCAATTTCAAAGGTCCTTTTGACAGAGTTTCTATGCTTCCCGCAGTATCAGAGATTTTGGGGGAGGATGTAGGTGGTCTCCGGTCAACCCAATTCTACGAGATTGCCAAAGAACGAGGAGTGCAGGTTTCTGAAAATTGGGGGTGGGGAAAATTGCTGGACAAATGTTTTGGTGAATTGGTCCAGCCCAGCCTGATCCAACCAACTTTCGTGATCGATCATCCTAGTGAGATCAGTCCCTTAGCGAAGGCTCACCGCCACACACCACAACTGACCGAGAGATTTGAGTTGTTCATTGCGGGAGAAG
>Ga0209403_10005176_pt1 | contig 13744 bp, 7 predicted proteins | sample ArcticOcean_MG_C_8_FD_187440 | JGI IMG/M metagenome (GOLD analysis project Ga0209403, IMG submission 187440) | Marine microbial communities from western Arctic Ocean - ArcticOcean_MG_CB11_86 (SPAdes) (version 2) | ecosystem: Environmental > Aquatic > Marine > Oceanic | place: Arctic Ocean... | reverse complement strand
AGAGTTCTTCGGTGGCTCCCAGCTCTCCCAGTTCATGGACCAGACCAACCCGCTGGCAGAGTTGACTCATAAGCGTCGTCTCTCAGCGCTAGGACCCGGTGGCCTCTCACGAGAGCGCGCCGGATTCGAAGTACGAGACGTGCACAACTCCCATTACGGGCGTATCTGTCCTATTGAGACCCCTGAAGGCCCGAACATTGGCCTGCTGGGTTCAATGGCTACGTACGGACACATCAATGAGTACGGCTTTATTGAGACGCCATACCGGAGAGTGTTGAGGGAGTTGCCCTCCTCCGATCAGGACTTGGTGGGTCGAGCCGTCTGGACTGACCTTCCCGGCAGCGATGGAAAACCTCTTGTCAAAGCTGGCAAGACAATAACCAAGAAGATTTGGGAACAGCTTCAAACGATGCCTGCTCAGCAAGTGGCGTTGCGTCCCTTTGTCACTGGCAAACCTGAAGACATCCTATCCATGCAGGCCGATGATGAAGAGATTCACGTCATCGCCCAGGCGAACATCCCGCTGGACGCCAAGGGGCAGTTCATCCCCGACAAGGTAGAGACTCGAACAAACTCACTACCGACGATTCAGCCAATTGAAGAACTGGAACTCATGGACATCTCGCCGATGCAGATCGTCAGTGTTTCCACTTCGCTCATCCCGTTCCTGGAGCATGACGACGCCAACCGTGCGTTGATGGGTTCCAACATGCAACGCCAGGCAGTCCCGCTCTTGAAGCCAGAGGCGCCATTGGTAGGCACCGGTATGGAAGGACGTGTGGCCCTGGATAGCGGCCAGGTGGTGTTGTCCCTAACGGAGGGAACCGTGACCGGCGTGAGCGGTAACGAAGTCATTGTCACAGACAAGGACAAGAATGAAGCCCGCTATAACCTGGTGAAGTTCCTTCGCAGTAACCAAAGCACCTGCGTCAACCAACGTCCTGCGGTCACTGTTGGCCAGAAGGTCAACGTAGGCGACCCACTTGCGGACTCATCTTCCACAGACCAAGGCGTTCTCGCCCTTGGTCACAACGTGCTGGTGGCCTTCATGAGTTGGGAAGGCTACAACTATGAGGACGCCATCATCATTGGTGAGGCGCTCATTCAAGACGACAAGTTCACTTCCATCCATATTGAGAAGTACGAGTGTGAAGCCAGACAGACCAAGCTGGGCGATGAAGAGATCACTCGAGACATCCCGAATATCGGTGAAGAAACCCTCCGCGACTTGGACGAAGAAGGCGTCATCCGAGTCGGCGCCGAAGTCGGCCCTGGAGACATCCTGGTGGGTAAGATCACGCCAAAGGGTGAGACAGAGCTGACAGCCGAAGAGAAGCTCCTGAGAGCAATCTTTGGTGAGAAGGCCCGTGATGTGAAAGACACGTCCCTGCGCGTACCCCACGGGGAGCGCGGGAAGATCATTGACGTTCGAGTATCAGACAGGGAGAACAAAGAAGAACTTTCACCGGGTGTGAACCGCATGGTCAGGGTCTGGATTGCCCAGACTCGTAAGCTGACCGTCGGCGACAAGATGGCCGGGCGGCACGGCAATAAGGGAGTTGTATCCCGCGTACTGCCGGTAGAAGACATGCCTTACCTGGAGAACGGCACGCCAGCCCAGATAGTCCTGAACCCCATTGGCGTACCTTCCCGCATGAACCTGGGACAGGTGCTGGAGACCCACCTTGGCTGGGTTGCCAACTTCATGGGCTTCCGCGCAGTCAGCCCCGTATTCGATGGAGCCACAGACGCCGACATCGAGGACGGGTTGGGTAGGGTCTGGATGATTCAGACCTCCGGCGCTGTGAACTGGCACGACCCGGAAAGCCCCGAGATTGACTGGGATACGGTCTACAGCTGGATTCGAGATAAAGGCTACGAACCCGACGACCTATTTGACGAGAAGGTCCACGGTCAGGCAAGGGTCGCCTGCATGGAAATTTGGCTGAAGTACGAAGCTGGAGTGGATCCGTCTGGTATGGAATACTCCGAGATTCAAAAAGAGGCCAAACGGCTGAGTCGTGAACATGCCATGACCCCTCCCATCCTTGGCAAGATGACCTTGCGGGATGGCCGTACCGGTGAGGAATTCGCCCAGCCCGTCACGGTTGGCTACATATACATCATGAAACTCATCCACCTGGTTGAGGACAAGATTCACGCCAGGTCAACAGGCCCCTACTCCTTGATTACTCAGCAGCCGTTGGGTGGTAAGGCTCAGTTTGGTGGCCAGCGATTTGGTGAGATGGAAGTATGGGCGCTTGAGGCGTACAGCTTCGCGTATAACCTCCAGGAAATGCTCACCGTGAAGTCCGACGACGTGGTAGGACGGCAGAAGACCTATGAAGCCATCGTCAAGGGTGAAGACGTAATACACCCTGGAATCCCTGAGTCCTTCCAGGTCCTCCTGAAAGAGATGCAGGCACTCGGGCTCTCAATGGAGCTTCTCAGCGACGAGGAAGGGTTTGACCTTGAGGAGTCGCTCCACCACCCACCGTTGGGTGACGTACTCAGCGATGAGGTCGACGATTCGGACATCGCTGCCATCATTGCAGAGTTGGATCCGCCCGTCGTAGAGGCCGCTGACAGTTCAGAAACACCTGCGGCAGGGGAGCCTGAGGTCTTTGACGAACCCGAAGAGCAGAACGAAGAGAATTAACCACTCTTCCTTTAGGGGAAGGGAAGCCACAAGCGATTACTCATAAATCGATTGGCATTTTGAAGGGAGTGTGAACGGATGGCACAGAGCGGCGCGGAGTTCAACGCAATACGGATCTCATTGGCGTCGCCGGAGCAAATCCGGGCATGGTCATACGGCGAGGTCACCAAGCCGGAGACCATTAACTATCGAACATTACGCCCAGAACGCGACGGCCTTTTCTGCGAGCGCATCTTTGGTCCTACCAAGGACTGGGAGTGCGCCTGCGGTAAATACAAGAAAATCCGGTTCAAGGGTATCAAGTGCGAGCGATGCGGTGTAGAAGTCACCAGGGCCAAGGTCCGCCGTGAACGCATGGGCACCATTGAACTGGCTGCCCCGGTTGCCCACATTTGGTTCTCCAAGGGCATACCCAGTCGTCTTGGCCTCCTGCTGGACCTCTCGCCCAGAAACCTGGAACGAGTGCTCTACTTTGCTCAGTACATCATCATTGAAGTAGATACGGCCGCCAGAGACCAGGCCATCCAGGACCTGGAAGACCAGCACAACGATGGCATAAGGATGTTGCGCGAACGTGCCGAGGCTCAGGAAGCCGAAGCCGCAGAAGCTGCCGAGTCCGCTGAACCAACTGAATCCGATGCCAAGTCCACAGACGCTGAACCTGCCGAAGAGCAGGAAGCCGAACCTGCTGCGGCAACCGGCGCAACGCTGGCTGAACGTGAGACGATGCTGGAGGAAGCTTTCCAGACACAGTTGGATGACCTCCACGAAATCCAGCCGATGAAGCTTATGGTAGAAGCCCGACAACGGGAACTCTCCGACAAGTACGGCAACCTCTTCAAGTCCGGAATGGGTGCTGAGGCAATCCTGAACATCCTGAAGAACCTGGACCTGGACGCAGAGCGAGAGTTCCTGGCGATGGAGATGCACTCCACTTCAGGCCAGCGTAGGAAGAAGGCGGTCAAGCGACTTCGCCTGGTAGAGGCCTTCCGCAAGAGTACGAACCTCCCTGAGTGGATGGTTCTGTCTGCGCTGCCCGTGCTTCCTCCTGACCTTCGACCGATGGTTCAGCTGGACGGCGGACGGTTCGCCACCAGTGACCTAAATGACCTGTATCGTCGGGTAATCAACCGGAACAACCGACTCAAGCGTCTGCTTGAGTTGGAAGCGCCGGAGATCATCATTCGAAACGAAAAGCGCATGCTCCAGGAGGCGGTCGACGCCCTCATCGACAATGGACGTCGTGGCCGAGCAATCTCCGGAAGCCACAACCACAAGCTCAAGTCCCTTTCGGACCTGCTTCGCGGCAAGCAAGGCCGGTTCCGTCAGAACCTGTTGGGCAAACGTGTGGACTACTCCGGTCGTTCCGTGATCGTGGTGGGCCCCAACCTGCATCTATACCAGATGGGTCTTCCCAAGAAGATGGCCCTGGAGTTGTTCAAGCCATTCGTCATGCACAAACTGGTGGTACAAGGCTTGGCACACAACATCAAGAGCGCCAAACGTGCAGTTGAGCGCGTACGCCCTGAAGTCTGGGATGTCCTGGAAGAGGTCATTAAGGACCGCCCCGTCCTCATGAATAGGGCGCCAACCCTGCACAGGCTTGGTATTCAGGCGTTCATGCCGGTACTCATTGAGGGCAGCGCACCTCAGTTGCATCCGTTGGTCTGTTCCGCATTCAACGCGGACTTTGACGGCGACCAAATGGCTATCCACGTTCCTCTGTCACGACGCGCAGTAATGGAAGCAAAAAATGTCATGTTGAGCATCTACAACATGCTCTCCCCTGCCTCCGGTGAACCGGTGGTAGCGCCAACCCTGGACATCGTCCTTGGTTGTTACTACATGACCCTAGAAAACCCCAACGCTCTGGGTGCCGGAAAACGCTTCAGCTCTTCAGAGGAAGCACAGATGGCCCATGACGCGGAGCTCGTGAACATCCAGGCACCTATCGAGATTCTCCGAACCGATGAAAACAACGAAACGTCATGGCTGACGACCACCGTTGGTCGACTGAAGTTCCAGGAACTGCTTCCACCGACAGTAGCGGCGGATACTGGAAACTGGAACAAACTCATGGACAAAGGCACGCTGAAAGAGCTTGTCTCCCACGCCTACAACATGATTGGTAACTTAGAGACGGCGGACATGCTGGACGCCATCAAGAGCGCCGGGTTCCATTACGCCACTGTCTCCGGGATCACAATCAGCATCTCTGACTTGGAAGTACCGGAAGGGAAGGCCAAAGTCCTGGCCGGTTCGGAACTACAGATTCAACAGCTTGAAGATCAGTATCAGAAGGGCCTTATCACTGAGGCTGAGCGCTACACCCAGATTATTCGTATCTGGACAGATGCCAGTGACAGCGTGACTAAACTCATTGAAGAGGCTTTGCCCTCCTATGGTGGCATCTACATCATGGCTGTCTCAGGTACCAAAGGTAACATCAGCCAGATCAAGCAGATGGCCGGTATGCGCGGCCTTATGTCCGACCCCAAAGGATTCCTGATTCCCCTACCCGTGAAGTCCAGTTTCAGAGAGGGCCTCAGCGTCCTTGAGTATTTCATCTCCACCCATGGAGCACGGAAGGGTCTGGCTGACACCGCGTTGCGGACAGCCGATAGCGGCTATCTAACCCGTCGGATGATCGATGTGGCGCAGGATGTCATTGTTCTTGAAGAGGACTGTGAATCAGTCTCAGGCATATGGGTCCGCCATGAAGCGGAAAAGGAACGCAGCAACGCCATTGCCGCATTCTCCGATAGGCTGGTGGGACGAGTCGTTTGCTCTCCTGTTGCTGATGCATCCACCGGTGAGGTCCTGGCTGACCGAGATACTGTTCTAACGCCAGAACTGGCTAAGAGCCTCTCCGCAGATGGAGTCACAGAGATCTACGTGCGATCCCCGCTGTCATGCGAGGCTGAGCGAGGCATGTGCCGCATGTGCTATGGCATCATGCCGGCCACCGGTCGCATGGTGAACCTTGGAGACGCAGCCGGCATCATCGCAGCCCAGAGCATCGGAGAGCCTGGCACGCAGCTCACCATGCGCACATTCCACACCGGTGGTATCGCAGGAGTAGACATCACCAGCGGTATTCCCAGGGTGGAAGAATTATTTGAAGCCCGTATTCCAAAGAACACGGCAATCCTCTCTGAGATTGACGGCGAAGTGGACGTCACGGACACAACGGACGGCAAGCATATCCGTGTGGTCAGCTCAGAGGAATATCGTGAGGAATACCCGATAGAGGACACCCACAAAGTCGTCGTCAAGACTGGCGATATGGTGGAGTCAGGTTCGCCGCTATCATTGCCTAAGGCCACAAGGAAAAAGGTTGCCGAAGGGGAAGAACTTCCTCCCATGGTAGCCCGTATGCCAGGAAAGATTGAACTCACCAAAGGCAAGGTATCAGTGGTGTGGCAGGAGCAGGAAGAACGAACGTACCCTGCACCGTTGACCGCCCACGTCATAGTGAAGACCGGCGACACTGTAACTGCAGGACAGGAACTCATCGCAGGACAGAAGAACCCCCACGACATCCTGCGGATCCAGGGTCGTGAAGCCGTGCACAACTACATCATCGAAGAGGTACAGAAGGTTTACCGCTTCCAGGGTGTGAGCATGCATGACAAGCATATTGAGATTGTTATCCGTCAGATGATGCGAAAGGTCCGGGTGGATCACCAGGGTGACACCGAGTTGTTGCCAGGGGAGCCCGTTGACCGAACCAACTTTGACGAAGCCAACCGCCGAGTCATTGCCGAGGGCGGCGAACCGTCACGCGCAACGCCGATGCTTCTGGGTATCACCAGGGCGTCATTAAGCACCGAGAGCTTCCTGGCGGCAGCGTCCTTCCAGGAGACCACACGGGTCCTCACAGAGGCCGCCATCTCCGGCTCCGTCGACCATCTGATCGGCCTGAAGGAGAACGTGATCATCGGTCGGTTGATCCCAGCCCGCATGGACCTGACCGAAGAAGGCAGGCAGCGACTGGGCATCACCCAGGAAGAGGAAGAGGCTAAGGCAGCAGCCAAGGCCTTGGCCTTGGAAGACCTGGAAGGGGAGCTTGAGGACATCTCTGCTCTTCTTGCCCTTGACCCTGTGGAGTCCGCGACCGTGGCCGACGAAGGCTAGGAGTCCATTCTTTAGGAATCAAGGCCCGTCCCGGAATATCGGGGCGGGCCTTTTCAATTACTCGAATATGCTTAACAGCATGCGCGTTTTTCTCTATACTAAGTACAGAATCGTGTCTACGGAGGCTACGTGCCAACCATCTACATCGCCGGAGGCAGCTCAGGTGCGGGGACAACAGCGGTGGCGTCGGGCTTAGCCACGCTGCTTGAGAGAAAGGGCTCAGAGGTCACTCTGGCCAAGGCGCTACGCGTTGGTTTTTCGGCCCCACCCGATGCTGATGCAGCGTTTCACCAGTCACTCTTTCCCCAAAACGCCGCACCAGCCGGATGGCCTACTTCTGTTGAACACGTTCCTGATGCATCGGCATTGGATGAGGTCATAGCAAAGCTAAAAGACGCGAATCTTCCTCAAGGCATCACCATAGTTGATGGTGTAAGCGGTGATATTTCTGATACTGAGCGGATTCGCCTCGACGGCGCCCTTGCCCAAGTGTTGGACGCCACGGTGATTCTTGTCAGCAACGGCACTTCCGCGCCTCCTGAACAAGTCGCTCAGGCATTTGCTGGCCGACTCATCGGGGCCATCATCAACAGCGTGCCTGACCATGCCATGCACCAAGCAGCAACGGCTATCACAGCATCGTTCGAGCAGCAGGGCATCGCCGTATTAGGAGTCATTCCAGAGACGAGAAGGATGCTCGCACTGACCGTAGGGGAGATCGCCGAACATCTTGGGGCGGAGTTAATCAACGCCGCTGCGTTGAAATCGCCTGATGAGCGCATGGGTGAGTTGGTGGAGTATTTCATGCTGGGAGGGTTGTTCCTAGACAAGGGAGCCTATGTGTTCGGGCGTAGAGAGAACAAAGCGGTAATCGTGCGCGGTGACCGACCTGACCTGCAGATGGCCGCGCTGGACACATCCACAGCATGCCTCATCCTCACAAACGGCAAGACGCCTATTCAGTACATCGCCCACCATGCGGGACTCAGGCAAACACCGATGATGGCAACCCCCGCTCCTACATTGGAGACTATGGAAAAGCTGCACAGCATCGGTGATAGAGGTTCCGTTCGCAGCACTCATAAGGCCCAGTGTTTTGCTGAGCTTCTGGAAGTACATTGCAATCTGGAAGCGTTGACCGCCAAGGCGCCCAATTAGCAGAAGCCAACTACCTGGCCTTTATCTGTTCCACCGCTTCACCCAATGTCGAGACAGGGTGCACCACTATCGTGTTCCACTCCTGTAACTTCAGCTCAATCATCAGTTGGTCCACCACGTGGCCGTTAGGGGCATCTAGGACGAACCAGAGTGCGTGAGCGGGCATGTTGGTCCAACTACCCTGCACGGTTACGCCCAACTTGCCTGCGGCCTCACCCATTCGCCCTAATGTGGCCATTACTGCTGCCATCGCCTCAGGATTGTTTATCGAACAAGTATCTGGGCCGTGGGTCACTACTGCCATATGAAGCATTGTCTTCCCCTTTGTTCTGCCGTGAATTGTTTTGAATCAATCTTTAGTCGAGGTGATTCTACACCCGAGGCGCTTTCATGCAAGACGATATGTGGTCATTGACCATGCCCGTGGCCTGCATGAATGCATAGCAAATGGTGGTGCCGACGAACTTGAAGCCTCGCTTCTTGAGGTCTTTCGTCATCGCATCGGACTCCGGGGTGCTGACCGGCGTGTTCTCCATGGTGAGTTCGCCCGTGCGGCGTTGCGTCTTGTGGCCAGTGAAACCCCAGATGTAGGAGTCAAAGGTGCCGAACTCTTTTTGCACATCACGGAAAAGCTGCGCGTTGACGACGAATGCGTTCACCTTCAGTTTGTTACGCACGATTCCCGCATCCGCAAGGAGTCGCTGCCTATCTGTTTCCGTGTAGGCAGCGACTTTCTCAGCATCAAAGTCATCGAAGACCTGCCGATAGCGCTCACGTTTGTGCAGGATGGTCCGCCACGAAAGGCCGGCCTGTGCACCTTCAAGGCACAAGAACTCAAAGAACGCCCGCTCATCGTGAAGAGGCGTTCCCCATTCGTCATCGTGATAGGCCATCATCAACGGATCGTCTGGCCCGCCGAAGCACCGTATCTCCTGTGACTGCGTCATTTTCGCGCCTCTCTCATCCAGCGCAGGGACGACTCTACTCGAGGGTCGCCTCAACGCTAAGCTCAACATTCCCCTTCAGCGCCTGGGAGATGGGGCAACCGTCCTTGGCCGCTTCAGCCGCTTCCTTGAACGCTGCTGCATCAATGCCTGCCACCTGGCCGCTGACTTTCAAGGCACTCGAAACGACTTTGAAGCCGTCACCAACCTTGTCGAAAGTGACCGTAGCGCTAACTTCTAGCTTCTGGGGTGGCGAGCCTGCATTGCCCAATCCAAAGGAAAACGCCATTGCGTAGCAGCTTGCATGGGCTGCTGCCATCAACTCCTCCGGGCTGGTCTTGCCCCCCGGCACCTCTGTGCGTGCTGCCCAGCTGACTGGCAGGCCATTGATGGCCTTGCTTGTCACCTGATTGATGGTGCCGTTACCACCAATTAGATCCCCGCTCCAGGTTACACTCGCTTCTCGTACTACCGCCATGATTGAACCCTCTCCTGTTTTATTTCCATAGGTCGGACTTTTGTGTTTAATGTTGGATGTGGCTGCCCGACCTGGATTCGAACCAGGGTCCCATGCTCCAGAGGCACGTGTGCTACCGCTGCACTATCGGGCATTACTGGGTCAATCTAGTGTAGCGTTTGGCATTGCTACGGGTCAACCCAAGGGCCCTTCGGGCCTCTAACTACCTAACGGCTACCAAAGGAATGTTGTTTATCGTACAGTTTTCTTAGCTTTACCCACTATACCCACACGACCTCCAGGGATGAGCCCATCTCCGTCTTACTGACATCGATGCGTACAGGGAAGGCTTCTTTGAGTTCCTCGATGTGTGTGACCACCAGGATGAGGTCGAACTCGTCTTGAATTGTCTGAATAGCCTCAACAAGACGCTCCCGGCCGTTAGGATCCTGCGTACCGAAACCCTCGTCGAGGAACAGTGTTCGCAGGGGTGCGCCCGAGCGTGACGCCAGGAGCTTGGCCAACGCAACTCGCAGCGCGAAGTTGATGCGAAACGCCTCGCCGCCGCTGAAAAGCTCGTAGCTGCGTGTGCCCAACTCATCGGCGATGCGAATCTCCAGCGTCTCGGAAATATCGCCCTTGCGGTTTTGTCGCTGGGTCTCCAGGGACAGCGTCATACGGTGGTCGGTCAGCCGCGCCAGCAGGTCGTTGGCCTGGGCTTCCAGTTCCGGAAGCGCCGCCTCAATCAACAACGCCTGAATGCCGCGCTTCCCAAAGGCGTCCACCAGCACGCTGTAGGAAGTCTTGGCGGCCTCTATGTCACCACTACCCTCTGCGAGTTTGGTCATTTCGACTGCTCTAGCGGTCAATTCTTCTAACTGAAGCGTGTGGTGTCGAATTGCTCCGCCCAACTCCACGCTCTGTGTTTCAAGGGTCTGCCGCTCCTGTGACTTAGCTCCCAATGCACCCTGGAGATCTTGCATACCCTGCAACTCACCATCGATGACGCCAAGTCGCTCCGATGCCGCAGCAACATCCTTCCGCCTAGCCGCAGCCAGGGCTTCAAACTCCGTGAGGGCAACCTCGTCCTGAGGTAGTCGTTCCTGGGCGTCGTTCAGGGTGCGAACGAGTTCTGCAAATGGCTCCAACGAACGGACTGCGGTCCTCGCCTCCTGATGGGCAGTCGCGTCGTACCCGATAGTCGCCCGTTGTGCGTTCACTTCTTGAAGCGCCTTCCGCTCATCGGCTGCGAATTCTGCCCCCTCAAGCTGTGCAACCAGTGCGTCCAACTTTGGACTCAGGTCTGCCAGCTCCGTTGCAGCAGCCTTGCCGTCCTCCACCTCTCGACCAAGGGCACCCTGCTGGGCAGCCAGGTCTCGTTGCCTCCTGCCAAGCACCTGCTCGGCTTCAATCACTGCCGCGTCAAGTTTCGTTCGTTCTGGAGTTAGCATCGCCACCTGGGTCTGGTTCTCACGGAACGTATCCCCCATCACTTTGCCCTGGGCCTCTCGTTCCCGCTTCAGGTGCTCCAGGCCGTCCGCGCCCAACACCGTGCCGCAAACAGGGCAGTTGGCCTCCCCCTCGACGAGCAGGTCTACTCGGCCGCGAAGCTCCTCCATCTCAGAGCGTAGCCGAAGGTTGTCAGCTTCCAGTCGTTCAATCAGGCGAACTGTCTCATCGCGCTTCTCACGCTGTTGCTGCGCGTCATGGCCCTGCCCCTCCAGCGCAGACAATTCCTTGGCGACTTCAACAAGCGTCGCTTCCACCATGGCCACTCGGTCGGCCTTTGGCGTCAACTCTCGAACAACACGGTCTGCAAGTCGATCGTGCTCTGCTTGGAGTCGTTGCTGCGCCTGGGCGATGGTATGTTCAAGCCCCAACTCCTGCTGGCCCAGCTCTGCATCGCGCGCCTGGCTATCATCAAAAGCGCTCAGCCGCTTTTGTTCCGAAGCGAGCCTCTTGACGCCCTCTGCAATCTCATCACGTCTCAATAACGTGTCACGATACCCATTGATACGCCCTTTTACGGTCTCTGCCTGGGCTTCATGCTGCTTGGCTTCCGATTCGCCACGAGTCGTTGCATCACGAAGCTCCTGGGCCTCCTGCTGTATGCGCTGCAGGGCGTCCACACGACCTCGAAGGGAATCCTCTTCTGACTTGGTGGTGGCAAGTTGTGGGGTGACCTCTTCGAGCGATTTCTCGGCAATCGCCAGCGACTCTTCTATCTCAGGTCGCCTCGCCAGATCCCGCTCCACGGATTCCTTGTCTATCACGTTCCGTGCAAGGAGTGAATCTTGCTCCTTAACATGCTCTTTGGCGCGCTCTTCAAGCCTCTCATACAAAGAAAGACCCAGAATGCCGGCAAGGGTCTCCTTACGTTCAGCGGGCTTGCTGGTGGTGAATCGGTCAGCTTGTCCTTGAAGGAGGAAGGCACTGTTCACAAAGGTCTCATAGTCCATGCGAAGGAGGTGCTGGAGTTGTCGCTCGGAGTCGCCGACGGAGCCTACGGTCAGTGAACGATAGCCCTCCCCGGTGTTGGCCTGAAGATCGAGGATCGTAGCAGCGCTCCGACTCTTGGCATTCTTGGAGTACTTCCTGGTGACGCGATAGTCGGTGCCACTGGCTTCAAAGTCCAGGGTTATCTCCATCTCCGTCTGTCCCTGGTACACCAACTCGTCAGGAGAGACGCCGCCCTGTCCGTACCGCTTACCTCGTGCGAAGCCCCAAAGCGCCCAGGTCATAGCGTCCAACAACGCGGACTTGCCGTTACCGTTGTCGCCGGAGAGGCATGCCACATGGATGCCGCTCAAGTTCAATTCGGTCTCGCCTTGATAGCTCATGAAATTGTAGAGAGTGAGTTGGCGCGGGATCATCCACAGTACCCCTAGCGTTGATGCTGGCATCCTAGCACATCGATTCCGGCAGTCCATAGGGGGATGGCATGGGATGTTTAGGCATTTAACGTAGTTTGCCGCATGTCCAGTTTGCCAATAGAATAGCTATGGAGGCAATTCATGTTCGATTCACTGAGTAGCAAACTTGGGGCGGTGTTCCAGAAGCTGGGCAACCGCGGCCGACTGACCGATAAAGATATCGACGAGGCTTTGAAGGAAGTCCGCGTCGCACTGCTGGAAGCTGACGTCAACTTCAAGGTGGCCCGCGAGTTCGTATCGAAGGTCAAGGAACGCTGCCAGGGCTCTGAGGTCCTTCAGGGTTTGAACCCCGGCCAGCAGGTGGTCAAGATCGTCAACGATGTGCTGACGGAAGTCCTGGACGCCGGTGACCATCAACTCCATCACGGCACAGAATCCCCTGCCGTCCTCATGCTTGTAGGCCTGCAGGGTTCCGGTAAAACGACTACCGCAGCAAAACTTGCCCTTCATCTGGGTTCCGGTACCAGCCAGAAGACCATGCTGGTGGCGGCAGACCTCCGACGCCCTGCAGCCGTGGAGCAGTTGAAAGCCCTTGGCGCGCAGCTTGACCTCCCCGTGTATAGCGAAGACCCGTCTTCCACTACGGTCCTGAAGGTAGCAAAAAACGGCATCGCTGAAGCCAAGAAACAGGGTTGCCCCTGGGTCATTGTTGATACCGGCGGTCGATTGCAGATCGACGATGAGTTGATGGGCGAACTCACCGACCTCAAAAATGCTATCAAGCCGCAAGAGTCCATCCTGGTCGTCGATGCCATGACGGGCCAGGAAGCTGTGAACGCAGCGGGTGTCTTCAACGAGCGAGTGGGCCTGACGGGGCTTATCCTGACCAAGATGGACGGCGATGCCCGTGGTGGCGCATCCCTCTCCATCAGTTCTGTGACCGGCGTTCCCATCAAGTTCATGGGCACCGGTGAGAAGAGCGAGGCGCTGGAGCCGTTCTACCCAGACCGTCTTGCATCACGCATCCTTGGCATGGGCGACGTCCTTACCCTCATTGAGAAGGCTCAGGATGTCATAAGTGTAGAACAGGCCGCGGAGATGGAGCGCAAACTCCGCAAGGCCACCTTCGACCTGCAGGATTTCTTGGATCAACTCCGTGCCGTGCAGAAGATGGGCCCGCTGGGACAGGTCATGGAGATGATCCCTGGCATGAAGGGTCGTATGGGCGACCAGGAGCTGGACGAGAACCGCATCAAAGGCGTCGAGGCCATCGTGCTATCAATGACCCCGCGGGAACGCCGGGAGCCTGACGTGCTCAACGCATCGAGGCGACGTCGCATCGCAACAGGCAGCGGCACAACCGTCCAGGAGGTCAACCAGCTGCTCAACCAGTTCCGACAGATGCAGAAGATGATGAAGCAGTTTGCCGGAGGGAAGATGCGGGGCCTGGCAGGACTTGGCAAGATGATGCGCCAATAGACGACCCCTGCTATACTAGGGCGACAGTCGGGGTGTG
>Ga0209403_10005173_pt1 | contig 13751 bp, 12 predicted proteins | sample ArcticOcean_MG_C_8_FD_187440 | JGI IMG/M metagenome (GOLD analysis project Ga0209403, IMG submission 187440) | Marine microbial communities from western Arctic Ocean - ArcticOcean_MG_CB11_86 (SPAdes) (version 2) | ecosystem: Environmental > Aquatic > Marine > Oceanic | place: Arctic Ocean... | reverse complement strand
CGGGCAGGCCAATATGTTCGAACGATTAAAGCTGGGTAGATTGCTTGTTGAGTTGGGCGTGGTTGTATTGAGCGTTGGAGTGAGTCCGTGGGTAACCGCGAGCTACTCGATCCAGCTCAACCTATTGCGCAACACATTGAGCAGCATGGTGTCCATGGTTGAGGCGGTCGATAGGATCCACGAAGCAGTTACAAAGGAGATCCAACAGCGTGGCGGATGAGACAAGCAGATTGAGGGTGATTTGGTGAGAGAGACTAGGGTCGCACCGCAATTGTCTGCGACCCTAACGAGCGCGGGCTCTATTTCTGAGAGAGGTCTGCGCTTGATTCCGGTTCGACGTTCGTAAAGCGACCGTCGGCAACATTGACATTCAACGTTTGGTTGCCTGATTTGCTGGTTGTGCAGGCGATCCGAATTTGCTTGCGCTCGCCGTTTTCCCAACGTGTGCCATTGACGTAAAACTGGCGTTCTTCGGTGGAATGGTCGACATAGTAACCTTTGCTCGTGGATAGCCCGGTACTTTCGCGAGCGGCGGCTTTCACGCAATTATCGATCCCTCGAACTTCCCGATAGGAGCCACCGCGGGCCTCGGACGTGGCAGCGAAGGTAAGACAAATCGCAGCGGCTGTGATGGTAGCTATGGTTTTCATGGGTTCCTTGTTGGATTAGTCGCTTAGTAGTGTTACGTAATGTAACATATTTTGGTGAAAAATGGGGAATTTTAGTAACGACAAGTCCCATTTTTCGGATTTGCAGCCCCATTGGCTAGGATTTGCAGCCCAGCCAAGGAAGGTCGGCCGCATGACGAGGATTGGCGATCGATATCCAACAATCCGTTGCCCCACGATCAAGTGATCGAAATGGATATTTAGTTGGTCGCGCGCCCCGAAGTCCGTGATAGCAAACAGCTAATGGGCGTATTTGTCGGTTTGGCGCAAGCGCTGCAGGACCGGCTCGAGTTCTTGTCCCCAAAGGGACAGCAACTAACTGGTTCCTGTCCGGAAATGGCTCGCGACCGCGACTCCTGTCGCGACCATGCGCTCAAAGTCTTTGTCCAGATACTTCGTATTCTGGACAGAGACTAACCAGGACTATTGACCTGGTTAGCGACTTATCCGACTAGATCTAATCCAATTAGATCTCTGTTGGGGCACCAGTTTCGTCGGCTGCAGCCAGGTTAATCTGCTTGGCTTCAATTAGTTGCGGCACCAACCGATCGAGCTCATCCATCGTCCACGGATCACCTGTTTTTTGGAACTGCTTAATAACCCGCGGTTGTTGCATGATGGCAATGCCTCCACGACCTGTATGGAATATCTCCGAGGTGATGCCAGAACCTTCTTCGCCTGCGAGCCAGGCGCAAATCGGTGCGATATGCTGTGGCCCACCTTGTTCAATCTCGGCCTCCTCGACCGTCTCACCGCGGTTTTCACGCAGCGGGATCGTCATACGGGTAAGTGCGCCTGGAGAGATTGTGTTGACCGTGCAGGCATATTTCGCCAATTCGAGTGCTAGCACGCGGCTGAATCCGGCAATGCCAGCCTTGGCCGCGCCATAATTGGCTTGACCAAAGTTGCCATACAAGCCAGACACGCTCGAAAAGTTGATGATGCGGGCTCCGGTACGGTTATTTTCGCGAATGTACTTTGCGAACGGGCGCGAGCAACAATAGTGACCCTTGAGGTGGACCGCGAGGACCGCGTCCCAGTCCGCCTCTTCCATATTGAATATCGTGCGATCTCGCAGGATACCGGCATTGTTGACCAGAATGTCCATGCCGCCAAAGTTGTCGAGCGCGGTTTGTAACAAGGCTTCACCGCCCGCTACTTCGGCGACCGAGTTTGTGTTGGATGCGGCCTTGCCACCGGCTGCTTGAATCTCGGCGACCACTTCATCGGCGATATTTGTGGTCCCCGTCCCGTCGGTATTGCCGCCCAAATCGTTAACGACTACGTGAGCGCCTTGCGCCGCCATCAACAGGGCGATCTCGCGACCAATGCCACGGCCCGCGCCGGTCACAACTGCTACTTTGTCATCTAGTCTGCCCATGGTCCTCTCCCGCGAAGGCTATTGTTTGTATGCGTTGAAAAGCGATACTAATACAAGCGATTAGATTGACCAACTCAGGACCGAAGAAAGTGAACAACCATTATGGCCAGGCAACAGCAGCGCTTGTGGCGGAGGTTTTTGCCGAAGGTGCCGCGCGTGCTGTGCTCCTGATGCGCCACTCCGCGCGCGAATTCAACCGCGATATACATGACCTACTAAACCCGCTGACCGACCACGGACGAGATTTGTGTACCAATCTCGGTCAAGCGTTGCCCAAGGATTTATACGTCAAGGGCTATGCCAGTCCGGCAGAACGGTGTGTAGAGACCGCGCAGATTGTCATCGATGCACATGTGCGAGCCGGCGGTGAGGGTGGGCGTACGCGTCCGGTTGAAGGCTTGGGCGTATTCTATTGCGTTGATCAAATGAAGATGTGGAAGGTCATGAGCGAGGCCGACGGGCTGGCCGACTATGTCGGTCGGTGGATCGGGGGCGAGGTACCCCGCGATGCCATGATACCCGCTGAGATTGCTGCCAGAACGGTGCTTGATGTGATGTACGGCAAATTGATCGCGGCGGGATCACAACGCCAGCTCGACTTGTGTGTGTCGCACGATATGACGCTGTACACCGTTCGACATCAGCTGGGACTCGAACCGGTAACCGGACCCGATGTCGAATTCTTGGATGGTTTGATCCTCTACAGCAAAGGTGATGACCTACTGTTGGCAAGTCATCACGGTGGGTTGGTTAAGATTGCGATCGAGAGTGCTTAGTTAATTGAAGGCGCTACCACACAGATTAACGACACCTCTTTAGCCGCGTTTTTCAGAACCGCACCTAGCGCCAAACCGTGCGTTGGTAGCGGCGGTGGGCAGGGCGGTCTCGATACGCGTAATGCTTTTTCCGTTCCATGACGACTGTCATACCACTAAGGTGTGCGTGCTTTACCCGAACGGTCCAACGTCCATGGCCGTACGGTGCAGCTATGGGGTTCTTCCCTTCACGTAGATAGTGTCCTGAGCTTGCGTGGCCAACGTAGACCCGCGCACGAGATTTTGGATAAGACGCGCCGTTGTGCAGCACGACCCGCTTGAGCTTGTACTGGTTGGAGTCGATGCCATAGTGGTAAGCGAGAATCTTGCTGAGACGAATGTTTTCGGACCCATGGATTCGCAGCGGCACATGAATGCGCGTCACGCGCTCGTCTCTGTGCCCGCGTCGTTTATGGCGCCTGCGATCGTGTTTGTAGTCGTGTTCCGCGTATTGCCGGACGTTGCGTTCGTAGCGGCGATCGTCTCGATCGGCGGCGGCGCCCATCGATGTGGTCATCGCGAGAATTAACGCTGCGGTTGTGATGATTGCCTTCATGACGCCTCCATTGGCTACTGCTCAAAATGTAGGTGCACAATAGGCTCGTGCCGCTGAACCGGCAGTGAACTGAAAATGAATGTCAGCTAAACGCTAACGTAGGTTCGTGCCTAGGGTACGAACGCGGTTACGTCCCCGCGGCTATCGCTGCCTGGCTATCTCCCGCGCGGATCGCGCCCGCCAGAGCCTGTCGTGCCGATGACGGGTTAACTTGCGAGAGAACGACCTCATCACAATCTTGAAATTCCATGAATCTGGGCAACGCGGCTACAAATGCGTCGATCACCTCGTCGCTAATCACAATGCCGTCCTCGAAATGAAGCTGGCGTATCTCAAGTACTCGCGTTTTGCGATGCGCTTTACAATCCATTCGGCCGATGAACAAATCGTGGAACAATATAGGCAAGCTGAAATAACCGAATTTGCGGTTTGCCTCTGGGACGTAGCATTCAATTTGATAGTCGAACTGGAATAGCGCGTCTAGACGGTCGCGTTGGATAACGGCGTTGTCGAATGGAGACAGGAAGCGAATCGTCGCGGCCGCACGTGGTGCCCGATCGAGTAACCCAGGTTCGGCGTAAAAGGCTTGTCCGCTGGGTATTTGAATCGTATCGAGTAACCCTTCGTCGAGGTGATCTTCGACCAACGTTTTGGCTGCTTGACGCAATTGTGGAAAGCGTCGACGTGCGTACGTAATGCCTTTCAATGTCACGAGCCCATGGCAGCGGAGCGCTTGTTGAAAAAGGTGCGTGGCCAATTCATCAACGCTTGGCATGCTCGTATCAACGTTATCCGGCAGCACACGTTCGGTTAGGTTGTAAGATTTCTGGAACCCCTCGCGACTACTAATCATCAGGTCGCCTTGCATATAGAGCTGTTCGACCGCGCGCTTTGCTGGTTTCCAATCCCACCACCCGCGCCGCTTTGTATTGGGGTCGTCGAGGTCGCGCGAGCGTAACGGGCCTTCGCTGCGAATGCGCCCGAGTACCTCACCTATGAGTTTCGTGTCACGGCTTCGAACCCACCGTGCTTCACCTGTGATGTAGCGCTGCTTCGTCGGCAAGGAAAACCGATAGTCGCACATAGGCAAGAACGATGCGGCATGCGCCCAATACTCGAAAATGCTGCCTTCGCCCAACAAGCGGTCGACCATCACGGCGGTAAAATTCGGCACGCGGCTGCGCCAAACATGGTTATGAGCGCGTTCGACTACGGAGATTGTGTCGATCTGCACGTAACCAATGTGCTCGATCGCGCGCAGGGCCGCGGGTTTGCCTTTACCAAAGGTCGCATCACGGAACAGGCCCTGGCGGTCCAGGGTAATTTTACGCAAACGCGCTAAGTCCGTTTTCTTGCTGAGGTTGATCGATGCCATAGTGAGTTGCCGCAGTTGGTTCGTTTGGTCACAATCGTCGCATAGGTCGCGACGCGGCTTACCGTAACTTGAGGAAACAGATGAAGTCGAGATCAAATCGCGTTCAAGTGCAGCTTTGCGTTTGCTTGGCGATCATGTTGGTAAACGCGGCGAGCCATAGCGCAAGCGAGTCGGCCGTCTCCGGAACTCGCGGAGTGGTCGCTACGCGATCGATGCTGGCCTCCGAAGTCGGAGCAAAGATACTCGAGCGGGGTGGCAATGCGATCGATGCCGCGGTGGCGGTTGGATTCGCACTGGCCGTGACCTACCCATCTGCCGGCAATCTTGGTGGCGGTGGTTTTATGGTGATACACCTCGCCGATGGCACGGTCGCCACCAATGATCATCGTGAGAAAGCGCCACTCGGGGCATCGGCCGATATGTACCTCGGCGAAAACGGCGATGTGGTGCGGGGTTTGTCGACCCAAACCCACCTCGCGGTGGGTGTGCCGGGAACAGTGGCGGGCCTACTCGATGTGCTTGAGCGACATGGCACATTGGATCGTGCAACGGTCATCCAACCCGCGATCGGCCTTGCGAAAGATGGCTTTCTCTTGAATCGTGATTTAGCGGGTCAATTCGCAAGACGTGTACAGTCCTTTGCCAAATATCCGGCTACCCATGCGATTTTCAGCAAAGACGGGGTGCCTTATGCGGAAGGGGACCGCTTCGTGCAGATGGATCTTGCCGCGACGCTTGAGCGGATCAAGGCTGACGGCCGCGATGGATTCTATAAGGGGAAGACGGCCGATTTGATCGTCGCCGAGATGCAAACTCATGAAGGACTGATTAGCCATGAGGACCTTCAATCGTACGAATCTCGCTGGCGCGAACCGATTAGAGGAACCTACCGCGGTCATGACATTGTCTCTATGCCGCCGCCGTCGTCTGGCGGGGTTTTGTTGGTGCAAATGCTCAACATGCTTGAACCATACGATCAATCCGCATCCGGGTTTGGCGGTGCACAAACAATTCATCGGATGATCGAGGCCGAGCGCCGCGCCTATGCTGATCGTGCGGAGTACTTAGGCGACCCAGATTTTTTCCCCGTACCAATTGCCGAACTGACCAGCAAGAACTATGCAAAGGGTCGATTTGCGGACTTCAAATCGGACAAAGCTGGCGTGAGCGGTGATATCGGGCCAGGGCGCATCGCTGTGGAGAGCCCCGAAACAACACACGTCTCGGTGATGGATAGCGCCGGAAACGCAGTCGCCTATACCACTACCCTCAATTTATCGTATGGCGCCAAGATGGTGGCAGCAGGCACGGGTGTGTTGCTCAACAATGAAATGGACGATTTTTCCGCGAAAGAAAATGTGCCCAACTTCTATGGCTTACTAGGCCGGCAAGCGAATGCCATTGCGCCGGCCAAGCGCATGCTGAGTTCGATGACGCCCACGATCGTGTTGCGCGACGGCAAACCGCTGCTGGTAACGGGTTCGCCCGGTGGCAGCACGATTATTACGACGACGCTGCAAGTCATAGTCAACGTGATCGATCATGGCATGAACCTCGCTGATGCGGTCGCGAGCCCGAGATTTCATCATCAATGGCAGCCAGACCGGGTTATTCATGAGGAGTTTGCGTTCTCTCCGGATACGAAGACACTGCTGCAGCAAATGGGGCATACCAATCTGAATGCGATCTCGAGTTTCATGGGGCGAGGGATTGGCGATGCGAATTCGGTGATGCGGACGGACGGTGGGATTGTGGGCAAATCGGATCCGCGAAATGTTGGCGGAGCCGTGGGGGTCCGTTAGACTCAAGTAGCGCAACGTTGGGGGATGTTGCGTGACTTTCGGGAGCGAGTGTCTAAGGGGAGGGAGCATTGATGCAACCAAAGTTCTGGCTAGAGCGTTGGCGCAATAATCAAATCGGCTGGCATCAGCCGGAGCACAATACACTGCTGCAGACGTATTGGCGGGAGTTGGAGCTCGATGCTTCAGTTGCTGCCTTCGTGCCATTGTGTGGTAAGTCGCTCGACATGCGATGGCTTGAACAAGCCGGCCATGACGTAATCGGTGTGGAGTTGTCGCAACTTGCAGCTGAGGGTTATTTCGCAGATTCGGGCGAACCGGCAGTGGTCGAAGACGTCGATGAGTTCGTACGCTACAAAGGCCGTCAAACGTCGATTCTGAAAGGCGACTTTTTTGCTTTAACATCGAGTGTATTCCCTAGGCAACTCGGCGTATTCGATCGCGGGGCGTTGGTCGCATTGCCGCCACTGATGCGTCGGCGCTATGTCGATCATCTCTTACGCGTGGTCCCGGACGGCTGTCGTATGCTGCTGCTGACCTTTGAATACGACCAGAACGTGGTTGCCGGCCCACCGCATTGTGTGCTGCCTGAAGAGGTGAACGAACACTATTCAGAGCGCTGCGAAATCAAGCAATTGGACTCAATCGTCACGTCCGCATTACCGCCTCATTTCATTGAACAAGGGGTGGCGCAAGTGGCTGAGGGCGTGTATTTGATCACGAAGCTGCAATAGAGCCCTCAGCGTGCCGGACACTGGCGCGAGTAATCCCGCGTGGGACAACGCTGTGATTCCCCACTGGTAAAGCGTTTGTTTCATGAAAGCCCTTAGCGTTCCGAGTTCCATAAGAGCCCTTAGCGTGCTGAGTACCGGCACCGGTTGTCGTGCGTGGGAAAACGCCCTGGCCACCGAAGTGGTGAAGCGTTGTTCCATAAAGAGTCTTGAAACCGTCGAATTGGCCGCCATAGGGCCAAAAAATATTTTTTCAAGATCTTTGAATCGAGTGATAAAGCCATACAAATAGGCTGTCACGAGATAAATGATCAGTGCAAAGGAGATTGAGATGAATGTGGTTCGTTGGAGTCCATTTCGAGAGTTTGACAACTTATTGTCGGCGTTTGACCGACCCTTGGCGCCTGTGCGGCGCGCCGATTGGGTGCCATTGGTAGACATTCGGGAGAGTCGCGGCGATTACCAAATCGACGTCGAGGTACCCGCTGTCGCGTCCGAGGACCTTGCGGTATCGGTTGCGGATGGTGTGTTGACCGTGAGCGGTGAGCGCAAACCCGCAGCGCCCCAAGAGGGCGATGATGAGCGGGTTCACCGAGTTGAGCGACGTTCGGGTCGATTCGTGCGTAACTTCCAGTTGCCGGACGACGCCGACTTCGACTCGATCGCGGCGGAAGTCAAAGATGGCGTCTTGTATTTGCGGATCGCCAAACGTGAAAGTGCAACGCCGAAGGAGATCGAAGTCAAGATCGTGTAACGTCGGTCTGTCGTAGGAGTGTCTTCAGAGGGTGTCGAAAAATACCCTCTTTAGCACTTTTTCCACTCCGCTGCGCTCCGCACTCACACATCCATGTGTTCGTTTGGCAACAAGATCGAACACTTACAGTGGTCGATCTTGCCTGGCCAATGTGTGGCCAGATTAAAGAGGCTGTTTTACAACAGCCTCTTTAGCCGCGATTCTTAGGCCAGAATTTAGCTCCTACACGAAGGTTACGGTCCTTTCGAACTGCAAGGCCACGTGTGGCAGAGTAAACTCTTCAAGATGCCGTTTAACAAAGACACGGTTCGGACCGTCATATTTGAAGCCGACACGCCTGCCGGCAAAGCCTTCGATGTCGCGCTGATCGTCAGCATCCTGATCAGCGTTGGCGCGGTCATGTTGGATTCGGTCGCCGATTATCACGCGCAGTTCGGCGATGTCCTGTACATGGTTGAGTGGGCGTTCACAATCGCGTTCACGATTGAATATGGGCTGCGTCTTTGGTGTATCCAGAACACGGTACTCTACGCGCGCAGTTTTTATGGCATCGTCGATTTGCTAGGCATCATCCCGACCTATTTGAGCCTTTGGTTGGTCGACTCCCAGTATTTGCTGGTCGTAAGAATCCTGCGAGTCTTACGGGTGTTTCGCGTATTGCGGATGGTGCGCTATGTAGGGGAGGCTGAGTTAATTACCCAGGCGCTCGCCGCCAGCCGACGGAAAATAACCGTATTTGTAATCTCAGTGCTCGCCTTGACGGTTGTTTTTGGGTCGATGATGTATGTGATCGAAGGTTCGACCAATGCTGATTTCGCGAGCATTCCCCAGAGCATATATTGGGCGGTCACCACGATGACTACCGTTGGTTATGGCGACATATCGCCTGAGACGCCGATCGGGAGAGGGTTAGCGACGATCATCATGATTATGGGCTACGGCATTATCGCGGTGCCGACCGGCATCGTTACCCTCGAGTTAGGTGAGGCTACCCGGCGCCGGGCCAACACCCGCACCTGTCCGGGATGTTCAGTGGAAGGCCATTCGACAGAAGCGACCTATTGCTGGCGTTGTGGTCAGCACCTGTACCTAGAACCAAACGCCTCGCCCCCTCAAGACGGGGGGTAAAAGAGGGCCCGCCGCCTGAAGCATGATCAAAAAAGCAGCATGCCCCAACAATGAGGTGGGTTTAGTCCTGGCCCACAGGTCACGAATTCATGCAAAATAGCGTCCCTTTTCTGCACCGGGTCAACTCAATGAGTCTCGATACCTTCAATTCGAAAAGGACGCTCACAGTCGGGTCCAAGGAATATGTGTACTACAGCTTGCCGGAGGCAGAGGGAATCGGTGATGTATCGAGACTGCCGGTCACGTTAAAGATTTTGTTGGAGAACCTGCTCAGGTTCGAAGACGACAACACAGTAACAAAACGAGATATCCAGACTCTAGGTGCGTGGGTAGACGATCCGCCGGCCGCCGAGGAGATCGCATATCGCCCGGCACGGGTGCTCATGCAAGATTTCACTGGCGTGCCTGGAGTTGCCGATCTTGCCGCTATGCGGTCCGCGGTTGTCACGGCTGGTCACGATCCGAGCATCATCAACCCGTTGTCGCCCGTTGATCTGGTCATCGATCACTCTGTGATGGTAGATAAGTTTGGTACGGATGACGCCTTTGCAGAGAACGTGGACTTGGAAATGGCGCGCAATGCAGAGCGCTACCGTTTCTTACGTTGGGGGCAAATGGCGTTCGAAAATTTTCGTGTCGTCCCACCTGGCACCGGCATCTGCCACCAGGTGAACCTCGAATATCTAGCTCGCGCGGTGTGGAGCAAACAAGAAAACGGTGAGACGGTAGCTTATCCAGACACGCTCGTCGGGACCGACAGCCACACAACCATGATTAATGGTCTTGGTGTCTTGGGTTGGGGCGTTGGTGGCATCGAGGCGGAAGCTGCGATGTTGGGACAACCGATCAGCATGCTCATTCCTGAAGTGATCGGTTTCAAGTTGGCCGGTAGCGTGCGTGACGGCATAACAGCCACCGATATCGTGCTAGTCGTGGTCGAGATGCTGCGCGAAAAAGGCGTCGTTGGAAAATTCGTCGAGTTTTACGGTGACGGTCTCGATCACTTATCGCTTGCCGACCAAGCCACGATTGCCAATATGGCGCCCGAATATGGGGCAACGTGCGGTTTCTTCCCGATCGATGCTGAAACGATTAATTACTTACGCTTGACCAACCGCGATGCCGATACGATTGCGTTGGTTGAAGCCTACGCTAAAGCACAGGGCATGTTTCGTGACGCGAATTCACCCGAGCCGAGCTACACAGATACGTTACAACTGAACCTCGACTCCGTGGTACCGAGCCTAGCTGGACCGAAGCGTCCGCAGGACCGCGTGCCAATGAGCGGGATGAAGCAAGCGTTCACCGAAGCGCTTGAACTGCAGCCGGAAGCGGGCCCTGACCAAGGCGTGGCTGTCCCGGGAAAAGGCTATGAACTCAATCACGGTGATGTGGTCATTGCCGCGATTACTTCCTGTACCAATACGTCGAACCCGGCGGTGATGCTGGGTGCGGCCTTGGTAGCCAGAAACGCGCTGGCGAAAGGGCTACAAGTCCAACCGTGGGTCAAAACGTCATTGGCGCCGGGCTCGAAAGTTGTGACCGAATACCTTGAGGCTACCGGGTTGCAAAGCTCGCTAGACGGTCTCGGATTCAATCTAGTGGGCTATGGATGCACCACCTGCATAGGCAACTCCGGACCACTACCTGCACACATATCGCAAGCGATCGACGACGGCGGTTTGGTGGTGGCATCCGTGTTATCAGGCAACCGCAATTTTGAAGGCCGTGTGCACCAAGAAGTCCGTACGAATTGGTTAGCCTCGCCACCGCTGGTGGTGGCGTATGCGCTCGCGGGCACGACACGCATTAACCTCGACATTGAACCGATCGGCCAAGATGCGGACGGTGGTGATGTGATGTTGGCCGACATCTGGCCGACTAACCAAGAAATCCGCGTAATGGTGGACCAAGTGTCTGTCGACATGTTTGATCGGCAGTACGCCGATGTGTTCACTGGGCCAGAAACTTGGCAGGCGATCGAGGTCGGCTCTGGCTCGACCTATGGTTGGGAAGACTCGACCTACATCAAACAGCCGCCATTCTTCTCGGTCGGTGGTGATCTGGATCAAACCATCGGCGTGCAGGACGCGCGAGTGCTTGCCTTGCTGGGCGACTCGGTAACCACGGATCACATATCGCCGGCTGGAGCAATTCAGCCAGATAGCCCTGCGGGCCACTATCTGCAACAAGCTGGCGTGGACGTGGCTGAATTCAACTCATACGGATCGCGCCGCGGCAATCACGAAGTCATGATGCGAGGTACGTTTGCCAATATCCGCATTCGCAATGAAATGGTGCCAGGCACGGAAGGGGGTTATACCAAGCATATTCCTTCCGGTGACGACTTGAGCATTTACGATGCGGCCATGCGTTATCAAGGCGAAGGCACGCCACTCGTAGTCATTGGGGGCAAGGAATATGGTACGGGGTCAAGTCGCGACTGGGCTGCTAAAGGCACGCGATTACTCGGCGTGAAAGCGGTGCTCGTTGAGAGCTTCGAACGCATTCATCGGTCCAATTTGATTGGTATGGGTATCCTGCCTCTGCAATTCAAATTGGAGGATAGCCGTAATTCGCTGGGCCTCACCGGCGATGAGGTGATCGATATCAAGTTGCCGGATGGCGCGACAGAGGTGACGGCGCGCCAAGAGATTGTGGTTGTCGTCAAAAATGCGGACGGTGATCAACGCGAGTTCATCGTCGACAGTCGTCTCGACACGGACAACGAAATCGCCTACTTCAAAAGCGGTGGGATTTTGCAATACGTGTTGAACAATTTGGTGGCGTCCGCTGGGTAACCTGGATCTGCCGCTGGGTGTCGTCTTCGATATGGACGGCACTTTGCTCGACACCGAACGGTTGGCTAGGGCGTGCTTCCTGTGAGCGTGCCGAGATGTGGGCTGGGAGGTCGATGTGCGAATATACGACCGCTGTGTAGGCACGACATGTCTGGCGACCAAACGCGTTATGCTCGAAGGGTTTGGGGCGGATTTTCCGCACGAAGCCATGAGTGAGCATTGGTCCGAGCACTATCATGCGCACGTCAACATAAGCCAGTAGCGATAAAGCCCGGAATCAGCAGCCTGCTTCGCTACTTATCCGACGCAGGCGTCCCGCTTGCAGTCGCAACATCGAGCCAGCGTGCTACGGTTGAGCGGAAACTCGAGTTGGCGCAAATCGATCACCACTTTCAATTCGCTATTTGTGGCGGAGAGACTAAGCGTGGCAAACCCGACACCGACCCCTATCTAAAGGCGACCAGCGATTCAGGCATCGCGCTCCACGCCACATGGGCAATCGAAGACTCTGATAATGGGGTCTGGGCAGCTCACCGGGCGGGGCTCACGGTTTTTCAGATTCCCGACGAGTTAGAGCCAAGCGACGAAGTGCGCTCGCTCGGCCACGTCATACTTGAGTCCGCTCAACAAATCTACGAACGCATCAAATTGGCGATGCTTGTCATAAATCTATGCACGTGTTCGCAAAGTGTGGTCAAACCTCAGGAGCTTGGGCCCGTATTCGACTATCGTTATCCACGGCAGTAGTAGTAGTCCTTCTGAGAGACAAACCGTGATCAACAGGAATGAATTACGCCTGATCGCAATGGATCGGCGTAATCAAGCGGAGCGTTGGAGGAAGCGGCGCGTAGAGCAAAAGCGTAGCCGTAAGGTCAGCGCCAAAATGTAAGCAAACCATCGTGGCTGATCTCCGCGCGCTGCGCACTCGCACATCCATGTGCATCCGTGACGACCGTGTCACGCGGTTTTAGGTTTGCTTGCCTTCGTTGTTTTCGCACCGGCAGACGCGCGTCCAGCGGCTTGCGCCGGGTTCGCAGGCGCTGGTTCAACCTTGCTGGCAGTCGCTTTGCCTGCCGGCTTCCTGACCGCCTTCTTGGCCGCCAATTTGGCGACTTGATGCGGCAGCTTGGCCCCGTCCGCCATCGCTAGGGAGCGTACCGCCATCGCTGGAGCAGCGCCGTCATCTTCGTGTTTGAAGAATACGAATGCGTTTTCTGCGCCACTTGCGACGACCATGGCATGCCACTTGTTGAGACCAGCATCCGTGTAGTTGGAGGCACCCAAGCGCAGGTAGACGAGCCGGTTTTTGCAAATCGATTCGGCCGGTGCCGACCCATCGTGGAAACGACTCGTGCATGACCGCGTGCTTGCAACGCACGATCGACATCGGCGTCGAGCCAGGAATCATGGCGAAATTCAAAGGTGGTTGGCAGCGAATCGGGGAGCAACGCTTGAAAATTTTGTAGTTGCTCTATGTCGGCGCGCATATACGGGGGTAGCTGAAATAAGATGGCGCGAGTTTGTCACCCATGGTCGCCGCGCGCTCAAGTAGATACCCAGTCGCCTCTTTGGGTAATCCTCGAGGCGGCTTTGGTGCGTTATCCTGCGAGATGCTTTGATGACGAAGCGAAATGTCGCAGATACGGCGTGACGCCCAGCTTCCACAACGTGCGTGCGCGAGCCGTTTTCCCTCCGCGCAAGCACCGTGTAGGATAATGGAAGGCTTGCAAAGCAAGCCGCAGG